>Ga0302156_10000417_pt1 | contig 40865 bp, 37 predicted proteins | sample I_Bog_N3_2_FD_193503 | JGI IMG/M metagenome (GOLD analysis project Ga0302156, IMG submission 193503) | Peat permafrost microbial communities from Stordalen Mire near Abisko, Sweden - I_Bog_N3_2 | ecosystem: Environmental > Terrestrial > Soil > Wetlands > Peat | place: Sweden: Abisko, Stordalen... | reverse complement strand
CAGCGTCGTCCGATCGTCATCGTCAAACATCGGATAACTCGCCATCTTCTCCAACGCATACGGCGCCAGCAACTCCTTGTTATCGTCGCTGACAGCATTCCAAACCAGGTACCACCCAGGCTGATACCGCCTCAGCTTCTCCGCCCCGTCTTCGGTCCCGTAGAAGTCATTGATCGCCGGAATCCCCGTCATCAACGAAATCTGCGGCCCGCTCACCCCAAGCGTCAAAGCCTTCTGCTCCGGATGACTCCGCACAATCTGCGCAATCGAATCCGCCGCATTGCGATAGTCATAACTTCGCTGAGTCAGAAACCCAGCAATCATCCACCCATTCGCAATCACTGCCCCACTTAGCACCAACCCCAACAAAACCGCCGTCTTCTTGGCATGAGTAACTAACTCCGCAAAGGTCAGCACCACGATCCAAACCAGCGGTGCCAGCATCGCAAAGAAATACCGCGGCGCATAGTCGTCCTGACGGCGAAAGACAAACACTCCCTCCGCCGCCAGCGCCAGCCACGACGCCATGAACAGCGGATTGCTCCATAGCTTCCGCTTCCACACAACCGCCAAAATCAGAATTGCCACCCCAACCGGATAAAGCACCCGATCCACCCAGAAGCAATCCAAAAAGAAGTCGTGCAGTATCGAGAGCGTCTGCCCCCACTCAATATCCGGCAGCGCATTCACGCCAAAAAAGTATCTGTAATCGGCGCCATAACCCATCCTGGCCACAAGCAAGGCATACCCATTCACCAATGCCAACGGAACCACCACCACTGCCAGGACCGTCCGCCCAAGGCCAGCTACCTTCCGCTCCATTGCCGACCACGCCACCCACATCACCGCAGGCAGCAGGATCGCCGCTGTCGTCTTCGTCAGCAGCATCACCGCCGTCCCCAGCGCGAGCGACGCCAGTGGCCGCCACCGCTTCACGTTTGCGTAAGAAGCCATCAGCATCAAGGCGCAAAACTCAAAAACAACCAGCGTCTCCAAAACCGCCAGCCGATTGAACACAAACGCAAATGGACTCGCCCCCAGCAGCAACACCGCAAGCAACGCCGGCGTCTCCCGGCCCTCGGCAAACCGCCGCACCAGCAGAAAAACGACGCCCAGCGTGGCAATCGAAATCACCACATTCAGCGCCCGTGCCGCCACCACACTCACACCCGTAAAGTGAAAAAGGAAACCCAGCAGCACCGGCCAAACCGGCAGCGCCGCCGCGGGGTTGTAGTCCCCAGCCACAAACCAATGCCCTGAAATCGCGTGCATCACCGCCGCGTTCGCCCACCAACCCTCATCGGTGAACTTCGCCTGGTCCATCATCCACGGCGACCAATTCGGAAAATCCGCAGAAAGATAAAAAAACTTCGCCACGCTCAGTGCAGCCACCGCGGCCCAGATTCCAATCCGAACTCCCCGCCGCGAAAACCACCCTTCCAGGTCGAGATTCATCTTCCTCAAGCTACCTCGGTCCTCATTGCGCGCAAGCGCCGTCTGCCCCACCGCGGGTGGCCGCCTAGCTGACTGGCTGACTTGCTTTGTCGATCGCCAACAGCGTCTCCAGCAACGGCCTCAGCAGCTTCAAATCCAGCGCATTCGCCCCGTCTGACATGGCATGGGCCGGATCGTCGTGGACCTCCAAAAACAGCCCGTCAATCCCCGCCGCAACCGCCGCCCGCGCCAACAGCGGAATAAACTCCGGCTGCCCGCCGCTCACTCCGCCAGCGGCGCTCGGCTGCTGCACCGAATGTGTCCCATCAAACACCACTGGAGCCATCGCCCGCATCACCGGCAGTCCCCGGTAGTCCACCACCAGCGTGTTGTATCCAAAACTGGCCCCGCGCTCGGTCAAAAACACCCGCTCATTGCCCGTCGACCGCACCTTCTCCACCGGATGCGTCATATCCCACGGCGCAACAAACTGGCCCTTCTTGATGTTCACCGCGCGGCCCGTCTTGCCAGCCGCCACCAGCAGGTCCGTCTGCCGGCAAAGAAACGCCGGAATCTGCAGCACATCCACCGCCTCGGCCGCAATCTCGCAGTGCCCCGGCTCGTGCACATCCGTCAGCACCGGAAGCCCCGTCTCCCGCGCCAGCCGGCCCAGAATCCGCGTCCCCTCCACCAGTCCCGGCCCGCGAAAGCTCTTCACGCTCGTCCGATTCGCCTTGTCGTAGCTGGCTTTGAAGATGTAAGGAACACCAAGGTCCGCCGTAATGCGCTGAATGGCGTCCGCCATCGTCCGCACATGCGTTTCCGACTCAATCACGCAGGGGCCGGCAATCAGGAACAGCTTTCCCGCTCCCACCTCAACCGGCCCGATTTCAAAGGATTTGCTCACCAGACAAATTCTATCCTGCCTTGCGGGCCATTTCTCCTAAACCAGCGTCGCCTGGTCCACATGGCTCCGTGACCACTCCCAAAGCGCACGGTCCAGCGCGTGCAGCGCCGTCGGCCCCGGCAACTCCTCCTGCGGCGCAATAATCCCCCGCTCCGCCAGCCGCCGGCAGAAGTTCACATATTCCGCATAGAAATCCGCGTTATGACGCGCATGCCCCAGAGCCTCCAGAGCTCGAAAATCCAGCACGTTATACCGCTCCGGCCAAATTGCCGCCAAGATCGCCGAAGCTATCGGCAGATCCACCCCGCGCATTGAAGTCAGCGCCTCAATCGCATTCCGCACCGAGGTCTCCGGCGCAGCCGCCACCGCCAAAACTCGCCTGATCTTCGCCTCGCTGTTCCCAATCAGGTAATGCACCACCCGCTCCGACTTCCAGCGGACAATGCCCTCCAGGTTCGCCAGCGAATAGTCCCCATTCCGAATCGCCACCCCCCCCTCAAAGGCCTCTCTCTCCAGTTCGTGCTCTTTCGAGCCTGCCTTTTCCCAGTACTGCTCTGCAAGTTGTTGAAGATCCTGCGCCTCGGGTTGTAGTTCAAATTGCGCCATGGTGTGACTTGCCTCCGTGCATAAAAACCCAGCCACCATAGGCCCAACAAAAAACCTTTGTCAATGCCCAAAAGTACACATGCAAAAATAACCTGCCAAATCTGCATTGGCCGCAGTTTTGGACCGTCGCGGGAAAGAGTCGGAAAATAGGAATATGGTACGATTTCTTCCATGCAGACTGTGTTGGACATCCCGGATAGCAAATTCGACCGGTTGACTGCCAAAGCTCGGCAGGAGGGCACATCTGTCGACGCGATTGTCCTGCGCATCATCGACAAGGCATTGGATAGTGAATCTGCCGCGCATAAGCCTCTCAAGCGGTTCAAGCATCCGGTCATTCCCGCCACACGCACGGACAAACTCGTAATCAGCAATGAGCAAATCTATGACCTCATCGGTTTTCCCTGATGTAAACGTGTGGCTGGCGCTCAACTACCCGTCCCATTTCCATCACGAAGCCGCCGATCAATGGTACGAGTCGTCCGATCCCCCTCCAATCTTGGTTTTTTGCCGGCATACGCAGTTGAGCCTATTCCGGCTCCTGACAACAGAGGCGATCCTCGGGCAGGATGTCCTGTCACAGCGCCGCTGCTGGGCCTTGTTCGATGAGTGGATTTCTTCTGGCGACGCTGAATTTGCTGACGAACCTGCCGGCCTCAATGCCGTCTTAAGGCGGCGTACACTCAGCGATTTTCCATCGCCTAAGACCTGGGCCGACGCCTATCTCGCCGCTTTTGCCGAAGCCGCGAACCTCACTCTGGTGAGGTTCGACCGCGCCTTGGCCGGGAAGGTAAACGGTGCAGTGCTACTCTAGCCGTTCGTGACCACGCTCAGTCAGCCTGCGCTTGACCACTGAACGCATCCATTTCTGCTGCGCCCACCCGATAAAGCACAGTAATGCAATCAGAATCCATTCATAAAATGAACCTTTGCGGCCTCGCACAGTCAGCCAACTCGGCATACTGAGCGCCACGTTCTTCCATTCAATTTCAATTGCGTAAACCATCAGGAGAAACGGCATATGCATAAGCGCGAACTTCGGAAGTTGCTCCTTCACCTGAGGCCTATGCAAAGAACAATTCTTGTCTCGGAATGCCAGGGAAAAAACGAGCACTGAGTATCCGGCCAAGGTCGCTAAAGGAAGCCCCCACGGCTCATCCATAAGCGGAAAAACAGGGCGCAGAAGGTTACACCTGCCAAGATCACCGCGAGACGACCAGTCGCAGCGTAGTTCCGCCACGTGTCCTTCGGGACCGTATCATCCCACTCAGCCTCTTCAGTCTCTAAACGTTGATTCTCCATATGGTTGTTCGCTATGAAACTATCACTGATGGTCTATTTTGTCACCGAAACTTCCTCTTCGTTACGACTCTTCCCAGCCGCTCCCCGGCTCTTATAGCTAGCCGTAATAAACTCCCGGAACAGCGGATGCGGCTCCAGCGGCTTCGACTTGAACTCGGGATGGAACTGGCAACCCAGAAAGTAAGGATGGCCAGGGATTTCGACGATCTCCACATAGGTTGCATCGGGTGTGGTGCCGCTGATGCGCAGGCCGCCGCCGGTGAGCAATGCTTCATACTCGCGGTTGAACTCATACCGGTGCCGGTGCCGTTCGCTGATCTCCGTCGCTCCGCCGTAGGCTTTTGCGGCCAGCGAATCCTCCTGCAAAATGCACGTCCACGCACCCAGGCGCATGGTGCCGCCCATCTCTTCAACGCCAAGCAGTTCGCGCAGTTTGTAGATAATGCGGTGCTGGCTTGCCGGATCGAACTCGCTCGAATTCGCGTCCTTCAACCCGCACACGTTGCGCGCAAACTCGATGCACGCGGTCTGCATCCCCAGACAAATGCCAAAATAAGGCACCTTGTTTTCGCGCGCATAACGAATAGCATTCAACATGCCCTCGATGCCGCGCTTGCCGAAGCCCCCGGGAACGAGTATCCCGTCGAACCCTTCTAACTGCTGCTCATAACTCCTATCATCGGGAGTTTTCGATTCCAGCCCCTCCGCTTCAATCCATGTAACATTGAGTTTCAAATTCTGCGAGACCGCTCCGTGCGTCAAAGCTTCCTTCAGCGACTTATAACTATCTTCATATTCCACATACTTGCCTACGATGGCGATATTGACGTCGTCTTTCGGGTGATAGCAGCGGTCGACCAGATCCTTCCAGGCGGTGAGGTCGGCCTCCGGGGCATCCTTGTGCAGATACTTCAGGATCAGCGCGTCGAGACCCTCCTCGGCAAATCGAAGCGGAACCTCGTAGATCGACGGCACCGTCGTAGCCCCCACCACGGCCTTCTCTTCCACGTTGCAGAACGCCGCAATCTTCTGCTTGATCTCCCGGCTCAAATTCCTATCCGAACGGCAAAGCAGAATATCCGCCTGAATCCCAATCCCCAGCAGTTCCTTCACCGAGTGCTGCGTCGGCTTGGTCTTCAACTCCTGCGCCGCCGCAATCCATGGCACCAGCGTCAAGTGAACAAAAACCGTGTTCTCGCGCCCCAGTTCCTGCCGCATCTGGCGAATGGCCTCCAAAAACGGCAGCGACTCGATATCGCCCACCGTCCCGCCAATCTCCACAATCGTCACGTCCGCGCCGTTGGCCGAAACCTTGCGCATCGCGTTCTTGATCTCGTTGGTCACATGCGGAATCACCTGCACTGTCTTGCCCAGGTAGTCGCCCCGCCGCTCCTTCAAAATGATCTGCTCGTAGATACGCCCCGTCGTCAGGTTGTTATCCCGCGAAAGCGGTGCATGCGTAAACCGCTCATAATGGCCCAGATCCAGATCGGTCTCCGCGCCGTCGTCCGTCACAAAAACCTCGCCATGCTGAAACGGCGACATCGTCCCCGGATCGACATTCAGGTAAGGATCGAACTTCATCAGGTTCACGCGCAGGCCGCGGCTTTCAAGCAGGCAGCCGATCGAAGCCGCTGCCAAACCCTTACCTAAACTGGACACAACTCCGCCCGTCACAAAGACATACTTTGCAGACATCGCCGCAACCTCACTCTTCAATTGTTTGGATTGGTCGTACCAGGGGTGCACAATCAAGTATGGCAGAGTTGGAGACGGGAACAAAATCAAAAAATGGCAGCCAGCCCCTTCGAAATCCGCCAACCTGTAATTAACCAAATTAGATTCAACAACTTTCCTTCAACCATCTCTGTGTAAAATCGGACGCTTTTCTCCTCCCGCTGCGCTCAGACACCGTCGTTTGAAGTCCCGTCAAACTCCCATCTTGCCCCTCCAAGCCGCCAAGGCTAGCATCTCCATGAAAGGACTCCATCCATGACCACCTCCGCCATCCTCCACCGCAAGCTCGGCGCCACCGGCCCCAATGTCTTCCCCATCTCCCTCGGCTGCATGGGAATGAGCGGCATCTACGGCCCTTCGGACGATGCCGAATCCCTCGCCACCATTCACGCCGCCATCGATGCCGGCGTCAACCTCATCGATACCGGCGACTTCTACGGTATGGGCCACAATGAGATGCTCATCGCCCGCGCCCTCCATTTCCAGCGCGAGCAAGTCCTGCTCTCCGTTAAATTCGGCGCTCAGCGCACCCCCAGCGGAGCCTGGCTCGGATTTGACGCCCGCCCCGCCGCCGTCAAAACCGCCCTCGCCTACTCCCTCAAACGCCTCGGCGTCGACTACATCGACATCTATCGCCCCGCACGTCTTGACCCCGCCGTGCCCATTGAAGACACCATCGGAGCCATCGCCCAGATGGTCAAAGCCGGATACGTCCGCCACATCGGTCTCTCTGAGGTCGGACCCGAAACCATCCGCCGCGCTGCCGCCGTCCACCCCATCGTTGACCTCCAGATTGAGTACGCCCTCATCAGCCGCAGCCCTGAAGCCCGCATCTTCCCCGTCCTCGAGGAGCTGGGCATCGCCGCAACCACCTACGGCACCCTCTCCCGAGGCCTGCTTTCCGGCTCACGTCCCGCCCACCCCACCGACCTGCGCGCCCACCTGCCCCGGTTCAAAGACGGAAACCTCGACCACAACCTCACACTCGCGGAAAAGCTCAAGGAACTCGCCGCAGCCAAGGGCGTAACCCCAACCCAGTTGGCCATCGCCTGGTCCCTCGCCAAGCACAACTTCATTGTCCCCGTCGTAGGCGCGCGAACCCGTACCCAACTCGCCGAAAGCCTGGGTGCCTTGCCGGTCCATCTCACCGCCGCAGAAATCGCCGAACTCGAAGCCGCCGTCCCTGCCGAATCCGCCGCCGGAACCCGCTACGACGCCATCCAGATGAAGAACCTCGACAGCGAAAAGTGAGCCGCAAATGACTGCCCGGCTCGAAATCCTCCAGACCGACATCACCACCCTCGCCGTCGACGCAATCGTAAACGCCGCCAACGGTTCCCTCCTCGGAGGCGGCGGCGTCGACGGAGCCATCCACCGCGCCGCCGGCCCCGATCTCCTCCATGAATGCCGTCTGCTTGGCGGGTGCAAGACCGGCCTGGCAAAGCTCACCAACGGCTATCGGCTCCCCGCCCGCTTCATCCTCCATACGGTCGGCCCAGTGTGGAATGGCGGGTCTCACAACGAGCCGGAACTCCTGGCCAGTTGCTACCGCGCCTGTTTCGCGCTCGCTCGCGAAAACCAATTGCGCACATTGGCATTCCCTGCCATCAGTTGCGGCGTCTACGGATACCCGATCACCCAGGCCGCCGAAATCTCCGTCCGCGAAACCCTCGCCGAACTCGCCGCCAACCCCAACCTCCAAAAAGTGGTCCTCGCCTGCTTCGACCCGGCCGTATACTCAGCCCTCACCCAGGCGCTCGCCCATCAGCAATAACCAGTCCCAAAACGCAGAAAGGGCAGGCCGGAGCCCACCCTTCTCGCTCAAAATCAGTTTCCGCCTACTTTAGCTGCACCTTCACCACCACTTCGGGATCAAGATCAATCTCCGATTTAAAGCCTTTCAGCATCGTGGTCCAGTCGGCATCCATGTGCTTGCCCAGGCTCACGCCCGGCAGCGTGCTGCCCAAACGAATGTCGTCTTCGTCCTTGGCCCCCGCACTTCCCAGCCCAGTGTTCGGGTCCAGTCCATTCGAAGAGCCTGTTCCCTGGGAACCCGAGGTCGGTCCTGTTCCACTCTGCGGATTGATGTTCCGCGCCATCACCGAATTTGCGCCGAAAAGATCGTGCGGCGACATCTCCGGACCAATTGCCACCACCAGTCCGCGAATCGTGACCGGCGAGCCACCCTTCACTTCAATCTGGTCAAAGCGGAACGTCATCAGCGAGTCGCCGTTGCCGTCCTTCCTGTTCTGCACCGTGGCAACCTTGCCCAGAATCTTCGATCCTTTGGGAATGTCCGTCCCATCCTGCAGCTTATAGGCCCTCAGCGTCTTCGCCGCAATCAAGTCGCCGACCTTGGCGTTTCTTGAGCTCACCTTCACCGCAATCTTGGCCACCACCACCGGCGCAGGCGCACTTCCCTCAGAGCTTTGTGCGAACCCAAATGAACAGCAGGCTGCCGACAAAAGAACGCCAGCAACAAATAAAGTGGAAAATTTCCTGGGGAAACGATTCATTGAAGCCTCCTGAATGGACGGGATGGACTCTCGCATATCTTAGTGCACATGGCGTTGCAGCAAACGAGAATTCCGCGAACCGCCCGCGTGCAATTCTCCCCACTCGCCAAACGAAAGTCAAACAGGTCCATACGACTCGAAGAATACCGCAGTGGTTAGCCCCGTAGTCGCAGAAATCCACCCAGGAGGCAGGTCCCTACCTCAACTGCACCTTCACCACCACATCGGAATTCAGATCGATCTCCGTCTTGATGCCCTCCAACGCCGTCGTCCAGTCCGCATCCATGTGCCGCCCCAACGCAACGTCCGGCAGCGTACTCCCCATCGGAATGTCGTCCTCGTCCATCGCTCCCCCGGACTCATGTTGCATGGCAGGGTCAATGCCACTCGCAATCGGGCTGCTTCCCCCGCCTTGCAGAATCGACTTTGCTCCAAACAGATTCTTGGGAGCCAGTTCCGGACCAATCGCCACCACCAACCCGTGAACCGGAACCACCGCACCACCCTTCGACTCAACCTGGTCGAACCGGAAAGTCAGCATCGACTTCCCGTTACCTTCTTTCTTTGATCGTGCCAGCGCTACTTTGCCAATCAAAGTCGAGCCCTTCGGCAGTTCTGTCCCGTCCGCCAGCTTGTAGGCCTTCAGCGTCTTCGCCTTCACTTCATCGCCGGTCTTCGCGTTCCTGCTGCTCAAACCTGAAGCTATCTTCGCCTCCAGCACCGGCCCGGCAGCAGCGGCGGACGCTCCGGTCGGGATCGTAATTGCCGCAGCGCCAATGGTTGGATCAGTTGTAAGAAATAAAGCCACAACGGGTAGTAAAAACGCATTTGCCCAGCTCAAACGTCTCACGTGAATCTCCTCCGTACAGAATTGCTGCCCCGGTCCAAAGAACCTCTGATCAAGTCGAAGTTTTGAAAGGGCACCGCATTAGCCCCCTCAGGAATTGCTGATGGCCTATTCAGAGCTTCCCTAAAGAACCTCTGATCAAGTCGAAGTTTTGAAAGCGCACGACTTCAATAGCCTGCCCTGCGCGAAGTCGAAGAGTGCCGCAAGTGCCGCAAAATCAACTGGGCTTTAGCCCCTGAGGGTTGCCTTCGTTGAGAAGTGACACTTGTGCAGACCTTCCCTGATTCCTTAGACCCCGGCCACCGGCATTTGTACCAATGAGAAAGACGCAATCGGGGTGCTAAAAGTTCAATGTAATTTTCGCCGTCATCGACCGCGGAGTTACAAAGTGCGTTCCGCTGAATGTTGACAGGAAGTTATACAACGCATACTTGTCCGTCACATTGATCGCTGTAAGATCCAGGTTCACTTTGTAGCGATCCCCATGGAAAAGATTATCCTTGCCCAACGTCGCGTCGAACAGGCTCCTCGACGAAATGCGCGGGGGATTGTGGTCGTTGTCTCCCGTTCCCGGTGCTGGAATATTCACCAGCGACGAGTGGTACTCTGACGCCAGGCAAACCGCCGGCAGAGGATTGCCCGGCGTCGCCTTCAAACCGCCGCACATCAGCCCCGCCTGCGCCTCTTCATCCGCCGTCAACTGTCCCAGCATCACCGCCGGCTGCCCGTTCAGCAACGTCGAAGTTCCCGCGCACGCGCTGTTTGGATCGTTGGCCAGCGTGTTGTAGCACGGCACTGAGCCGGCAACCTGCCCGGAATCAAAACGCCAGTTGAAGCCACCCCACAGCCCGTTCAAATACTTCCCCCGCGACAGAGTGTATTGAATATGCGTCTCCTGGTTGAACTTCTCATCGTGGTCAATCCGGAACGGCAAACCTGTCTGTCCAACAGTCGCGCCGGCTCCAGCCACCTGCGGAGGGAAGAACCGCGCCGCCACTGACGACATCACCGAATATCCACTCATGTGGTGCCACTCCGGCATCTCCACATGCAGTGCGTAGCCGGGAATTTTCGAGCTATGCCAATCAATCGGGAACGTAATCGGTGTATTGCCCAGCACGCTGAAATCAAACGCGTTGTGCGTGTACTTCCAGATATACTCCCCGCTCACCACAACCCGCTTGCCAATTGCCTGCTGCAACCCCGCATGAAACTCGTTGCGGAAGCCCGGCTGCAGCGTCCCCGCCACACCCGAGCTGCACGCCAGCAGCGGCGCCAGCACAGCATTCGAGCAGCCCTCGCTGGAAAGCACCAGGTTCTCGTTGAACGGCGTCTCCAGTGTCCGCGCATACGAAACACGAAGCACTGTCGCCGTCGGCTTGATGTTGTAGGCGATACCAACTCGCGGTTGCGTCTGATTGGCCTTGCTCAACCCGTTGTAAACGTCCTCGCGCAGCCCAAGGTTAAACAGCCAGTTCGTCACCTTGATCTGATCCTCGGCGAAAAGCCCGAGTTCCTTCACATCGGTGTGCCCAACGTAGGTATAGAAGCTCCCGCCGCGCGTCAGATCGTAGGGCGCAAGCACCGCCAGGTAGCTGGGATTCTGCCCCGCTGTGCCGCCCGGGCATTCAGAACGGTCGGAGTAGCCCGGCAGAGGATTGCCGCTCGCATCAACGCAAGGCGCGCTGAAGCTGTAGGTCGGGTCCACGACTCCAACGTTGTCGTTTTCCTGCAAAAATGTCTGCCCGTACTGCGCGCCGGCCTTGAAAGTGTGAATCCCCTTCGAGTAAGAAAAGTCCGAGTGCACCGCGGAGTTAGTCAGAGTGCGCGCCTGCTTGATCGATGAAGTTTGAAGATTCGCCGGACCCAGGTCCGCCAGCGCGTTGTTGCTCGGATAGTAGTTATAGTCGTCCCTGCGCACAAACGCGCCCACATTCAAAACCGAGTTATTGTTCACTATGCGCGTATAAGTCGGCGAAACATTGATCGTCCCAATCTTCGAACGCTGGTCCGCATTCCCCACGCTTCCAAACGCCGGCGCGGCGCTCGTCCCGCCCCCGACTACGTTCTGCACATTCTCGGCGTCAAAGGAATTCGGCGTCTGAAACCACGACCGGCTGTAGTTCACGTCAAAGTGCAGCGAATCCAATGGCGACAACGCATAATCCACGCGATCAAAGAAGTTCTGCTCGTTGCCTTTGTCGTGAATCACCTGAAACTCCGGCGGATCAAGGAACCGGCCCGAACTCGTGCCGTCCAGTTCCACAAAGTTCCCCCAGTTCTTGCCCCCGTACGCAAGGTCAATCCCCGCCGTGGCCGAGCCATACGCGCCATACGAACTGCTGACGCTCCCCGTCGGCTTGGTCACTCCCTGCCCTGAGCGCGTCGTCGCCACAATCACCAGGCTCGTCTTGCCCCCATACTCCGCCGGCGGCGCACCGCTGATCACTTCAATCGACTGAATTGAATTCGACGGAATCTGGTTGGAAAATACTTTGCTCTGCTGGTCGGTGATCGACTGCCCATCCACCGAAAACGAATTCGAGGCGTGGTCCCCAAGGCCGTGGAAAAGCCCATTCGAGTCAGCCGAAACTCCCGGCGTCGTCGCCGTCACAAGCGAACTCAGTGTCGACGACTCGCTCTCCATTGGAACCTTGATGAACTCGTCCCGGTCCACATCCGTATGGAACGTCGGATCAGTCTCCACCAGGTCGCCCTGCGCCTCCACCGTTACCGTCGAGTCTGCGGTCGCAATCGGCAGCACCAACTTCAGCGTCGCTCCTACAACCGATTCCAGACCCACTTGCTTGCGCACCGATGCGAATCCAGGGGCCGACACAGCAACTTGGTAGCCGTCAAATGTCACGTTTGGAAATTCGAACTGCCCCAGCGCATCCGATGTGACAGTCCTGTCCAAGCCGCTGCGCGGGTTGGTCAAATGAATCGTCGCGTTCGGAATCACTGCGCCAGTAGGATCGGTAACCGTCCCCCGGATTGAGCCTGCGCTCCCGCCCTGCCCAGATGCAAGCAGAGCCGCCATGAAAAAAACGAAAATAGGAAGAATACGATCAATGTGGCCGCGAGTAAACGGCATAAGAGCCTCCAAATGATGGCTGCCAAAGAATGGCGTGTTGATGCGTAAACAAGGCCGCGGTGGGAATGTCGCGGAGTCCTTTGCGCATGAGCGGCGTTGCTCGATTCCCTTTCCTGCCGCTGAATGTACGCCAACGCCCCGCCCCAATAAATAGAGCGAAGCGCAACCGCAATGCTGGCTGAAAGGAATACCGGAATCTAGCCCAGGAGGCCGTCGGGAGGAGGGCGTGTAAACAGCTTCGGATGCCAATGCCGCGTGATCGGCTGTGCCACAAAGACCGGCACTGTGGCCCGGAATTCGACCATCACCACTACCGGTGCCGCCACCGCAACCGGCGCAGCGGAATGTAAAACAATGCACAGCGGGCAATGGTCCGCGTCCGTATCCACCGCGTGGACGTGCACCACCTGAACAACCGCAAGCAGCGTCAGAAGCAGCAGACACACAAGCGTAACCAGCGGCAAAGCTCTACGCTCCGCCCCCCGATCTCCACTCGAAAATGTCGCGGATCCTCTGAACACACTTACCCCACTCTTTAAGAATACACACTGTTGGATGCAATCAAGTCGAAATGGTTACTGCGCCCGTCCCCATATCACGCCATCAATCCGGCCAACCCTTCCGTTTTGTCCTCGTCTAAACTACAGTCGGCCGCCTCATCCATTCCTCCTGGCCGCACGTAATCTAAACGTAAGTTAGACTTGGAGGCGATCGACCAATCGACAGCCGATGAACCCATTCCCTTCCACCCGCCGCTCGCTTCCACCCCTCCTGGCAATCCTGCTGGCCGCTTCCACAGCCTCGCTCACAATGCAAAACGTCGCAGCTCAAAAAACCCTTCCCCTCAAGCCAGACGTCCCCGGCGCCACCACCAACCATCGCCTCATCCTCAAAGACGGCTCCTACCAGCTTGTCCGCAAATATGAGGTCGTCGGTGATCGCGTCCGCTACATCTCCATCGAGCGCAGCGGGGAGTGGGAAGAGTTGCCCGCCAACCTCGTCGACTGGGACGCTACCAAAAAGTGGGAGCGCGACCACGACACCCAGCTCGACCAGTCTTCACCCGATCAAGCCTCACCCGCCATGCAGGAAGCCGCCGACATCGACCGCCAGGAGGCCGCCGTGCGCGATCAGGAAAAAGCGCGCCATCCCTCAGTCGCCAAAGGCCTTGAACTTCCCGACGAAGACGGCGTCTTCGCTCTCGACACCTACCAGGGCAATCCCGAACTCGTTGAAATGCTCCCCAGCGAACTCGGCGCCAACGCCAAAACCAAACACGGCCTCAGCACTCTCAACCCTCTTGCCGGACAAAAGGCCAGCCTTGAACTCGACGGCGCTCACGCCAAGGTCCATCTCCACGTCAACGACCCGTCCATCTATCTGTCCCTGGTCACTCGCGACGATGTCGAAGAAGTCACCACTCATGCCATGACCGTTAACACCGGCAACGCTAAGGAAGCGGCCGGCCGCAAGCATGGCGCCCACTCACCCAGCTCCGGCTTTGCCATCGTCCGCGTCGACGAACGCCGCGCCCTGCGCATCGTTGGCGCCATCCACATGAGCCCAACCGGCGTCGTCACCCAGGACGAAGACGTCATCCCCGCCAAGGTCGAAGTCCTCCCCGGCAGGCACTGGCTCAAAATCACTCCCGCACAGCCGCTCACCATCGGCGAATACGCGCTCATTGAAGTCATTTCCCCGTCCGACATCAACCAGTCCGTCTGGGACTTCCGCATCGACCCGCAACTGGGGGACAACCCCGGCTCCCTCGGCCCCATCTACCAGTAGAGAGGCGATGCGCCAATTGCGCTCCCATCTCCGAGGTTCCCCATGACCACCCGCGAGCCGAACGTCGATTATTGGTCTCTCACTTCTCCGCAGTTGGCCGCCCAAATCGACCATATAGCCCACGCCGACCCCATGGACTTCAACAACGCCACACGCGCCGAATCCCACCTTCTCGCCGAAGAGTGGCACGAAGCTCTCAATCTGCCTCAGGAAGCATTCGAGCAGCAGGAAGCCCGCCGCGCTAGGATAGCCGCACTGCAGCGGCGCTCCATCGAAATCCTGATCCACGCTTCAAGCGATCTGTCATCCTGAGCGACCGGAGCGGAGCGAAGGAAGTCGAAGGACCTGCATTTCATCAGCGACGACCTTCTCTTCCCCGCGTTGATTGCCCTATTGCCCCTCAGGCGACTTCGCCTTTGCAAACCGCTGCCGCCGCTTCTCCCACTCCTCTGAATTGAAAAAACGCGGCCCCACCTCAATCAGCCGCGGAATCATGTTGAACACCGCAATCCGGCTCCACGGCCGCCCGTTGCGCATCCTGAAGCCCTTCTCGTTCAGGTCGCTCACAATCGCCGAATAGCCGAAGTCCTGCACCAGCAACTCCATCATCAGCATCAGCACCTGGTGCTCTTGAGGATGAACCTCCAGCCGCCGGCAATCGTCCGACACCCGCAGCCCGTAAGGGATGTCCTCGTCAAACCCACCCTCCGGCGGCGTCTCCGAGTCGGGGAGTTCCCGCCGCCACTCAATCGAAACCATCTGCCATCCCGCCGCCGTCCGCTGCTGAATCACATCCGGGCTGAACGGCCCCGAAACCACATCCCGCACCCGCTCGAAATACGCCATCAGAACCTCCTGGGACAACCCACCAAGCATCACGCAGCAATTCACCGGCCAGAATCTGTTACCTGCTCGCGGCGGCAAGGGGCACAAACGCAAGGAGATCTGCAGGCACTCCCGGCTGGCGCCGACCGGCAAGTGTCCGTTTTCGAAATCGACTGTTCGGATGTGGACGGCCGAAGTTGCGAACTGAATCTTCCACTGCGTCTCTATTGTTCGGCGCAATTCACGAACTGGCCGCGATCAACAATCTTCCCATCCGCCGACTCCCGCAACCCTTGCTTCACGCTGGCCAGAGCTTCCGCATTCTCGTATAGCCACATTTCTGCCACCGGAACGGCCTTCACCGGATCAAGGATCAACTGGCCCAGGGAATTCCGATAGATGTTATACGCCGTAGCCCCGCCAAGAGCCTCCCCCAGCAACAACCGCTTCTTCGCGTCCGGCTTCGCAAACTCCGTAACCAGCTCAAAATCGGATTTTCTGATGATCGCAGAAGTCAACATGAAACCACACTGGCAGATTTGAGAAATAGTATCAAGAGGGATAGGCCCACCAAGACACGAGTGGATCTCCTACTGGGTGGCATCGCCTGTTCCCTACTCCCGCACGCTAATCCCCAGCGCCTTCATCTTCCGATACAAATGGCTCCGCTCCAGCCCCAGCAGCTCCGCCGCGTGGCTCACATTGTTCCGCGCCTCTTCCACCTTCTTCAAAATGTATTCCCGCTCATAAGCATCCCGCGCCTGTTGCAGCGACGAAAACTCCTCCGTTGATCGCGTGCCGGCCTTATGCGTCAGCGGCGGCAGATGCTTGCGCTCAATCCGCAGCACTCGCGGATTCAGAATCATCACCCGCTCAATCACATTCTTCAGCTCGCGCACATTGCCCGGCCAGTGATACGCCCCCAGCGTCGTCAGCGCGTCTTCACTGATCTCCATCCGCGGCCGTCCATACTGGCGTCCAAACTCCGCCAGAAACTCCTTCGCCAGCGGCGGAATATCCTGCTTTCGCTCCCGCAGCGGCGGCACCGCAAATGGCACAACATTGAGCCGATAAAACAAATCCTCGCGAAAATTTCCCTTCGCAATCTCCTCTTCCAGATCCTTGTTCGTCGCCGCAATCAGCCGCACATCCACCCGTAGGGGCTGCGTTCCGCCCACCGGCGTAAACAGTTGATCGTCCAGCGCGGACAGCACCTTGGCCTGCGTCTTCAAGCTCATGTCGCCCACTTCATCCAGAAACAGTGTTCCCCCATCCGCGCGCTCCAGCGTCCCCCGCTGCTCCACCGGCCCGCCCGGTTGCGCCCCATGACGATAACCGAACAGCTCCGCCTCAATATGCGCCTCCGGGATCGCCGCGCAATTCAGTTCCACAAACACCCGGTCGCGCCGCAGACTCTCCGCATGAATCGCCCGCGCAATCAGCTCTTTGCCTGTCCCCGACTCGCCGTAAATCAGCACTCGCCCATTGGTCGGCGCCATCAGCCGAATCTGCTGCCTAAGCGCCTTCAACGGCACACTGTCCCCAGTCAGCACCGAGCCCACACTGAACTGCCGCTTGAACTCCAGGTTCTCCGTCCGCAGCCGCCGTGCCTCCACCGCATTCTTCAGCACAATCAATGTGCGGTCCAGCGAAAGCGGCTTCTCCAGAAAGTCGTAAGCCCCCAGCTTGGTCGCCTTCACTGCCGTCTCAATGGTGCCGTGCCCGCTGATGATCACCACTTCCGGCCGCATCTCCACTGCCAACTGGTGCATCTCCGCCAGCACATCCAAACCATCCCGGTCCGGCAGCCAGATATCCAGCAGCACAACGTCGTAAGGCGCATCCTGCAGCAGCACCAGCGCCTCGGCCGCCGTCGCCGCCGTAGCCACGCCATAACCCTCTTCGCGCAGAATATCCTCAAGAGAGTTGCGAATCTCCGCCTCGTCGTCCACTACCAGAATATGATTCATGAAGGCAACACCCTCCCCGACTCAGGGACCGCCGTTTCAACCGCGTTCTCAGTCCCACCGGCCAGCACTGCTTGCGGCCCACCTGCATCAATCAGCGGCAGCCGCAGCAGAAACCGCGCTCCCTTCGGGCTATTCGACTCCGCGCGCAAACTCCCCCCGTGCTCCTGCACAATCTTCGCCGCAATCGACAAGCCCAGCCCCGTCCCCCGGCTCTTGGTCGAATAGAACGGCAGAAAAAGCCGCTCCCGTATCTCATCCGTCAGACCATGCCCGGTGTCGGAGATCGCCACCTCCACTGACCCGCCATCCTCGCTCAAACAACTGTGAACGCCCAACACCCGCAACAGGCTCCCCTGCATCGCCTCCGCGGCATTGTCAATCAGGTTGGCCAGCGCGCGCCGAATCCCTTCCGGGTCCGCCATGACTGGCGGCAACCCCGCCTCAAGATCCCAATCAACCGTGATCCCATTCAGCCGCCCCGCAAACATCGCCAGCGCCTCTTCGGCTACCCGGTTCATATCGCACTCGCGCGGTTGCGGCGCCGGAAACTGCGCCAGCGCTGAAAACTGATCCACCAGCGTCCGCAGCGTTCCCACACAGCCCAGAATCACCTCGCTGCACTTGCGTATTACCTGCAGCGAATCTGTTTGCCCCCGATCAACATGCCGGCCAATCCGCTCCGCTGAAAGCGCAATCGGCGTCAGCGGATTCTTGATCTCATGCGCCACCCGCTGCGCCACTTCCTTCCAGGCCAGTTGCCGCTGCGCCCGCAGCAACTCCGTCATATCCTCCACCACCAGAATCGTGCCCTGCTGCCCATGGACCAAATCCAGACGCGCGCTGGTCACGCCCAAATGAATGGAACGGCCCCGTGCGCGCACCTCAATCTCCGTCGATGCCGCACCCATCCGCAATCCACGCCGAATCACCCCCGCAACATCATCCAGGCTTTCCGCAGGCAAAAGCGCGTCAATGCGCTCCCCGGCAAGGCTCACATCTTCGCGCCGCCCCATCAGCCCCGCAAATGCCCGATTCGATTGCAACACCATCCCCGCGCAGTCAAGCGTCACCACGCCGCTTGGAATTGTCTCCAGAATCGTCTCCAGTTCCCGCCGCCGCTCCTCAATTGCCTGGTTGGCGGCCGTCAACTGCGCCGACGAACTCTCCGCCAGAATCCGGCTCGCTTCCAGATCGGCCGCCATGTGATTGAACGCGCGCACCAGGTCGCCCATTTCCCCGGTCGCGCCCAGCGCCACACGATGGTCGTACTTCCCGTCTGCAATCTCGTCCATTGCATCGCCTAATGCCTCAACCGGCCGCGTAATCTGCTTTGAAAGAAACAGCGCCAGCCATACACTGGAGAAAAACACAAATACCGTAACCAGCAGCAGCAGCAAGGTAAAGAAGCTCCGGATGCTTCTGCGAGTCCTGAAAAGTTGCCAGTATTCTTCTGCGCCCGCGCGAATGCGCGTCGTCGTCTGGCTCAGCCCCCTGGGCATGGGTAGCGCTGTCAGCACCACCTTCCCCGAGGTCGTGGTTGTCTTGCCCAAGGCATATTCCTGCCCCGCCACCTTGACCACCGGCTCGTCCTTACGCTGAGCCACCGTCAGCAGGCTCGCCGAAAGCGGCCCGTGCAACGCGATAACAGCCCCGCGCTCCCCTTCATCCAACCACGGCTGCAGCGTTGCCGCACTCGACTCCGGCGGGGCATCCGTGTTGGCTATCATCCGCATGTCCTTGCCGTACACAATCGCAAATCCCCCGTCAAGCGTCAGACGATGCGTCGTCAACACCCGCTGAAGCTCTTCAGAACTGCGATCTGCAGCGCCCGTGACTGCAATCGCGTCCGCCTCCCCGCGTGCGTTGCTGGTCACATATTGCGCCAGTTCCAGCACCACTCGCATCGAATCCTCGTGCAACTCTGACGTATTCGGAGAGAACCACCGGTCAATCGAGCGGTTCATCAGGTTAAAGCTGAAAAGAAACATGCAGACAGCCGGCATCAGCGCAATCAACACCGCACCCAGCACCATCCGCGTCCGCAGTCGCGCCCCCAGTGCACTGCTCGTCTGCCCCACATAGAGCTTCAGAATGTTCCTCAGCAGCAACATCAACAGCAGCAGCAGCAGCAGGAAAACCAGTACCGTGAGACCCGTAAAGATCAGCGTCTCCCCAGACGTCTCCGGATTCAAAAATCCCACATTCGAAGTGTTGAACCAGTTCAAAGCGCCCAGCAACACGAAAAACAGCACCACCCCGACCGCAAGCAGTGCAATGGACCGGCGTCGTGGATCGCCGCTGAATGGCATGCGCAGATTATAGTGCGATTGGCAAACGATTGTGGTAGGAACCGGATGCCCAATCCTTTCGCGCTCCTTGCGAAAGGGTGGGAGAGTTCATCCCCAAATGGCGCAAGAGGCGTCTGCCCCATCCCAAGTGGCGCGGGCTGTCAAACCTGCGAACACCCCAGCGGGCTCAGAATCAAATTGGTAATGTTCGTCACGATCTGGTCATAAGCGAAACGCGGGCTCGTCGAAAGCTTCTTCCAGTCCGCATCGTTGCGAAACAGCTCCCACTTGGCATCCAACTCCGCCTGGTCCGCAAAGCTCAGCATATAAGTCAGACTCGGCATTCGCGAGCCGATCAGCGCATCGCCAAAAAACACCGGGTGAAACCCCGCCCTCAAAAAGATCTCGAACTCCCCCGAGTGAAACATCTCCACCTTGCGCACGTGCTCACCGTTGCTCGGACTTTCATACGTGCGCAGTTGAAAGATACGCTTTCCCTTGCTCGCCGCCGAGACCGGAGGCGTCAGCCTCGGCCACCCCGCAAACGCCAAAAGCAGCCAGCACTCCACCCGCTCAAACGCCGGTCCGGCCGCCGTCGCATTCCAAAACGGCTCCGCTGCTGTCAGGAAAGCCGCATCGTCCGCCAGACGCAAATCCAACTCCACCAGCGCCAGCGCCGACGTGCCTGGAACCAGCAAATAGAAGACCGGCGTCTCCGGCCCAATATCCACGCGAAACGCGCCCACCGGACCAATCCCCATGCGTCCCAGCGCCGGAATCAGCGCGCCGGCAAAGTAGTCTTCAGTCAGCTTCGTCTGCGGCCCAGACTTTAGCGCATAGCGACGCACTTGGTAAAACTCGCGGCCCGCCCCAGCCTGCGCCTCAACACTCCGTGTCAATCCAAAAGCCGAAGCCGCCACCGTCCCCGCAAGAAATTCGCGCCGTTTCATAGCGCCTCCCATCGAAGCCCAATTCTACGGCAACGTGTAAAGCCAGGCACGCATCCCAAGCTAGTCCCTACTCCCTGGCTCTTAACACCACCCCCGCCGCCGTCCATTCCCGCTCCTGGCTCTCCGCCACACCCTTATGCGTCAGAGTTCCTAGCCAGGTATTCAGCCCCTCTGCCAGCCCCGCATCCTGATTCAGCGCTTCCCGCGCCCCAAGATTTGCGATTCGCATCAAATACGGAAACGTCGAGTTGGTCAGCGCCAGCGTCGATGTGTGCGGCACCGCTCCCGGCATGTTGGTCACGCAATAGTGAACCACGCCGTCCACCGTGTAGCTGGGATTGGAATGCGAAGTCGGCCGCGCCGTCTCCACGCATCCGCCCTGGTCGATGGCCACGTCCACAATCACCGCGCCCTTCTTCATCTGCGACACCATCCCCCTGGTCACAATCTTCGGCGCCGTCGCCCCCGGAATCAGCACCCCCCCAATCACCAGGTCCGCTTCCTTCGTCGCCTGCGCCACGTTGTAGCTGTTCGACGCCAGCGTATAAAGACGTCCACCAAAAATGTCGTCGAGCTCGCGAAGACGATTCATGCTCACATCCACCAGCGTCACCTTCGCTCCCATGCCCAGCGCGATCTTGGCCGCATTGGTGCCCACAACTCCGCCGCCAATGATGGTCACATTCGCCGGAGCCACGCCCGGAACGCCGCCAAGCAAAATCCCCCGCCCACCGCGCTCCTTCTCAAGATAGGTGGCCCCCACCTGCACGCTCATCCTACCCGCAACCTCGCTCATCGGCGTCAGCAGCGGCAACGTGTTCTGCCGATCGCGCACTGTCTCGTACGCAATCCCGATCACCTTTTTCTTCAGCAATTCATCGGTCAACCCCGGCAGCGGAGCCAGATGCAAATACGTAAACAGCACCAGCCCCTCGCGGAAGAAAACATACTCGCTCTCCACCGGCTCCTTCACCTTCACCACCAGGTCAGCCTTGCCCCACGCGTAGCCCGCCTCGCCAACAATCTCCGCGCCGGCATTCTGATACTCCGCATCGTCGAAGCCTGAAGCCGCGCCCGCCTGCGTTTCCACCAGCACCCTATGGCCAGCCTCGCTCAGCGCCTTCACACCCGCCGGCGTCACCGCCACCCGCGCCTCGTTGTCCTTGATCTCCTTGGGAACGCCAATAATCATCGCTGTTTCTCCTGTCTAAAGGTTTTGATGCAGATCCGTCGAAAGTGCCGGGTGCCCCATCCATTCGCAGTTTCATCGCGAATGGGTCGGTAAACAAAAGTCTCTCCCCAGCCCCGCGAACCTCACCGGTCGGCCCTGGATCCCGCCTGACAAGAATCCTAAGGCCACGCCAGCTTCCAATGTATGCAAACTTCGTGATATAACCCCACAATGAGAACAAGACGTGATAAAAACACGCCCCTCGCGCAACAATCGCGCGCGCTCAGTTTAAATGCCGCCGCGGACGATGCGCCGAACGCCGGCAAACCCGCCCTCGACGAAATCGACGAAGCCATCCTTCACCATCTCGAGAGAAACGGCCGCGCCACCAACTTCGAAGTCGGTGAAGCCGTCGGCCTCTCAGGCTCAGCCGCCTCCCGACGCATCCAGACTCTTGAAGCCATCGGAGCCATCCGCGCTTACCGCGCCCAAATCGACGACCGCCTCCTCGGCCGGCGCATGACCGTCTTCATTCGCGTCACTCTCGAACGCCAGTCTGCTCCAGTCCTCGCCGCATTCGAAGCCGCAGTTCGCAAATCCAGGGGCATCGTCAGTTGTCACCTCATGGCCGGCCAGTATGACTACATGCTCGTCGTCCGCGTCGCCGGCATCGACGACTATGGCCGCCTCCATCAGAGCGAACTCTCCCGGCTCCCCGGCGTCACCCGCCTCGAAACCAGCTTCGCCCTCCGCGACGTACTGGAAGCAAATACCCACCAGACTTCGCCCGCAAGTTACCGCCGAACCCCAAAGTGATTCAACTCTCATTACTAATTGCTCGTGCAAATACTTCTTTAGAACCATTGTCCCTAGCACGAAAGAATGGTCCAATCACTAGGAATGAGTACAACGTAATCCAGGAACTACACCCAAGGAGTGCAGTCTGATGCCAGATGCTTCCCAGCCAAATCCCGGCCCAAAAAACACCGCTGGATACCGCCCCCTAGTCCCGATTGATTTCTCCAGGGGCATGGGTACCTCTGCGTTCGCCTACGCAGCCGCTGCCGCGGGCCTTGGTCTGGCTGTCGGAGTGGTCATTGCGTTCACTGCCGGCCACGCGCGTGCCGCCGCAGCGCCCAGAGTGTCTGACGCGCTGCTGACCCATTCCTCGATATTCAGTCCACTCCCTGCGGTTTACGCCGCGTCCAGTCCATCGCTGCTCAGCAAGGTCGACCCCGCCGGGTCAGCCGGCTTGGGTAACAAGCCTGCCGCCGGGGCTCTGCTGATGCCGGTCGCCGCCAAAACCACCGCTGGCAAGCCGTTCGAACACCACAAGCATCATTCTGGCCACAAGGCATGGACAAAGTTGAAGTTTCTCGGCAAGCTCACCCGCAAAGCCAGGCGCAAGCCCTACGTCTCTGAAACCACCGTCGCCGCTCCCGACCAAACCGCTCTCGACAGGGCGAACGCCGCGGCCGCCAGCGGGCCGTTCTTTCTCGGCATCGAAGGCGACGTAACCATTGCCGGCTACGAGCCCAACTCCGGAACCATACAAACATACGAGGGTTCAACCTATATCCTTGCCAAGAACGCCCCAGGAACCGGCTCCATCAACTGGCAGAACTACCCCTTCAACGTCCACTATCGCTGCGACGAAATCGGCGACTGCACCCTCATCCGCGGACACTCCACCGCCACCGCCAAGCTAACGCGCTAAGCAGTTTCGGGCAGCCAGCTTCAGCGGTCGACCGGAATGAGAATCGGGCTTTGGTATTGAAAACGCCTCGGGATAACCCCGAGGTGTTTTCTTGTCTGGAGTAAATTATCGGCCAGGAACGAGTGCCTTCTGGGTCCGTCAATTCCGTGCCACGCCTCAACCCGCCAACCGATGGAGTGAATCGTTACTCTCTCCCGGCCTGTCGCACCGCGACTAAAAGGGGATGTGTAATGACCTGTTGGAGTCAGTTACAAACAACTTAGTTCGTCGTAGATTTGTTCTTGCATCGAGTTCGGCTCATGAACAGATCAGGCCAAATCCAGGGTTGAATTTGCGCATAGCTGGGAAAGGGAAGCTCAGAATGGCATATCAAAACCAGCAAGATTCCGCAGTCGTGAATGCGGCCGCCGATTGGAAGGATTGCGAGGGCGCGAACGTTTGTACGATCCAAGCGTTCCCGGTCGGCCAGCTAGCTCACCCGGTAAGCTTATTGAAAGCCGAGGAAGCCCCACTTCCCGCCGCGAACCGGATGTTTGCTTATGCCGCAATTGCCGCGACAGTTGGGATTGTGTTCGGACTCACGATTGCTTCCCTTGCCGGACCCTCGATCCCCAAAAACAAACTCTCAGCCTCAGGTTTGGCTATCTCCAGTACGACCGTACTGGCTGCTGAAATCAAACCGCGGTCGCCAGTCGAAACGGAAACAAACTTGCCCACTGTCGAATTGCCACCGGTTCAAACGCCTACAAGCATTCAATCCAGTCCATCACGCCCCAGTCCATTACGCCATAAGATGGCAAAAAAGAAAGTCCCGGATGTTCCGGGAACATTCGCGATTGAAGGCGATGACGAGTTGGTTGGATTTGACCAGTCCAATGGCATCATCCAAACCAACGCCAGGAAAACTTTCCTGGTCGCCGTGGCAAGCATTGGCGGCAATTCCTCCGCATGGCAGCAGTGGCCCGCGAATATTCACTACAAGTGCGACCTGAATGCCTCCTGCATGCTGACCCGCCGAGGCGCAACAGTGCTGCATGCACAGCTGAAAAAGTAAGTCGGGTCCGTCAAACAGAAGTGCTCATTTTGCGACGGTTGCTGCGAGAAGTGCGAAGTTCATGATGATCTCCGCGCAATTCCAGAGAACCTCTGATCAAGGCGACGTTTTCAAAGGGCGCGACTTCAGCCGTGCCGATGAAACCAATCTAATGAACGTTGGGCTTTAGCCTCGGAGGAAATGCCGAAGGCTTATTCAGAGCTTCCCTAGACAAGAACAGCTCGAAGTTTTCCTACCCTTACATCTCCATTGACCCTCACTCCGCGTTATCAATCTGCGCCCTCTGCAACTTATCCGAGTAATCCACATACACCGCCTTCCAAGTCGTGTAGAAGTCGATCGACCCCAGCCCTTCCCGATGCCCATTCCCCGTCTGCTTCACGCCGCCAAATGGCAAATGAACCTCGGCCCCAATCGTCGGCGCGTTGATGTAAGTAATCCCCGCCTCCAAATCCCGCATCGCCGTAAACGCCCGGTTCACGTCCTTCGTATACAGCGCCGTCGACAGCCCGTAATCAATCGAGTTCGCAATCTCGATCGCTTCCTCAAACGTCTCAAACTCAATCAAGCTCACCACCGGCCCAAAAACCTCTTCGCGCGCAATCCGCATTTCAGCAGTTACTCCGCCCAGCACCGTCGGCGCAAAAAACGTCCCGTTGGCATAACTTCCTTCCGTCAAAGCCTGCCCGCCAGTTAGTAACTTCGCGCCCTCGTTCAGTGCAATCGCAACGTACTTCCTCGAAGTTTCTATCTGACTTTCATTCACCTGAGGACCAACCTCAATCGACTCATCCAGCCCATTACCCACCTTCAGCTTCTTTGCCCGCTTCACAAATTCGGCCGTAAACTTTTTTGCGATCCCCTTTTGCAGCAGAATCCGGCTGGTCGCCGTGCATCGTTGCCCGGTCGTCCCAAACGCCCCCCAAAGCCCACCCTCCAGCGCCAGTTCCAGGTTCGCATCGTCCATCACAATCTGTGCATTCTTCCCGCCCATCTCCAATGACACCGGCTTGAACGTAGCCGCCGCCCGCTGCGCCACCAGCGACCCCACTTCGCTCGACCCCGTAAAGCTGATCGCCCGCACATCGCGGTGCTCCACCAGCGGCGCGCCCGCTTCCGGGCCAAATCCGCTCACAATGTTCACCACCCCCGCCGGCAGTCCCGCATCCATCAGCGTCTGCACCAGGTTGTAAGTCGACAGCGGAGTATCCTCCGCCGGCTTGATCACGCAGGTGTTCCCTGAAACCAGCGCCGGAAACAGCTTCCAGCTCGGAATCGCCATGGGAAAATTCCACGGCGCAATCATCCCGATCACACCCACCGGCATCCGCACGCTCATGGCAAACTTGTTCTGCAACTCGCTGGGCGTGGTGATCCCAAACAGCCGCCGCCCCTCTCCCGCCACGTAATAGGCCTCGTCAATGGCTTCCTGCACATCGCCGCGCGTCTCCGCCAGCACCTTGCCCATCTCACGCGTCATCTCGCGCGCATACTGCTCCTTGCGCTGCTGCAGCAATTGCCCGGCGCGCATCAGAATCTCCGCCCGCTTCGGCGCAGGAACCAGCCGCCAACTTGCAAACGCCTTCTTCGCCGCAGCCACCGCCAACGCCACATCTTCCGCGCCAGAAGCCGGAAACTCGCCAACCACGTCAGTGTGGTCCGCAGGATTCAGATTCAGAACGGTCTTGCCGCTCGTCGCAGGCAGCCACTCGCCACCAATCAGGTTGCGGTACATAGGATGCGTCATAAGAAATCCTCAACAGAGAGATAAACCGGGAATGGAATCACCCAGGTAATTCCAAACTGGGAAACAACTGAGTTTACCGCACTCAGACTGCGATCTGTTGCGCACCAGCCCCAGTGAGCATTGGCTAAACCTGCCACTTCTCCCAATGGCCTGCCTGAAAGCCATGTTTTTCCTCATAAAACCGGCAGAATCACGCCGATTTTGAGGGCTTTTTCGTGCTTATACTTTCCAGCATTGATCATGTATCGAAATGATTATAAATAACTTACCCTTGGATTCTGCGCCGACGCCTACTTCTTTCCAACGGAGGGCTGGGGTGCTCGATGGATTGTCTGGAACTCTGGGTCCGCACAACAATGAGCCGCCGTCTACCCCAAATTGGTATTGAACTCTCCTTTGGCGAATTGTTCTGCAAATCGGGATGGGAAAACACAAGTACACGCTCCGCTGTGAATTCGCACAGAGCAATGGCTGCTGTGTTGTGTACGTTTCACGCGAATCTCCGCGGCTCCAAAACCCCTCGCGCTTCCGCTGGCCGTACAATACAGTTTGAGGTAGATTCAATTTTCCAATGTCATTGAACGGTTATCCATCCCGCTCCTCGCGGTCGCACGGCCTGCGTTCGCTCTTCAGCATGTTTTCCAGCGACCTGGCCATTGATCTCGGCACTGCCAACACCCTGGTCTTCGCGGCCGGCAAGGGCATTGTTGTCAACGAGCCCTCCATTGTGGCCATCAACAAGAACACCGGTGAGGTGGAAGCCGTAGGCAAAGAGGCCAAGGAGATGCTGGGCCGCACGCCCGGCAACATCGTGGCCATCAAGCCCATGAAAGACGGCGTCATCGCCGACTTCAAAGTCACCGAAAAAATGCTCAACTACTTCATTCAGAAGGCCCACAACCGCAAGATGCTGGTCCATCCCCGCATCGTCATCGGCGTCCCTTCCGAAATCACCCAGGTGGAAAAACGGGCCGTCGAAGACTCCGCCTACCGCGCCAAAGCCAGCGAGGTTTACCTCGTCGAGCAGGCCATGGTCGCGGCCATCGGCGCCGGGTTGCCAATCCAGGAGCCGGGCGGCAACATGGTCGTCGATATCGGCGGCGGCACCACCGACATCGCCGTCATCTCCCTCTCCGGCATCGTCTACTCCCGTTCCGTCCGCATGGCCGGAAACCAGATGGACGAGGCGATCACCAACTACCTCAAGCGCAAGTACAACCTGCTCATCGGCGAGCGCACCGCTGAGCACATCAAGATCGAGATCGGCTCAGCCTATCCGCTGGACAAGCCCCTCACCATGGAGATCAAGGGCCGCAACCTCATTGAAGGCGTGCCCAAGACCATCACCATTGAGGATAGCGAGATTCGCGAGGCGCTCGGCGAGTGCATTGCGGTCATCATGAACGCCATTCGCGTCGCCCTGGAACGCACCCCTCCAGAGCTTTCGGCCGACATCAGCGATCGCGGTATTGTGCTCACCGGCGGCGGCGCGCTCATCAAGAACCTCGACAAGCGCATCCGTGAGGAAACCGGGCTCCCCGTATCCGTGGCCGACGATCCACTAGCCTCGGTCGTGCTCGGCACCGGCAAGATGCTTTCCGATTTCCGCCTCCTGCGCAAAATCAAAATCGACTAACGAAGTGCGAGGGACTATGGGACTAGGGACTAAGCTCCCGGCCAGCTGGCATTTCCCTAGTCCCTCTGTCCCCCGTCCCCTAGTCCCTTAGTCTCTAGTCCCTTAGTCCCTGGCTTTTATGGAATCCGTCTTCGTCCGCTATCGAAATATTCTGGTGCTGCTGGCTATCCTGCTTGCGCAGATCATCGGCCTCGCGGTGCAGGTGCGGCGCACCGGCGGGGGGCACAACTCGATCGATACCGGCGATGGGGCAGGAGTTCGCCTCATCCGCCTGTGGGCCAATGCGGTCGTCTCACCGCCTGAAGAACTCATTCACTCCTCCAAACTCGGCGTCGAACACCTCTGGCAGAACTACATCGATCTGCACAATGTCCGCCAGCAGAATCAGGACTTGCAGAAAACCATCGACCGCCTCCGCCTCGAGCAGGCCGCGCTGCTTCAAGACGCCCAGCAGGGCCAGCGTCTGCAGGCGCTCAACGGCTTCCAGGAAAAATATATCTACAAGACGGTTGCCGCACAGGCCATCGGTTCAAGCGGCAGCGACCAGTCCCGCGTCTTCTACATAGACAAGGGATCGGCCGACGGGCTGCAACGCGACAACGCGGTCATCACTGCGGACGGCATTGTCGGCAAAGTGCGTGATGTCTTTCCGCACACCGCACAGGTGCTTGCCATCAACGACCAGACCAGCGGCGCCGGCGTAATCCTTGAAAACACCCGCACCCGCGGAATTCTGCGAGGAAACGCTGCCGGCCTGCTCGAAGTCGTTGACATCCTGGCTGACAAGCGCATCCAGAAGGGCGACAAAGTGCTCACCGCCGGCGGCGACCAGGTCTTCCCCCGCGGCCTCCCCGTCGGCGTGGTTGACAAAATAGTTCCCGACCCTGAGCGCGACTCCTTCATTGACGTCATCGTCACCCCGGCAGCCCATATTGATCGCCTGGATGAGGTACTTGTCGTCACCTCCACTGAGCCGCGCTTCAACTCCCAGGACCAGCAGGACATCGCCACCAGCCAGGCGCTCAAGGGCCCCGAGGCAGCGGCCATCAACGAGCAGAAAAAGGCCTCCGAGATCATGGCCGAGCGGCTCCCAGGACTCATCGATCCGAACCTGCCGCCAGATCAGCAGCCCCTGCATGACAGTTCAAACCCCAACAGTGTTGCCCACCCGCCGCAAGCCCTCCATCCTGACCGTTTCTCGCCGGGCTCGAGCGCGAACAACACGCCCGACGCCGACCCCCCTTCAGCGCCCCCATCCGAGCCTGCCTCTGACGCCAGGCCCGCCCAGCCCGCGCCCTCCAAACCGCAAACCAAACAGCAGCCGAGGAATCCCTGACCATGCCGCTGCTTGCCGCCGACCTTCGCCGCGATCCAGGAATCCGCCGCTATCCCATGCTGGCCTATGCGCTCGTGCCGCTGGCCGCGCTCGTCCTCCAGGCATGGCTGCCGCGGCTACTTGGCCCCTACGCGTGGTTCGACCTGCCACTGGTCGTCACCGTCTACTTCGCGCTCGATCGCCGCAGCCCCATCCAGGGCACGCTCATGGGCGCCGCCATGGGGCTTTTTGAAGATGCCCTCTCGCACCACGCCATCGGCGTAAACGGCATCGCCAAAACGATCGCCGGCTTTCTCGCCGCTTCCATCGGCGTCCGCATTGACGTTGAAAACCACACCATCCGGCTCCTGCTCACCTTCTTGCTTTCCCTGCTTTCCAGCGGACTGGTAGTGTTTGTGTCGCGCTTCATGCTCGGCCTCGATCTCGAATGGCGCTGGTACATCGCTCTGTTCACCGCGCTCGGCAACTCGCTCATCGCAGTGGTGCTGTTTCCCCTGCTCGACCGTCTGGAAATCAGAGACTAGGCGTTAGAAACCAGGGACTAGGGAGTCTCTGATCAAGTCGATGCTTTGAAAGGGCACAGCTCTCGTCACGCAGATCATGGCTGTTTTGAAAGGGCACGGATTCAGCCGTGCCACATGTGGCACAAAATGAACGCGGGCTTTAGCCCCTGAGGGAATGCGGAAGGCTTACTCAGAACTTCCTTAGGGCTTCGTGGTTAGGCGACAATTCATGATGGACACTGGTATGGATACCGGCAGAATCAATCGCAACGAGAAGCTCTCCACCGTCAAACTGGCGGTGGTCCAATACGGCATTCTGCTCATGATGCTGGCGCTGGCGGCAGGTCTTTGGCGGCTCCAGGTCCTCGGTGCGGACAACTACCGCGTCCTGGCCGAGCAGAACCGCATCCGCAAGGAACCCGTACTGGCCGCGCGTGGCAAGTTCTTCGATCGCGAAAACCGCCTCATCGTCGACAACTACCCCTCCGTCTCCTGCTTCCTGGTCCGCGAACAGAACCTGAACGTGGATGCCGACCTGCCTCTGATTGCCAAAGGCCTTGACCTGAACGTCGACGATCTGCGCGCCACCCTCCGCCACTACCGCGCCTCGCCCGGATACCAGCCCATCCCCATCAAGCAGGACATCACCGCCGACGAACACGCCTTCATCGAGGCCCACCGCAACGAGCTCCCCGAGCTCGAAACAGTTGACGAGGAGCGGCGTCTTTATCCCCGCGACGGCTACCTCTCCCATGTCATCGGCTACGTCGGCGAGGTCAGCGAAGACGACCTGAACAACCCCCGCTTTGCCTACTACATGCCCGGCGACGTAGTCGGAAAAGCAGGCATCGAAGAAACCTACGACGAACTCCTGCGCGGCCAGGACGGTTCCCGCCTCGTCATCGTCGACAGCCACGGCCGCGAGGTCGGCTACCTGGGTGTGCAGCACGCCAAGCCCGGACAGGACCTGCGCCTCACAATCGACAACGACCTGCAACGCGCAGCCGAACTTGCCCTCGGCGACCGCCAGGGCGCAATCGTAGCCATGGACCCCCGGAACGGGGACATTCTGGCCATGGTCTCGCACCCCAGCTTCGATCCCAACGACTTCGCCGTGCGCATCAACCGGACCGACTGGAACAAGCTCATCACCGATCCCGACCACCCGCTGATGAACAAGGCCATCCAGGCTCAGCTTGCCCCCGGCTCAACCTTCAAGATCATGATGTCCGTCGCCGGCCTCCAGGAAGGCATCGCCCAGAACATGAAAATCAACTGCGCCGGAGGCTGGGGCCCTTACGGCTTCTTCCACCACTGCGACGAGCATCACGGCGCGGTCGATATTCACAACGCAATCCCCTTCTCCTGCGACACCTTCTATTACATGCTGGGCGACAAGCTCGGCATCGACCGCATCGCCAAATACGCCACCGCCTTCGGCTACGGCCAGAAGACCGGCATCGATCTGCCCGGCGAGCAGGCCGGTCTCATGCCGAGCGCGCAGTGGAAGATGAAGAACTACCACAACCGCTGGTATCCGGATGAGACCCTCGACGTCGCCATCGGCCAGGGCGCGGTCGAAGCCACTCCGCTGCAACTGGCCCGCATCATCGGCGGCATCGCCTCCGGCGGCCACATGGTTCGTCCTCGTGTCGTTTTCCCTGACCAGCTTCCCGCGGACTTCTACAAAGCGCTCCTTGAAAGCTTCCCCGGCTCCGGCGATACCACCGTCCCCATCGACCCGCAAAACTGGATCACCGTCACCGACGGCATGGCCGAGGTAACCCAGCCCGGCGCATTCCACACCGCCGGCTCGGCGCACCTTGAAGGCATCGACTTCGGAGGCAAAACCGGCACCGCCCAGGTCATGAGCCACGAGGCGCTGAGCAAAACAACCAAGGGCCACGCCACCAACCCCAACGTCTGGTTTGTCGGCGTCACCCCCCGGCGCAATCCTGAACTCGTAGTCGCCGTCCTCTGGCAAAACGGAGGCTTCAGCTACTACCCGGCGCGAATCGGCGCCAAAGTGGTCTCTGCCTATGTTGAAAAGCAGCGCCGCCTGGCCCACAACCTCGTCGAACCCGCAAAAGCCGACGCCCCGGTCGAAGTCAGCGGCGTCTGGTCTTCCCCTCCCGAAGGCACCGCCGCTCAACCCGGACAGGCCTCCCAGGGCCAGAACGTCAACGCCGGCAGCTTCCTCGTCGGCAAGGGCGGCGAGATTGTCCCTCGGACAACTCCCAAAACGGCAACCTCCACCGCACCCACCGGCAAAGCCCCCAGGCCGCCCGCTCACAAGCCCTCCATCGCTCCCATCCCAGCCTCTGGAAGAGGCCGATAGAGCATGCGCCGTTTTCTCAGCTTCCGCGACTTCGACTGGCCTCTGCTCGGAATGGTTCTCCTGCTCTGCACCATTTCCGTGCTTGAGATCTACTCCGCCACCCTCCACACCAAATACGTCGGCTTTCACACCAAGCAGCTTTACTGGATCGCCGCCGGCCTGGTAGCCATGTTCGCCTTCTCCAAAATCGACTATCACAAGCTGATCGACTTCGTTCCCTGGGCCTACGGCGTATGCGTCGTAGCCCTGCTCGCGGTGCTTGTTGTCGGCCAGAAAGTCCTCGGCGCACGCCGCTGGATTCGCCTCGGCCCCATGCACTTTCAGCCTTCGGAATGGGTCAAGCTGGTGCTCATCCTGCTCGTGGCCCGCTACTTCGCCAATCTCGGCGGCCGCTCCCTCACATGGAAAGACATCTTCAAGGCCTTCGGGCTCGTAGGCCTGCCAATGCTGCTGGTCATCAAGCAGCCCGATCTCGGAACCACCCTCACCTACACCCCCATCCTCATCGCCGGCCTGCTGCTCGGCGGCATCAACCTCCGCCAGGCGCTCATCCTTTTCACCTGCGCCGTAGCTCTCGTGGCTGGCGTCTGGTCCAGCGGCAAGCTCCTCAAGCCCTACCAGAAAGCGCGCCTCACCAGCTTCATCAACCCCGACAACGACCCCAAAGGCTCCGGCTACCAGTTGCTCCAGTCGAAGATCGCCGTCGGCTCAGGCGGCATCTGGGGCAAAGGCGCCGAACAGGGCACGCAGACCCAGGGCGACTTCCTCCCCATCCCCCACGCCGACTTCATTTTTGCCGCTTTCAGCGAGGAACACGGCTTCGTAGGCGCGATTTTCGTCCTGCTGCTATACTTTTTCATATTGATGCGTTTGATTCAGAACGCTCAAACAGCCGCGGACCTGTCCGGCTCACTGATTATCATGGGCGTAGCGGCTGTGTTGACCTTTCAGATCGCGGTCAACGTGGGCATGGTCATTGGTTTTATGCCAGTCACCGGAATTCCTTTACCGTTAATGAGTTACGGCGGTTCTTCGGTGTTGTTCACGTTCCTGGCGCTGGGTACGGTGATGAATGTCCGTATGCGCCGGTTCGTAAACTGAATGTTTGGTTCCATGGGGAGCCGAACCAGGTTTCAAGAGTTTCACCCTTTGCGCTTCAAGCCGGAGCCAGTCCGGGCCGCAGAGGTCCAAGTTTCAAGCATTTACTGCGCGATCTCCCGAAGGGAGAGCGCGCTAGCCGGCCAGGTCCGGATGGATCTCGAGCCCGGCAGGACAAGGGTTCATGAGCACGCAGAGACGGGAAAACCGTTGGCAGCGTTCAAGTTGCACGGATGTCGCGATGAAAACGAGCCGCCTTTGGCTCCATTTCATCGCGTTGCTTGCCCGCGCAATCAACACGCTTCCACCCCAGCGGCATGGATATGTCGCCAGGGGCCCAGGCACGGTTGGAACGGCCCCGCGGACCGCGGTTTTTTCGCGTTTCACTTGGTTGGCCACAATCTCTCTGCAATCGGATCACCTCTTCGCGCATTTCAATCCGCTCGTTGAGCAACACATCCGCAGCGGTTCGCCTCCCCTCGGGGACGCAGCCCGCTCGGCAGGTGCCAGGTCATCCCTCCCGCTTACCCCCACCCCTTCCGTACTCGGGTCTCTCCATCCCTCCTTGCCGTTTCGCGGCTCCATTGACTCAGTCCTGAGTCGAAGAACCGCACATACCCCAGCAGGCCAATGCCGCTGGACGGAAAGGTACGATGGCAAAAGAAATCTGTATCTCCAGCACGCCGCATGAAACGCGGCTTGCAATTCTTGAAGACGATCAGCTCGCGGAAATCTACTACGAACGCGAAAACGAGTACACCCTGGCCGGGTCTATCTATAACGGCCGCGTCACCCGCGTACTCCCCGGCATGCAGTCCGCATTTGTCGATGTCGGCCTCGAACGCGATGCCTTCCTTTATGTAACCGACTTCCTCGAACTCGAAGATCCCGAAGAGTCCGACGAGATTGAGAAAGCTGCCGCTACCGGCGGCAATCAGGCGCCCCGGGAAGTCCGCGGCTCCAATCCTCAGGACCGTAATCAGGAACGCACCGGAGCCCGCAGCGAAGAACCCGCCCAGCGTTCCGATCAAAAGCAGGAACCTCGCCCCGAACGTGGTGGTTCCGATCGCAATCGGGACCGTCAGCCCCGCAATCGCCAACTCGTCGTCGAGCCCGCCGCGACTGAAGCCGCAACCATTGCAGTTCCCGCAGCCCCCGTCTCTGACAGCCAGGCAGATTCAGGAGAAGAAGACGGCACCGGCGCCAAGCGCTGGCGTGGCCGGCGCCGGCGCCGCGGAGGCCGTGGCCCTGCGGAAGCGCAGGAAAAGCAGTCCGGCCCCGAAGAGTCCCAGGACGATTACACCGGTTCGACAACCGAGTCTTCCATCACTCCGGAGATTCAGGCCAGCGCGTCCTTTGAAAGGCCGGCCCAGCAGACCTGGTCCACTCCTGCTCCCACGCCTTCCCCTCGCTCCAGCGCAGTTCCAGTCCCCTTTGTGCTGCCCGGCGAATCGCTGCGCAAGTACGGCGGCACCGCCGAAGACGAAGCGCCCAAAGCCGCGCCCGCAGCACCCGCCCGCCCCGCCAGCACCTTCAAGCCGGCCACCCTCGTTGAGGCCCCTCTCGCTTGGGACGGCAGCGGCATGATGCCCGGCGAATCCATCTCGCGCCATCGCTCCCGTCAGCCCGAGCCTGAAGCAGTGCCCGAAGCGGCTCCCGAACCCATTGAAGAGCAGGAATCCCTCCCCACCCCCGCCGAAATTGCAACCGAGCATCGCCGGGTAGAGGAAGAGGAGTTCGAGGAGACTGAGGAATCCGCCCCCGAACCAGTGGCTTCCGAGCTTGTTGCTCCCGTTGAAGAACAGTTCGACGAGGAAGTCTTTGAAACGCCGGCCACCGAAGCCTCTGAGCAGTTCGAAGAGACTGAAGACGAGCCTCATCACGTCGCTGAGACCTCGCCTGTAGAGTCAGCAGAAGACGCGCCGCACGACCTCGAGTTTGAAGAGTCGGAATCGACCTCGCCCGACGCGGATTCCTCCGCATCCCACCACGTCGACCCCATAGCCCCAACCGGGTTCCGCCTGTTCGGACTCGGCAAAAAGAAGGCCGAAGAGCCTGCACCGGCTCCTCCACCCGCTCCCAAAGCCGTAGCCCCTGTCTCCTCCTATGCGCCCGGCGCGGGTCTGATTGAGGAAGAGCTGATCGAGGAGGAGGAGTTCGACGCTCCCCACCATCACAGCAAGGCCGACGAGCACGACCTCGAAGACTACGAGGAAGAAACGCTGCCCGCGCAACTACGCACCGGCGACCTGGGAGAATTGCTCCAGGAAGCCCACCTCGACCACAAAATCCAGCTCAACTTCGACGACAAGAATGTCGAAGACGAGTCGTTTGACGACGAAGAGGACGACGAGGACGAGCCCAGCGCCGAAGGCCAACCCGCCGCCGGCCAGGCGCAGGACGCGTCCCAGCGCCGCGATCGCGGTGGCCGCAGCCGTCGTGGACGCAACGGCCAGGCAGCGCCGCAAAGTGCTCAGGGCAATCGCCGCGGTGGCGGCATGTCCCGCCGCACCGCCCAGACCTCCGACCTCCCCATCATCTCTGACCTACTCAAGCCCGGTCAGGAAATCCTGGTCCAGATCGCCAAGGAGCCCATCGCCAAAAAGGGTGCGCGCATCACTTCGCACATCGCCCTTCCCGGCCGCTTCCTGGTCTTCATGCCTACCGTCTCCCACATCGGCGTCAGCCGCAAAATCGCCTCCGACGAAGAGCGCCAGCGTCTCAAGCGCATCCTCGTTCACGAGCGCGGCGAAGCCAGCGGCGGATTCATCGTCCGCACCGCCGCTGAAGGCGCTTCCGAAGAAGATCTTCGCGCCGACCTGCGCTTCCTCATCCACCTCTGGAACGAGATCAAGACCCGCTCCGACAGCTCCAAGTCGCCGGCCCTCATCTATCACGATCTTTCCCTCATCGAGCGCATCCTTCGCGACCAGGTCAGCAGCAACTTCTCCTCCATCTGGGTCGATTCGCAGGACGACTACGAGCGCATCGTCCGCTTCCTCAACCGCTTCTCGCCCACCCTCGTCCGCCGCGTCAAAATGTACAACAAGGAAGTGCCGCTCTTCGAGCACTTCGGCATTCAGGATGAGATTTCCAAGGCCCTCCGCTCCAAAGTCTGGCTCAAGTCCGGCGGCTCCATCGTCATCAACCAGACTGAAGCCCTGGTGGCCATCGACATCAACACCGGCAAGTACGTCGGCAAGTCGGCGCGCCTTGAAGACACCATCGTCAAAACCAACCTCGATGCCGTCCCCGAGATCGTCCGCCAAATCCGACTCCGCGACCTCGGCGGCATCATCGTCATCGACTTCATCGACATGGACGAGCGCAAGAATCGCTTCCGCGTTCTGGCCGCTCTTGAAGAAGCGCTCAAGGCCGATCGCGCCCCCACCAAGGTCCTCCAGTTCAACGACTTTGGCCTGGTCGCCATCACCCGCAAGCGCGTCAAGCAGTCGCTCGAACGCACCCTCTCCGTCCCCTGCCCCACCTGCCAGGCCACCGGCATGGTCAAGAGCCCAACCACCGTGTGCAACGAGATTTACACCGAGTTGCGCAAGATGAAGAAGCACTTCGAGGGCGCCGACGTCCTGCTCCGCGTGAATCCGGAAACGGTGAAAGTGTTGAAGGAAAAGAATGCCGCCTGGCTCACCGAGTTCGAGGAACTGGTAGGTAAAAACATCCTCGTCAAGAGCGATCCCACCCTCCACCCCGAGCAATTCGACATCCAGGGCTAGAACAAATCAACGCCACAAACAGCAGGGCCGGAGCAATCGCTCCGGCCCTGCTGTTTTCATCCGCCTCACCGAATCACATGAATCGGAATCCCCACATTCAGGTTTCTCCAAACCTGCTCCGTCGTATAAACCGGCGCATTCAGCGCAATGGCCAGCGCCAGGCACGAGCGATCCCCCAGCGACAGCCCGTACTTCTCCGTCTCAGCGATCAGGCTTCCCGCAATCTTCGCCTGGTCCGCAGTGAAGGGTTCAGGGTCCGTCTCAAGCAAGAGCGCATCCTTCCATGCCTTATCAGGATCGTGGCCCATCTTCACAAGCTTGCTTTGCACTTCTGCCAGGTTGACTGCACTGGCCACTGAACCGGCCAGAATCTCGTCCGTCATTTTGTCTGCACCCCGCTCCTGGAAAAGAATGGCGAGAATGACGGACGCATCGAGCACCGCGCTACTCATGCTTTGCCGCTTCGCGCCGCTCTGCGCTCAATTCATCGGAAACCAGGGTCCCCGGCGGAGCAAGGTGCCGCACACTCCGCTGCGCTCGCCGAATGCGGCTCCGCAGTGTCGAAATGCGCAGTTCATCGTCTTCCACCCGGAAAATTACCTTGTCACCCACGCCAATCCCCAACGCCTCGCGAATCTCCGAGGGAATAACGATCCTGCCCTTTTCGCCGACTTGACCTCGGGCCTGAAGTTCCATATGCTCCTCCCTTTATCAGTGATCCTAGTATCCGCCATCACAACGCTTCCAATTTGCCGAGCCATCGAGCACAACCTTATTCATGCTTCGCAGCCTCGCGCCGCTCCGCACTCAATTCTTCCGAGACACGTGTGCCGGGCTGCACATATTGTCTCGCCCTCTCCTGCACTCGCCGGATCGTCTCCCTCAGCGTCACAATGCGCAACTCGCCGTCCACCACACGCAGATCGACGACCTCATTCTCCTTCATCCCCAACGCTGCACGCATTGCTGCCGGAATGACCACCCGGCCCTTTGCCCCCACACGCCTCCGAACCCGAAGTTCCTCAACATACTTGGGACGCTGCCAAACAGCCTCTTGCCCTTTACGTTCCAGAACTTCCATTTGTCCCACCTTTCTAGAAAGTGACACCGTTTGTAGATAGTACCACCATTCTGCAATTTGGGAATCTTGGATCGTTTCCCACACCGTCCCATTCCCCTCACAACTTTTCCCCCATCTCCGGTGTCTAATCCCATGACTGGGAGTACGCGGTAAGTCCCGTCTTTTCTCACGGCTCTTACGACAAATTAGTAATCGAGGTAAACAATATGTCTTCCCCCCGTTCGAAATCACTGATGCGGCGTTTCTGCTTCCTTGCCAGCGCCTCGGTCTTTGCTGCCGCTTTCGCTGGCGCCCAGTCTCCCTCATACCCCAGCCAAACCAGCCAAATCGACTCAGGCGAATCCAGTTCAACCGCCTTCCAACTCGTCTCCGACGATGGCCTCTCCGGCTCAGCAGCAGCTGGCGCAGCCCAGGACGATCAAGGCGGCAAACGCGGTCTCCTCAGCAAACTCGCCTTCGAAGCCGGCGGAGGCTTCAACGCCCCGGTAAGCAGTTCGTCCAGCTACGTCACCTGGGGCAGCAACTTTACCGGTGGCGCCGGCCTGCACATCAACAAGCGCTTCTCCCTGCTGACCGAGTACCAGTTCATCGACGACAAGCTGCCCGGCGCCCTCATCGCCGAAACCGGCGCCAACGGCGGAAACACGCACATCTGGTCGCTCACAGTCGATCCGGTCATTGACCTGTTCCCCAAATCCACCAACAGCGTTTACGTCACCGGCGGTGGCGGCTTCTACCGCAAAGTCACCAATTTCACCGATCCTCAGGAAGCTGAGTACTGCGACTACTACTACTGCGGAATCGAGACTGAGAACGCCGTAGTAGGCCACTTCTCCTCCAACCAGGGCGGATTCAACATTGGAGGCGGTTACACCCACAAAATCGGCGGCCTCTACAGCGACGGCACAATGAAGCTCTTCGCCGAGGTTCGCTATCTTGATGTCCTGTCGCCAGCCTCGGCCATCGCGCCCAACGGCCTGGGAACCGCAACCGTCGGCCCAGACACCAAGCTGATCCCCGTAACGGTCGGCGTCCGCTGGTAATTAACTTCGGTTGCATTTGTACCTTGAATCCCCGTGCCCCATCCATTCGCAGTTTCATCGCGAATGGGTGGCAAAGCACCAGGCCCCAATGGCGCGCAGGCGCGTCTGCCCCACCGCAGGTGGCTTACAGCATCCCCAACACCCGCAGCCGCACCAGCCCGCCGGCCAACACCCCAAACGGCATCAGCGCCAGCAGCGTCAGCGCATACCAAACCGGCTGCATCCCGCGCGACTGCAGCGCACTCAGCGCCGCCATGGCCAGCACCACAATCCCCAGCACAAGCACATGAATCAGCGGATTCCCAGCCGAAGCCCAGGCCGTCACATACCCGCCCGCCGCAGCCGCCAAAAACGAATAGCCAAGATTCACAAAGGCATAGCCCGCTCTCGGCTGACCCTCCGCCCCCGCCCATTCGGGAGCCACCCTGGTCAGCAACGCCGTCACCAGCATGACCAGAATCCCCATGGTGGCAAAGCCAGCCAACAGCGCCAGAAATGTATGAACTAGGACCACAACTTCCTCTCCTCTTTTGGCTGAATTCCCACCTCGCCGCGCTCAATCCGCTCCAAAAAAGCCCGCGCCAGCTTGCGTTCTCCCGGATGGCTCTCGCCATGCATCGAGCACAAATCAAGAAACTCGTCGCACAGCGCATTCTGCTGCTCATTCTGCGCAAATACGCCTTGCAGCGCCAGCGCCAGCGCTCGGAGTTGCTCCGCCTCAGGCCATGGTTTTGCGCCTTCTTCCAGCAGCGCCACATCTGAAAACAGCCCATGCCGTCCGCGTGCGCACTCGTCCAGGCAAGCCATCAGTTGCTCGCAGAAAGTCTCCGCCAGCAGGTCCAACTGGCCTAAAGGCTCCGTCTCATCGGGTCCAGCTTCCTCACGAGGGTCCATAGCGGTCCTCACTTTCTGTGCAACAGCCTACTCCTTCGCCGCCGCCTTTAACATCGCCTCCAGGCTCCGCTCCACATCTTCGCCGGTTGTCGCCCAACTCGATACGCTGATCCGCATCGCCGTCCGCCCCTGCCACACCGTCGAACCGCACCAGCATGTACCTTCGGCCTGCAATCTGCCAACCACCCGCAGCGTCTTTTCCGGCGCGCCAAACGAGACCATCACCTGGTTGATCACCACCTCGTTCAGCACCTCGTACCCGGCAGCCCTCAACCCTTCAGCAAATCGCCGCGCATGGCTTGAAGTCCGCTCCACAATTCCCGCAATCCCCTGCCTGCCCAGCGACCGCAACCCAGCCCACAACTCCACGCCGCGCGCTCGCCTGGACAGTTCGGGCCCGTAGTTGGACGGGTCGCGCTGCTCCGTATGCACCAGGTAAGCCGCCTGAATCGACATCGTCGCCCTCAGCAAAGCTGGATCGCGCACCAGCGCCAGCCCGCAGTCATAGCCGATATTCGGCCACTTGTGCCCGTCCGTGGCCCAGGAGTCGCCCAGCTCAAACCCTTTCGTCAGCTTGCGATACTCCGGCGAAGCCGCCGCCCACAACCCAAACGCGCCGTCCACATGGATCCACGCCCCTGCCGCCCGCGCCGCCGGACAGATCGCCGCCGCCGGGTCGAACGAGCCCGTATTCACGTTCCCCGCCTGCAGGCAAAGAATTGTCATCCCATCCAGATGCGGCAATGCATCGGCGCGCATCCGCCCCTGCCCATCCACCGGAACCCGCACCACCCGCTTGCGCCCCAGCCCCAGCATGCCCAGCGCTTTCAGGACCGACTGGTGAACCTCTTCGCCAACCACCACAGTAATCGGCGGCGCGCCAAACAGCCCGTCCGCCTCCACATCCCACCCGGCGCGCTCCAGCAGCGCATGCCGAGCCGCGGCCAGTGCGGAAAAGTTGGCCATCGTAGCCCCGGTCACCACCGCGCCGCCCGTCCCCGCGGGAAGACCGAACAGCTCACGCACCCACTCAATCGCGATCTCTTCCAGTTGCGCGGCCACGGGAGACTGCGCCGAGTGCGCGGCGTTCTGGTCCCACGCGCTCACCAACCAGGAAGCAGCCAACGCCGCCGGCAAACAATCTCCAGTAACAAACCCAAAGAAGCGCCCATTGGTCTTCGCCATCGTTGCCGGCGAACCAATCTCATGCAGCAGATGCAGAACCGCTTCCGCACTCGTCGCCCCCGGC
>Ga0302156_10000410_pt1 | contig 41190 bp, 30 predicted proteins | sample I_Bog_N3_2_FD_193503 | JGI IMG/M metagenome (GOLD analysis project Ga0302156, IMG submission 193503) | Peat permafrost microbial communities from Stordalen Mire near Abisko, Sweden - I_Bog_N3_2 | ecosystem: Environmental > Terrestrial > Soil > Wetlands > Peat | place: Sweden: Abisko, Stordalen... | reverse complement strand
GCAAACAGCACCTGCGCCACCGAATAAAACTTGGCCGCCGCTGCCATCGCAATATCCTCGATCTTCTGTTCGGTCGCTTGCGAGTGCCGTTTCGGCAGCAGCCGTAGAAACCAGTCCGACCGACGCGCCGCATACTCATGCACATTGGTGTGCCAGCTCGCTGCCAGCGGCACTCCCAAGTGATGCGCCAGCCCCGCCCCCAGCATCCCCACTTCGCTCGGCCCGGTAATGTGAATCAGGTCCGGCTTGAACCGCTCCAGAACCTCGCCGATCAGCGGAATGTGCCGTAGAAACGCCGGGTCGAAGCGCAGATCCTTTTCCAGCGCAAACGACAGAAACCCGCGCGGAAGCTCCAGCGTCCACACGTTTCCCTCTTCCAGAATGGCCTGTGTCCGATCACCGGCCCGCACGCAAAGAAAGGGAAGATTCCGCCGCCGCGCAAACGCCTCAAAATGCCGGCTCGTATGCGCAACCCCGTTCACCTCGTGAAACGAGTCAGGGAAGTAAGCCACACGCGGCATCGATGCATTCATTGATTCAACCAATCCAGGAGCTGGCTACAACACGGAACACCTACTCAGGGCGGCCTGACGCTCTGGATGTGCCTTGTAACAAGGGCACGACTTCAGTCGGGCCGAAAAGCGCAAAGCAACGACGCGGGCCTCAGCCCCTGCCAATCTCTCCGTGCCCCACCCATTGCGTTTCTTTTCCCGGAAAGGGTGGGAGTCAGTTCAACCAGTACGAGCGAATAGCGAGCATCCGCCTCCATGGCAAATGGCCGCACCGAAGGTACCCGTCCCGTAGGAACAGAACGAGAATAGCCCCGGGTAAGCGAAGCGCGACCCCGGGGAACACCCCCCAATCGAAGCCTCGCCTCCTGGAGGGACGCGGCGAATCTAACTCCGCTAACACCGCCAGCAACGCTAACTCCGCTCTCAGCTGTCGTGCTCGCCCAGCGCCAGCCGCAACTCGTCCGTCTCGCTCCAGGCCATGCGCAGGCCGCCGGAGACCAGCCCTTTGCCCATCAACTGCACCAGCTTCACGCCATAGCGCATCACCCGCGGCGCAGCACCGCCCGGCCAAAGCTCGCTCACCGGCCGGATCACGCCGTTCGCGTCGGGATGATAAACCCGCTCTTCCCAGGTCCGCGACCCCTGCGGAAACTCCGGATACTCCCGCACCGCATCCACCACCGACTGCAAAATGCGATGTTTCCATGGCTCGGCGTACTGCGGCATAAAGAGCATGTCGCTCTTCTTCTCCCGCCGGATCTCGTGCACAAACTCGGTAAAGCTGGTCGCGTTGGTCAAATTGATGTTGGCGTTCGGTTCCACGCCGTGACGGTCGCCGCCGGAGATGAGCAGCATGTTCCACTTCTCCGCCAGCCGCCGCGTTGCCCGGTTCTCATCCCAGTGGCGCAGCCCGTTCAGTTCCATCGCATGCAGATAGTTTCCATTCTTCTGCAAAAACTCGTTCACCAGGAACTGGTGCTTCTCCGCACCCACAATGTAAAGGTCCCACATGGGATGGTTGAAGACCACCAGCACGTTGGGCTCCTCGTTCAGCGCAACCAGGATCTCTGTCAGCCGCGCGTCGCTGGGCTTCGCCGTAAAATCCGCCAGCGTCTGCATCCACTCCGTCGCCCGCGCGCTGGGCAAGTTGTGAATCCCCAAATGAAACGACTGCACCCCGTACGGCGCGCTCCACTCCACGGATACCGGAATCTGCCGCGCGCTCGGCACCGTCCGCAGCAGCATCGGCGCCTTGATGTTGTCATGATCCGTCAGCGATACCATCGGCGCCAGGTCCAGCTTCTCAATCTGCTCGCTCTCCAGGTTGAACGCCAGCTTGGGCGTCATCGGAGGAGTCCAATAGGCCGCCGCGTAGTTGATCGGCGTGCCGTAGATAGCCTCCGACCGCCGCTCCATCCGCGAAAGCAGAGGCCGCATCACCGGATACTGGTTCCCGAAGTTCGCCAGAAAGTCCAGCGTTTCCTGGGACTGGTTGGTGTGACCGTGCAACGAAACACCCGACCGGAAGCCGCGTGTCGCATTTTGGTCGCTCCACAGGTACGAGATGGTCGACTTGGCCATTTCTGATCCTCCTCCGCGATCTTGCCCGGAATTCTGCATCCAGTATCCCCTGAAATCGGTCAATGGAGGGTTAAGAGGGCGCGAATACACCTTCAATTCACAAGAGAATCAATTCAGTTACGAGGAAACCAGGCAAATCAGGCCAAATTCACCCATAAAACCCTAAGAAACACCAAACGCTGCACGATCAGGAGAAGCTCACTTGCTGGTCTTCGCCATCTCCGGCCCCAGAAAGTCCTCCACCGTCCAGCCAGCCATCAGGTCCTCACCGGCGCCTTTCACGTGAGTTTCGGACAGGCGGCCTTCCTCTATCTCCGCGGCCAGGTAGTTTTCCGTCAATCCCTTGCGCAGCATGTCGAAGGCCTGCTCGGGCGTGTCGGCAAACTGGAACAGCTCAATGTCTTTGGGAGAGATCGCCCCGGTATCCACCAGCACGTCCAGGTCGAAGACCTTCTTCCAGTATTCGGAGCCGTAGATGACCACCGTGATCTTCTTGGCCAGCTTGTGCGTCTGCGCCAGCGTCAAAATCTCGAACATCTCGTCCAGCGTCCCAAACCCGCCCGGAAACACCACCAGCGCCTTCGACAGGTAAGCGAACCACAGCTTGCGCATGAAGAAGTAGTGAAATTCGAAGTTGAGGCTTGGCGTGATGTAGGGGTTGGGCGACTGCTCAAACGGCAGCCGAATGTTCAACCCGATCGTCTTGCCGCCCGCCTCGTACGCTCCCCGGTTGGCCGCTTCCATAATCCCCGGGCCGCCGCCGGATGTGACCACAAACCGGTGTCTCTTCGACGGAATCCCCTTCGCCCATTTCGTCAGCATCCCGGAGAGACGCCGCGCGTCCTCGTAGTAGCGGGCCATCTGCACCGCCGCTACCGCGCGCTTGCGCTGCAAGTCGGTCGCTGTGCCTTCCTCAATCTGGGGAACGCTGGCCGGCTGTTCGTGGCTGGGAGCTGGCTGGCTCGATCCCGTATTTTCCAGCAGTTCCAACTCGTGGTCTGCCTCGGCCTTGCCGCGGAACCGCGCCGAGCCGAAGAACACCACCGTGTCCTGAATCTGCTCGCGCCGGAACCGAGCCAGCGGCTCCAGGTACTCTGACACGATCCGGATCAGCCGCCCGTCCGCACTGTTCAGAAAGGTGGGATTTTCGTAAGCCAGGGAGGCCCGCACCAGCGGCGCCGGCGTTCCAATTTCCTTGGTTTTGCTGTCTGATCCGTCACTCATAAGCAGCCATTCCCAACCACCAAATCCCGAGTCCTCAGTCCCTTAGTCCCTCAGTCCCTAGTCCCTAGTCTTTCCTTCGAAACGCGTCATGGAACGCAATCCAAAGATTCAAAAGCCCCAATCCGGAAACCATGCCCCGCACCGCCCCGTTGGCCGCATAAATTGAGAGCGTGGGAAATTGAACAAAAATCGGATTCTGATCCCAAAAAAGTTTTGACCATGGCGCATAGCAAACCGCCAGTCCGATATACATCCGCAGCAGCACCCGAAGAAACAGTTCAGACCTCTCCAGCCAGCGCGGAATCCGCTGCGGCGCGTGCGCGGCAACCTCATGCAGAACAGCCGCTTCGCCCAGTTCCGGCCCGCTCGCTGCCTCCGCCTGCCCATCGCTGGCCAGAACAGGGCCAACCGCGGACCCAGGTAGAGAAGCCGGGTTCGCGGCAAGCGTAGGCGATGTCGATTCCGGCAATTGGGACATTCTTTGGTTACGCACTCCGCCCCCGCTTTCAGCCCAACCTAAAGGCATACGGCACAGGCCAAAAAACTTCAGACCCGGCTCAGGGACGCCGTACTCAAACGGTATCACAGCGGGTGGGCCGACCCGGAACCTCGCTCAACACTCGTTTCCCTGCATAACAGCCTCCGCCGGCCCGTGTTGGCATGAAACCTTCGGCTTTCAACGTCGCAGCTAACCCGCTAACTCGCCATGTGCCCGGAGCGCACGCTGACTTGCCGAGTTGATGCCAGGAATCCGATCCAGCCCGTTGCCGTAAATGTTCGCGCCCCCACGCCGCCTTCAATCTCCACTCTTGATGCCTAATCGATCCCGGCGTACCCTGTTACCAGGCATTCGGATCGGCGTCCAAGATGCTAAAGCCCAATCGAAACCCCTCGGAAGGAGCCCCGCGCCATGCGCCGTCTCAGCATCCTCTCCATCGCAATCCTGATCGCTCCGGCACTCACCGCCCAGACCGCCACCAACCAGGTCGCCCCACTCCACGTCGCCCCGTTGTCCGGCCCGCAAACCTTCACCATCTATAATTCGGCGACGCACAAGACCACCACCCTCGTCGTCAATGTGCCACAGCTCAGTTCCTGCCCGGTTTCGGTGCGCGCCCAGCAGTTCTCCGCCGCAAATGAGATGAAAGTGGACCAGAACCGCCCCAAGGGCCTTGCCCAGCTCCTTCATCTCACGCTGGCCAATCCTCCGGATAGCCGCGTCGCCAGGGCCACGGTCACCGTCCGCGGACTCCTGCCCAAAACCCGCGCCACGCTCACCCCCCTGACCCTCGGCGCCGACGCTTCCGACGCAGCCAAGACCCTCGAAGTAGCCTTTCCCGCCGGTACTGACCCAGCCGGAACGGACAAGGCTGCCTCCGCCGAACTCTGGGTTCCCGGCCTCTCTGCCGTCTACAGCATTGACCTTGTCTCCGTTACCTATGCCGACGGTTCCACCTGGACAGCCAACACCGCCAGAACCTGCCGCACGCCCATCGACGGCATCATGCTCGTCGGCGCCCGCTAACCCTCAGCCGATGACCGGCAACACGCAGGGAATGGCCGGGTCCCGGCTTCCGGGAGAGCATGAGCACCGACGACTCGCCCCCTGTCCCCCATTCCGCGTTATCCTGTCAAAACACTATGACTAGACGGAACCCCTTCCCCGTCCTGGCCGCCCTCACCGGCGCCGCACTTTGCATCCCCGTTCTTTCCGCCGCGCAAAGCACGGCCCAGGAGCCGGCAAAGCCCCCAACCTCCGTTCCCGAAACGTATCTTGCCGAGCAGCCCGTCCGCGCAGCTCACGGCATGGTCGTCAGCGTCCACCATCTCGCCTCCGACGCAGGCCTCGACATCCTGCGTGCAGGCGGCAACGCCGTCGACGCGGCTGTGGCCACCGGTTTCGCCCTCGCCGTCGTCCATCCCGCGGCCGGCAACCTCGGCGGCGGCGGCTTTCTGCTGCTCCGCACCCACGACGGCCGCTCCACCTTCATCGATTACCGCGAAAAAGCCCCGCAGGCCGCCACCGAGACCATGTACCAGGACGCAAAGGGCAACCTCATCCCTCCTGAAAGTCTCGACTCCAGCATTCTCGGCTACCGCTCCATCGCCACCCCCGGCTCCGTCGCCGGCATGGTCTACGCCGAGCGCAAATACGGCAAGCTTGGCCTCGCCCGCGTCATGGCCCCCGCCATCCAGCTCGCTCAGGAAGGCTTCGTTCTCACCGGCGAAGAAGCCCATGAGCTAACCGATCCCTATCTCTCCAAATTCCCTGAATCGAAACGCATCTTCCAGCGTGACGGCAATCTTTACAAGGAAGGCGAAGTCTTCAAGCAGCCTGAACTGGCCCGCACCCTCAACCGCATCGCCGCCGACCCCGCGGACTTCTATCACGGCACGCTCGCCCATGAGCTGGTCGATGAGCTGCACAAAGGCGGCGCGCTCCTCACCCTTGGGGACCTGGCCAAATACACCGTTGTCGAGCGCACTCCGGTCACCGGCACCTTCCACAACTACACCGTCATCTCCGCCCCGCCGCCCTCATCCGGCGGCATCGTCCTGCTCAGCGCCCTGAACATCCTGGAGGGCTACGATCTGGCCAAGCTCGGCGACCGCTCCCCCGCCTCCATCCACCTCATCACCGAGGCCTGCCGCCGCGCCTACATGGACCGTTCCGACTACCTCGGCGACCCCGACTACAACCCCATCCCCGTCGCAGAGCTCACCTCAAAGAAGTACGCCGAAGCCTGGCGCGCCGGCATTGACCCCAACGCCGCCACGCCCTCCGCCTCTCTCGTCCGTCCCGGCGCGTTCCTCCCACCCGCGCCCAACACCCCCGGCCAGCGCCATCACGAATCCGACCAGACCACCCACTACTCGGTCGTGGACAGCGAAGGCAACGCCGTCTCCGTCACCACTACCCTCAACAACAGCTTCGGCTCCCACGTCACCGCCGGATCGCTCGGCTTCCTGCTCAACGACGAGATGGACGACTTCACCTCCAAGCTGGGCGTTCCCAACATGTACGGCCTCATCCAGGGCCCGGCCAACGCCATCGCCCCGGAAAAGCGCCCGCTCAGCGCCATGACCCCGACCATCGTCCTTGAAGATGGCAAGCTGCGCTTCGTCCTCGGCTCGCCCGGCGGCCCGCGCATCATCACCACCGTCGCCAACATCTTCCTCTCCGCCGCAGAAGGCGGCCTCAACATCCAGCAGGCCGTCGATGCTCCCCGCTTCCACCACCAGTACCAGCCGGACCTGCTCTTCCTCGAACCTGGGTTCCCGCCGGAAACCCTGGCAGCCCTCAAAGCCCAGGGCTACACCATCGGCCCCGGCAGCCGCCGTTGGTCCAACGGCGAGTGCATCGCCATCGACCCCAAAACCGGCGAGCTTTCCGCCGGACAGGACAACCGCAGCCACTACGGCAAGGCCTCCGGCTACTGACCTGACACAGACAGCCACCGGAAAACTCGCCTGAATTGAATTTTCCAGGAATTTCTAATTCCGAGCAGTTTTGCACAGACAACCTTTTAAAGAATCCCGCATCCTAAAACGGTATGGACGGATTCATCGGTCCATGCCTGGAGCAAAAGGGACGGATTCGGAATGGGTTTCACCGGTCCGGCCTATCGAGTCCCAGTGCATCGCTTACCTCGAAGGCGTTTGCGCGCCCCTTGCGCAGGAACACCTTGAGTGTTTGCTGGAACTAAAGTGCAACGATCCCCAGTCGTGCATCAGCGGCGTGCAAGCCTGAAACTCCTCCCTAGGGCAGGCTTGCACCGCCTTGATCCCCAAAAGCTCCTTTTTTACGTCCCGCGAGCTTTCTTGGCCTTCGTCCCGCTTCTACAGTAAATTGTTCAAAAATGAGACAATAGCGGTACCGTCCTGCTCGCTTTCCCCACGAGCCGGAGTGGAGACCTTTTGACCATGCTGCGAGTTCTCTCGACGCACCTGTTCCGGAACCAGCGCCTGCACGCAGCCCAGTTGGAACTGGCGACCCGTTCCGGCGCCCAGGCGGTCGAATTGTTTGCCGCGCGCCATCACTTCGACTACACCAGCCGCGAGCATCTTGCCGAGCTGGCCGCCTTTTTCCGCTCCAATCCCCTTCAAGCCTGGTCCATGCACGCCCCGCTCTATCCTGACCGCGAAATGGGCCGCGCCGGCGCTCCCGCCGTCAACCTGCTGCACCCTGAGAAAGCCCGCCGCATCGACGCCATGGACGAAATCAAGCGCGCCCTCGAAGCCGCCGAATCCATCCCCTTTCGCAACCTCGTCGTTCACCTCGGCGAGCGCGATGACGGCTGGTCGCCCCGCACCATCGAGTACGCCATCACCGCCCTTGAGCATCTCGGCGCCTTTGCACATCCCCTCGGTGTGCGCCTGCTGGTCGAAAACCTCCTCAGCGAAGCCACCACCCCCGAGCACTTGGTCGAGATCCTCCGCATCGGCCACCTGGACTCCACCGGCGTCTGTCTCGACCTCGGCCACGCCCACATCTCAGTCGGCATCGCCGACGCCATCTCCACTCTCGGCCCCCGCATCCTCTCAGTCCATGTCCACGACAATCACGGCGAGAAAGACGAACACCTCTGGCCCGGCGACGGCGATATTGACTGGCCTCGCGCCGTGAAGGCACTCCTGGGCCTCGCCGCGTCGCCGGCCATCGTCCTCGAGCCCCACCAGTCCCTCAGCGAAATCGCCAATGCCGACCTGACCGCACGCATCGCTCAATCCTTCGCCCTCTTCGCATAACACAGTTCTCTCCAACAAAGCCCCGCAAATGCCGCGAACTGTGAAGTCGCGCCCATTCAAAACTCCGCGGGGTTGCGTATTGCCTCCCGTCCCTGGGGCCTGAGTCTCAAATTCTTCCCATCATCGGCGGTGCCATTTTGAGTGAACGGGGCCCCAAGCGGTTTTCAGTTCCGGGGGACCCCGCAGACAGGTCTTCGTCTGCGGGGCGGAGTTTGGGGGGTGGAGATCGAAGAATCTGCTTCTTGTCTTTCCCGGTCTCTGGGAAGGACTTCAGACTCGCCACACTAGTCTTGACCCGGTTTCACCCTCTCAATGGTGAGAAGCAACCAAGCCAGTGCGAGCTCCCCGCGAGCGTCCGCCCCACCGCAGGTGGTCTGCCCCACCGCAGGTGCCGAGCGGCTGCCGCACCGCAGGTGCCGAGCGTCTGCCCCACCGCAGGTGGCGCAGGTGCCTGGGGCCTGTCATCTAATTCCCAGGGCGCAGCGCCGGGAGCCAATTTTCACGAGTTCAAGGAGTGAGGAGTGACGCATACCGGGTGTCTGCTAGCGACGAATGACGACGAAATCGGGAAAATTGGCCCCGGCCCGAAGGGTTGCGCGGAAAATCGGGCCATACTTCATTCTCGCCCTTGACGGTGGACCCGCCACAGCCTTCGGGCTCCGCTTCGTCTGACCCGATTTTCCCTCGCAACGCTGCACCCTGGGAATTAGATGACAGGCCCTGGTTCTCCACGACTGGCAATTCAATCGAGCTTGCCTCGCCCGGCGCGTGATAAATCCGCTGCGTCGCTTTCTTGTAGTCGCCCGGTTTGGCCCAGAAGATGTTGGGCACAAAAGTCTGCGGGTTGCGGTCGTAGAGAGGGAACCAGCTCGACTGCACTTGCACCATGATCCGGTGGCCGGGCAGAAACACGTGGTCCGCCGGCGGCAGGGCAAAGCGGTAAGTGAGCGGCTTGCCCGGCTCGATCGCCTTGGGCGTGGCAAAGCTCTCGCGATAGCGGCCGCGGAAGATGTCCATTCCAACCGATAGCTCGTATCCGCCCATCTCCGGGTGATCGGCCACTTCGTCGGGATAGACGTCAATCAGCTTCACCACCCAATCGGAATCGGTCCCGCTGGTGGAAGCCACGAGGTTCGCAATCGGCTGTCCGCCAATGTGTACTGGAGCCGTGAGCACTTCGCTGGTATAGGTGAGCACATCGGTCCGGCCCGAGGCCTCGCGCTGGTCGTCGACCAGCCACTGCGGCCAGGTGAACGGGAGGTCGTAGCCGACGGGCTGGCTGGGGCGCGCGCGGAAGGGAACCGGCTTGGCGGGATCGGAAACGTACTCGTCAAATGCGGTGTCGGTTTGCGCGGGCGCGGTAAAGCCCAGCTTCATTCCCGGCTCCAGATAAAGCCGCTTGGTCGTCGCTGCTTCCGGCCACGCCTTCAGCTTCTCCCACAGGTTCGCGCCGGTCTCGTACGCCGTCACCGTCGCCACATCGGCCTTTGGCGCGTCGTCTTTCAGATAGCGATCGAGAAAAGGCCGCAGCACGTTCTGCCGGAACCAGGTTCCCGTGTCGCTGCCAAAGCGGATCGAACCCAGCGACGCGGCGTCCTCAATCTCCTGCCCGTGGTCCCAGGGGCCGAGCACCAGAAAGACCTTCTCGTTGTTGATGTCGAGCGGCTTGATTGCCTTGTAGACCGCGACCGGACCGTAGATATCTTCCTGGTCCCACAGGCTGTGAACGAGCAAAATGGGCACCTTGATCCCTTCCGCCTTGAAGTCCGCCGCCAGCACCTTGTCCACCGCCTGGTCGCTCCAGAAAGCGTCGTAGCTGGGGTGTTCGAGAATCTTGTTCCAGAAGCCCACCTGTTCCAGCCCATGCTGCTTGCCCAGTTCGCCCGCCGACCCCGCGGCCATGAACTCGTCGTAATCGTCGAAGTGCGAGACGGTCCACTTGGACTCATTCGAACGCGTGGCTTCCTGCTCCCAGATGTAGGGCATGTTCTGCTCGCGGAAGGCCCCGTTGTGGAACCAGTCGTCGCCCATCCAGCCATCGACCATCGGGTTCATGGGCACCGATACTTTCAGCGCGGGGTGCGGATTCACCAGCGCCATCAGCGGCAGAAATCCGTCATAGCTGATGCCCAGAATGCCCACCTTGCCGTTGGTCTCGGGAATGTTCTTGATCAGCCAGTCGATGCTGTCATACGTGTCAGTCGATTCATCCACCGGCGTCGGATTCTGCGGCCCATGAATCGGCCGGTTCATCACGTTGTCGCCCTCTGAGCCGTACTTGCCGCGAATGTCCTGAATCACCCGAATGTAGCCGCCCTCGACAATCACATCGGTGGCATTGTCATAGCCATAAAGGATTCGCCCCAGGTGCGCGCTCGCCGCGTGGCTGGTCAGCTCATTGGCGCTGTAAGGTGTGCGCGTCAGCAGGATCGGCGCATGCTTTACGCCCTTGGGCACCAGGATCACCGTATGCAGCTTGACCCCGTCGCGCATCGCGATCATCGCCTCGCGCCGTTCGTAGTCGAAGTCAGGCGTGGCCTGTTTGAGTTTGGCCGGGGTCTCGCTGGGGTAGTCGGGATACTGCGGCTTTGGTGCGCTGCTCTGGGCAACAACGCTTGCGGACAGCGTGAGAGAAGCAACGACAGCAAACGAGGATCGAACGGTAAGCATCAGGCAGACCTCTCTTGGGTGGGGAAGCTTCGATTGCAACCGATTGTAAGCGACCGAGCGCTCAAGCCAGGCAATTTCTCGCCGATTCAACCTCGATGTCCCGCTCGAAGGGAAAAGCCAACGAAGGATCTCTGATTCCGGCAGCCAAAGTTTTTCCTCGGACAAGGGAACTTTTCCGGTCCACCGGGTAATCATGGATGTCTATGTTTGATCGGCAACCACGCAGGCGGCTCGACGGCGAATTAAGCGATGAGCAGTTGCATCGAGAGGCGCTCGCCGGCAGCGGCGAGGCGATGGCGGCTCTCTATCGCAGACATGGCGGCCTCGTGTACAGGTTCAGTCTGCGCATGAGTGGAATTCCCGCGGCCGCGGAGGAGATTACGCAGGAAGTATTTCTGGCGCTGCTCACTCAAGTCGACCGATTCGACGCCGGGCGAGGAATGCTTTCCACCTGGCTCTGCGGGATCGCTCGACGGCAGGTTTGGAAGTATTTGGCACGCAACAACGCAGCACTGGTGGATTCCGATGAAGAGTGCACGTTGGAATTGCAATCGCCGGACGACGGCCCCGCGGAGGTAATGCTGCGAGGTGAAGCGGTTGCGGCGGTGCGGGCTGGCATGGATCAATTGCCGCCAGCCCTGCGGGAAGTGGTAATTCTCTGCGCGCTTGAGGAGATGAGCTATGAACAAGCCGCGCAGGTATTGGCGGTCCCAGTGGGCACGGTACGTTCAAGGCTGCACAGAGCGAAGGCGCGGCTGGCTGGATTGCTGCGCACGGAAATGGCAAGCATGGAGAGGAAGCGCGGATGAATGCCGATAGAGAGCTGGACGATATCCTTTCGGAAATTGGGCGCGAGCATCGGGCGATTGGCGCTCCGGAATCGCTGGAGCCGCTTTTGTTCGCGGCGTCCGCCAGCAGGATACGTGATACCCGGCAGCGAAGGATGCGACTCACGTGGGCTTTGGCAACTGCCGCGATCCTGCTCGCCGTGGTTGCGGCTGGCGGGATCGTCTGGCAGACGCGGGGAAGTCATCCACGGCAAACTCAACAAGCGCAGCTTGTGCCTGCACGCCCGGTTGGACCGGAGTCAAGGCCTGCTCCGGTACAAGACCCAGGACGCCAGAAGTCTGTGCCGAAATCTGCGCCGTTACACAAGACTGGGCCAGCGCACGTCAACCTTCGTGATTCTTCTGCCAAACAGCCGGCGTGGAATTCGTTGGATGAGTTTGTGGCCCTGCCGGTGAGTGAGGGGCTTCCTGCCGCGACGGAGTTGAGCGTGGTGCGGGTCAGGGTGAGGGGAAGTGAGCTTCGGCAGTATGGTTTGGAGGCGCCGCCGGATGCCGGAGCACAAACCTTGTTGGCGGAGTTTGCGGTTGGCGAGGACGGGCTTCCGCGCGCCATTCGCATCGTTCGGTAGTTTTTCAAAATCGGGTTTCAAAATCTGAGAGGAGTCGTGATGAAGAGAATGCGTGGATTTTGGGTGGCCGTGGCATTGCCCTCGGCTGTGATGGCTCTGGCCATGGTTGGCCAGACGGCGAAAGCGATGGCTGCAGGTCAGCAAGATCCCGGCCAGCAGGCAAAACATGCTGCGGAACTGGCCTCGATACAGCGGGACGATGCACCAGGCCAGGAGGCTCAGCAAAAAGTGATGCTGGAAGTGGTTGCTGCCGATGCGCAGGTGGTGAAGGGAAAACCGTATTCGGCGGACACGTCCACCGAGACAGTGCAAACAATGCTGGACGGCAATCGCATTGTCCATCGGACCGTGAGCAAGTTTTACCGCGACAGCGAGGGCAGGACACGACGCGAGGAGACGTTTGGCAATGTGGACCCTTCCAATTCATCGCCGCACGAGGTGAAGGTGTTTATCGATGACCCCGTCAACGGGACGGCCTTTGTGTTGGACCCCGGCTCGAAGTCCGCGGATAAGATGCAGCGCTCGCGCAAGATTCTCGACGAGCAAAATGCCGAAGGGGATGGATCGCGGATCATGATCAAGTCTTTGAAGGATAGTGAGATGGGAGAGCAAGGCGCGCCAATGCGCATGTTGGTCAAGTTCCGGGACGAGCACTCCGGCAATCCCGACACCATCGTGATGAAGATGGCGGACGAAAAGCGCGATGTGGTAAAGGAAGATTTAGGAACCAGGAATGTCGAGGGAGTGGACTGCACCGGCACGCGGCAGACCATCACCATCCCCGCAGGCGCAATTGGGAATGAAAAGCCCATTTCGATTGTGACAGAGACGTGGTATGCGCCGTCGATTGCTGCGGTCGTCGAGTCAACTTCCGACGATCCGCGTTACGGCAAAACAACCTACCAGCTCACCAATGTGCAGTTGACCGAGCCGGCGCGATCGCTGTTTGAACCGCCTGCGGATTTCAAGGTAAGCACGCCGAAATAGCCGCTCATTCCTTAAAGGACAATCAGAGGGAAGGACACCGTGTCCTTCCCTCTGTTGTGTCTTGCGAAGAGAGTTCCCTTTCAGCGCTTGGGCATGCCGCCGGGATTCCACTGCGGGCGGAAGTCGCTGCTGGCCAGCCAACGCACCGGCTCAATCAGCGATTGAATCGCCCGCGTCATGAACGGAATATCGAGATGGTCCATGTCGTCGTTGGGCTGATGATAGGTGGGCGGCGTTCCCCATCCCGCCGCAGTATGCGCTACCACCCCCTGCAGCGCCAACGCGTAATTGTCGCTGCGCTCAAAGAAATGTTGCTCGGGATACGGGTCGGGGCCAACCAGTGCGCCATGCTCCTTCAGCGCCGGCCCAAGGTTGGACCGCTCCCATCCAGTGAGTAAAAGCACCCCCGGCGCCATCTTGGGATCCTGGTTGCCGATCATTTCGAACTCCAGGTTGGCCACCAGGTCCTTCAGCGGAACCGGCGGATGATGTCCGAAATAAGTCGACCCAAGCGTGCCGATCTCTTCCGATCCGTAACAGACAAACAGCACACTGCGCCGCAGGGGCGGCCCTGCGGCCAGCGCGTGGGCCAGTTCCATCACCGCCGTCGTTCCCGCTGCATCGTCATTCGCTCCGTTGTAGATGGAGTCGCCGTTCACCGGCCGTCCGACGCCCAGGTGATCCAGGTGCGCGCTCAGCAGCAGTGTTCCGGCATTCGGGTCCGTGCCCTGCAGATACCCAATCGCATTGAATGTCTGGCGTGGCGTGGTCGACTGAAGTTCGTGCACCGTCACAGTGACCGTCGCGCCATCGACCGGCAGTCTGGATGCCGCCTCGGCGCGGACCAACAGAATGCTCGCCGTCTTGCGCGGAGCATCCTCGGCTAGCCGCACGAAGCCAAACCGCGTCTTCGGGGCGAACATCTCCCGCAGCGCTGCCAGCTTCGGCGCCTCCGGAATCAGAATCAAAGACGCACCCTGCCGCCGCATCTGTTGCATGGCCGGCATCAGCACCTTCATATTGGCCGCGCCGGTCAGCAACACCGCCGTTCCCGGCGCAATCTCCACGGACGCCACCTCAGTGGCCGCAATCCGCTTGAGCGGCCCAGACCCGTTCGCCCCACTCGGGAAAAGCAGCACAAAATCATCGCCTTCCTTCAGGCTCGCATCGCCCGCCGCAAGCGTCGCATGCCCATCCAGCTCCGGCGACACCACCTCGGCGCCTTGAATGTAGCTCGTCATCCCGGGCGCGAATTTCAGGCCGTAGCTTTCAAACTCGCTGGCGACATAGGTTGCGGTCAGCTCCTCGTCGCGGGTAGCCGAGCCGCGGCCCGCCAACACGTCGCTGGACAGAAAGGACTCGTGGGCGCGCACCCATTCCGGCTTGACTGTCCAGCCCTGCTGCGCAAACAATGCCGCCGAAGCGCCAAACAGGGCAAGAGCCACCGAACATCGAAGCAGAGGTTTCAATTGAGGAGACTCCTGGGGGCAGATTGGAATATCGGCAATGATAAATGCCCGATCCGGATGCAGGTCGCGGGTTCAATGGGTTGCCCCAGACCCGCGGGGTGGAAATCTCGCGTCTGAGGACTGGGAAGCCGGGAGCTAGCAGCTATAGCGGTTTCAGGATTGCCGTACCCAAAGGGAATACACTCAAGTCGACGCGACCCCAAGGAGCGGCGACCTCGCAGTAGTGCAGATAGGGCATACCTATCCTGAAACCGCTCTAGAAGCTGCACTCACCGCAGCACCGCCGCCAGCAGCAGCGTGGTTCCCAGGCCGGCCACTGACAGCACCGTCTCCAGCACCGACCAGGTTGCGAGCGTCTGCTTCAGCTCCAGCTTGAAGAACGCCTGATTCATCCAAAAGCCGGGATCGTTCACATGAGAAAGAATCAGCGAGCCAGTCCCGGTGGCCAATACCAATAACTCGGGCCGCACGCCGAGATGGGCCACCATGGGGGCCAGCACGCCTGAGGCGACCGCCATCGCCACCGTGGCCGAACCCATTGACACGCGTACCACCGCGGCCAGCGCCCACGCCAGCACAAGCGGCGGCATGTGCGCCCCCAGAGCAAGGCCCACCGTGGCCTGCGCCGCGCCGGAGTCCCGCAGGATGCCGCTCAGGCCTCCGGCCGCCGCCAGAATCACCAGCACGTTGGCGATCGGTTCAAACGACTCGCTGGTCAACTGGCGCAGCAGTTCCCGGCCGTGATGTCGGCCTGTCTGGATGTGGGGACCCAAGGTGACCAACGCAGCCAGCACCGCGATCAGCATGGCGACGTCCGGGCTGCCCGCGAAGTGCAGTATCTGATTGGCGATCGTTCCCGGCGTGGCCAGCCCATCGGCCCAACTGCCCAGAAAGATCAGCCCGATGGGCAGCAGGATGGCCGCGGCCGCGCGCAGAGGGCCAACCGTGGAAGGGACCCGCCCCGGCTTGGTGGCGGCAGGGGTCGCATCCCTTCCGGCCTCGTCGGGCAACTCGTCTTCCACTGACACAGGAGCGGAGAAAAGCGTTGCCCCGTCTTCGGCGGCTTTGAGCCCCAGCCAACCCGGCCGCTTCTCCCATTGCCGCATCATGAGCCATCCCAGGCAAGGCCCGGCGAGTGCCGCGGCCGGCAGCCCCACGGCCAGACCCCACACAATGGTGCGGCCCAGGTCCGCGTGGTAAAGGCTGGCGGCCAGCAGCGCTGCCGGGTGCGGGGGAAGCGTGCCGTGGACAATCGAGAGCCCGGCCAGCAGCGGCATCCCCACCAGGATGGGCGGTCTCTTGCTCCGCCGCGCCGCTTCGGCCACGATCGGCATCAGCAGCACCAGGCCCACCTCCATGAAGACCGGCATTCCCACCAGCATGCCCAGGCCGAGCAGCGCCCAGGGCAGCCCTCTTTTTCCGCAGTTGTCCACCAGAAACCTGCCCAGCGCAACTGCACCGCCGGAAGAGGCCACCAGCCGCCCCAGAATCGCACCGAGCCCGAGAATGATGGCGATGTGGCCCATCAGGTTGCCAACACCGGCGGTAAACGACAGCGGAACCTGCTTGAGCGCCATCCCCGAGGCAACGCCCAGCGCCATCGCCCCCACCAGCAGCGCCAGCGCCGGATGCAGCCTGACCCGCGCAATCAGAATCAAAAGCACCAGCACCGTTCCCGCGGCGCAGGCCACCAGGTACCAGTTGCCGTGAAGGGTTGCGGCGTAGCTCACCCGCAGATTATTCCACACCGGACCGCAAGCAAATCTGCTGCCCTGTGTCGCGCGGCACACTTTTCCCTTGCGCGCCTCTGCTACCATAAGGACGATTGCAGTTCCTGCCGCTCGCGAGCCTGTTTTCCTGCCCTCAAGGGCCCGAGCGCCACGGCGGCCAGGCTATCCCAAGAAGGAGAGTTCAACATGCCTCTAGTCTCCATGCGGCAACTCCTCGACGAGGCCGCCAAAGGCGGTTACGGCGTCGGCGCATTCAACGTCAACGATATGGAACAGATCCAGGCCATCATGATGGCGGCCAAGGAAACCAACTCGCCGGTCATCGTCCAGGCCAGCCGCGGCGCACGCCAGTTTGCCGAGGATCTCTACCTCTTCCGGCTCATCCAGGCGGCAGCCGAGCTCAATCCCGACATCCCCATCGCCATGCACCAGGATCACGGCAACAGCTTTGAGACCTGTAAAAGCGCCATCGAACTGGGCTACACCAGCGTCATGATGGACGGCTCGCTCAAGACCGACGGCAAAACCCCCTCCACATTTGAAGAGAACGTCGAAGTCACCCGCAAGGTGGTTGACTTCGCGCACGAGCGCGGCGTCACGGTAGAAGGCGAAATCGGCGTGCTGGGCGGCGTGGAAGACGGCCACGGCGCGGGCGGTTCCGGCCTTGACCACATCACCGACCCCGACCAGGCAGTCGAGTTTGCCGAGCGCACCGGCGTAGATGCCCTGGCCATCGCCATCGGCACCAGCCACGGCGCTTACAAATTCACCAAGAAGCCCGACGGCTCCGTGCTCAAGATGGACGTGCTGATCGCCATCCATAAGCGCCTGCCCAACACTCACCTGGTCATGCACGGCAGCTCCTCGGTCCCCAAGGACCTCCAGGACATCATCAACCAGTACGGCGGCAAGCTGAAGGAAACCTGGGGCGTGCCGGTCGAGGAGATTCAGCTCGGCATCCGCAACGGCGTGCGCAAGGTCAACGTGGACACCGACAACCGTCTGGCCATCACCGGCGCCATCCGCAAGGTTCTGTGGGAGACTCCGGAGAAGTTCGATCCCCGCGACTACATGAAGCCGGCCCGCGAGGCCATGAAGAAGGTTGTGGCGCAGCGCATGGTGCAGTTCGGCCAGGCCGGCCACGCCGGCGACTACGCCCCCATCGCCATCACCGAGATCGCCAAGGGCTACGCCAACGGCACCCTCACCACCCAGCCGCTCGTCGCCGCCAAGTAACTCCGGCGCCAGGCATCCATCAACAAGGGCCACTTCGCATCACTGCGGAGTGGCCCTTTAGCTTGCCGTCGAATTCTTGCTCGCCGTAGATGTGCGAAGAGGCACGACTTTAGAGCTTGCGGAGAAACTCCAGCTTGACGCAGATGTGCGAAGGGGCACGACTTTAGAGCTTGCGAGAAACTCCAGCTTGACGTAGATGTGCGAAGAGGCACGACTTTAGAGCTTGCGAGAAACTCCAGCTTGACGTAGATGTGCGAAGAGGCACGACTTTAGAGCTTGCGAGAAACTCCAGCTTGACGTAGATGTGCGAAGGGGCACGACTTTAGAGCTTGCGAGAAACTCCAGCTTGACGTAGATGTGCAAAGGGGCACGACTTCAGTCGTGCCATAAGCTGTTCAAAATGAGAGAAGGGGCTTCAGCCCCCACGCCGTCTCCTCCGAATTCAACCCGAAATCGGCCCATTTTCCGCAGCCTCTTCCGTCGTGCCGTACGCAGCCTAAATGAGAGAGCGGGCTTTACAGGATGCGGAAAAACTCCTATCTGGCAGGATTTGTAACAGGGCATGACTTTAGTCGTGCCGATAAAGCCAATAAAATGAGTTGGGCTTCAGCCCCTGCGGGCTTGTCCTGATGCCCAAGCTTGATAGGAAAGTCTCAACGAAACGGGCGCTGAATCGCCTTTAAGCGCCGTCAGGCGGACGGGGAAAACCGGGGACAGACGGGACGTTTACCATTGGGCAGGTGGCCCGGTCATGGATTGAATCCCTCCTCCTTCGATCAACTCAGAGGACAACTCAGGGCTGTGCCCCGACGGGGCACAGCTTTTCATGGCTCATGGCCACGCTCTGGGGTCTATGCCCGGGCCACCTGCCCGTCGCGCGCTCAATATGACCTGTATAAAACGGTACATCGGAAACAAATCGTCTAGCTTATTCTGTTTCCGCGTATTGTTCCCTTCGTGATCTAGCAAAGGGACCGATAGGAGAGTTTGGTTTTTTCCGCGCGGAGCCACATTCGGACAAAAGCAAGAGGACCGGAAGGCAGGCGCACATGAGAAACAAACCCATCGTCAGCGAGCCACGGAATCTACACGAACTGAGCTGGAATTATGCTCAGGACGGCAAGGCGGCGTTCGATGCCGCGACGGGGACCATTTTGGACGCGAATCCGGCCATGGAAGCTCTGACGGGCTATCCCCGCGCCGAGACCATCGGTATGCATGTAACCATGCTGCATCCGGAATCCGAGCGCGAACTGGTCGAGTCTGAATTCCGCAAGGCAGCGCTGCGGGCGTCGCCCCATTTCGGTTTACATATCCAGCGCAAAGATGGAAGTTTGGCGCCCGTTGCGATCTGGTCGTCGGAGAAGTTGAAGCTGCCCGGCCAGACGCTGGTCATTGGCGAGTTCCGCGATATGACTGCGATCAACGATGCGGTGCAGCATCTGGCGAAGATGGAAGCCAGATATCGTGGCCTTCTTGAGGCCGCTCCGGATGGAATCGTGGTGGTGAACCAGGCCGGAGAGATTATTCTGCTGAACGCCCGGGCGGAGAGCCAGTTTGGATACAGCCGCGATGAGCTCCTTGGCCAGAAGGTGACCAACATCATCCGGGAGGGATTTGCCGAGCGGCTGCTCGCCGATGAAACCCGCACCGCGGCCGAGGCGCTGGCGCAGCAAATCGGCACCGGAATCGAGCTTACCGGACGGCGCAAGGATGGAAGCGAGTTTCCCATCGAGATCATGCTGAGCCCTCTCGAAAGCGCAGAGGGAATTCTGGTGACGGCGGCCATCCGCGATATCACCGTACAAAAAGAGAGAGAGCATCGGCTCAAGGCCCAGAACTGGGCATTGTCGGCCTATGCGGGCGCAGCTCTGGCGCTAGCCCCGGCGCGCCACTCACAAGACCTTCTGAGGGCTGTTTGCGAGGCCATTACGCGCGAATCCATCTATGTGCTCGCCTTTGTAGGCATTGCGGAAGATGGTCCGGGGAGGCCAGTTCGAGTTGCCGCGGCAACGGGGAGTGCCGCGAGCTACTTGGACGGGATGCACCTGAGCTGGGCGGAGGATGAGCAGACTGGAAAAGCTGCGATGGGCGCCTGCATTCGCACCGGCAAGATGCAGAATGTTTTCGACACCGAGACATGCGAGACCTATGCACCCTGGCGCGAACGAGCGAGGCAATACGGCATACGCTCCGTCGTGTGCATTCCGCTTCTGGTCGAGAATGGCTGGCGTGGCGTATTGAATATTTATGCCGCACACCCCAAAGCATTTGAAGCTCCGGCAATCGAGGTATTCCAGAACCTTGTGGCGCAAATCGTCCACGCTATCCATGCTCTCGATCAGGGATTGGCTCTACATGCCGGACAGATCGTCCTGGCAGATACGCAAAGGAAGTTGACCGATGCATTGTCCGCGATGGTGGCGCCCATGGTCGCCGCGATGGAGATGCGAGACCCTTACACTGCAGGTCACGAGAGCAGAGTGGCGGATATCGCAGTCGCAATTGGCAAGGAAATGGGCTGGCCAGAGGAGCGATTGCATGGATTGTATGTAGCGGCACAGGTCCACGATATCGGGAAGATTTCAATCCCTGCCGAGATCCTGACCAAGCCAACCACGCTAACCGCGGGAGAATTGGCCCTGATTCACGAGCATCCTGAGACTGGTTACACGATCCTCAAGGACATACCGTTTGCGTGGCCCATCGCCGAGATTGTACGCCAACACCATGAGAGGCTGGACGGCTCGGGCTATCCCCTGGGCCTCAAGGGAGATGCGATCCTGCCCCAGGCCAAGGTCCTGGCAGTGGCGGATTTTGTGGAAGCAATGGGCTCCCATCGGCCGTATCGGCCGGCAGCCAAGATGCAGGTCGTATTGAAGCAAATTGAAAGCGAGGCCGGAATCAAACTGGATGCGCAGGCCGTCCGGGTCTGCGCGGCCCTGTTCCGCGAAAAGCGGCTGGTTCTGTCGGCCCTGAATCGGTATTGAGCGTGCTGCGACTCGGAAAACCGGAAAACCGGGGAAAACCGGGGACAGACGGGACGTTTACCATTGGCGGGGGGCTCCGAACCCGGTGACGATTCCGAACCACGATGAGGGTGCTCCCGGTCGCTCGCAGTTGGGAAAGAATGGGGACATGATCCCTATTCCCTCGCGTTTGCAAATTGAGGCTGGAAGGAGGCGAGCCGCAGCCGTCTCCAAAACTCTGGATGTCAAGCCCCACCCCTCAAATCCTCAAGCTATCCACCCTATTTTCAACGCTTTCCACCAGCGTCCCGGTTGCAGATTGTTTCCGGCAATCCGCTATCCTTTAGTTGAGAGCCGCATTTCATGGAAAGGACCGCCGTACCATCCAGTCCGGCTCAGTCTCGCGCACCGCTCAAGTTATAGCGGTTTCAGGATTGCCGTACCCAAAGGGGATACACTCAAGTCGACGCGACCCCAAGGAGCGGCGACCTCGCAGTAGTGCAGATAGGGTATACCTATCCTGAAACCGCTCTAAGTTCTCCATTTTGAGGTGTTTGGCTTGCAAATTCCTCAAAACAATGTACTTTACCGGAGCACCCTGGCTCCAACCCGTTGAAAACAGGAAACTTGCCCCAAACAACCCAGGGGGGGTGGGGCAGGGTGACGCAGTTTGATGAAGGCCCACGCACTGAAATCCCGGCCGCATGCCCTCAGTGATGACTCCCGCTGGAACTGGCTGCACTGGAACTCGCCGAACTCGAACTGCTTGCCGAAGACGTTCCGCCGCTGTGCGAGGCGCCTCCACTGCTGCTTACCCCGCCGCCACCCGCATGCGCACCGCCTGCACTTGAACCGCCTGCGCTTGACCCGCCATGATAGCTCCCGCCGCCGCTGAAGCTGCCGCCGCGCGCCTGCAGATTGCCGCTGTGATTGTTCATCGGCGCCATCACCGTCACGCTCTTGCCACCTTGCGTTACCTGCTTGGCCATCAGGAAACTCTGCGACTTGTGATCGAAACTCAGCGGGATCCCCGCAGTCTTAACCACGCCTCTGCTCCCCAACACGTCCTTCACCGCGTAAGCGGTCATGCGCGGCTCGTCCGCGCGGGCCAGCGGAGGAAAGGCCGCACTGCGAAACTCCTTGGGCGGCAGCTTGAGGGCCTCGATCGGCTTCTCCGGATCAAACCGCATCCGCTCCACCGCAAAGCCGTTCTTGTCGTTCACCGCGAACACTTCTTCTTTTCGATTGATCGCCGGCCGCCCCTTCACGTCGTAGGGATGCAGCGGGACAAACGCCACGGTCTTTCCGCTCTTCACCCACCGGCCCGGCGGAAGATGATGCCGCTTGTGCGTTGGAACCCACGCGTAATGATGCCTCCGCTGAATCCAACTGCCCGCATGGCACACTGCCCATGCATAGGGGTACGGATTTGGGTCCAGGGTTCCATTCAGGTACCGCAGCCTGCCGGTTACTGGGTCCCGCATCGCTTGGAAACGCAGGGCGGTGGGCAGGCAAGGGAAGAAAGCTTCCTCCTCGATTACCGGCCGCGCTTTCACTTGAGACTTGTTTGCCAACGCGCCCTGGGACGAAGCCGCGGCGGGACTCGCATTTGCGTCAGCAACCCTCTCGTCCGTCTTCACTCCATCGTCGCCGTAATTCGGTTCCCAGCACGTCCCATACGGCGCGCAGTCAGTGAATTGTCCCTGTCCCTTCATCTCCGCGAGCCCGGGAATAGGCGCGGTCAGTCCGGATGCCACCATCATTTCCGTCATTGCCGTCTTGCGCTCGGCAACCCGGCCGGCCACCCACTTGTCCCATTCGGAAAACGTGTTCGGGTCGATGGAACTGGTCTCTTCAATGCGCTTTCCCTCGCGGTAGACCGCCGTTTGCCCAATGGGAATCGAGGCCTCAACAAACCGCGGCGAAGTTGCGCCGATATCAAGCGATGCAAGGGCAGTTCCATCCGCATAACTTGTTACCCGCAGATACGACTTGTTGGGAAACGATGTGCTCAGCCGGTCCGTCGGCGTCTTCAGCACCACCGTTTCGCCGCGTACATAGGGCTTCACATGCAGCGTCACCGTCCCGGTAAGCAGCGCGAGGTCGGTGTAGGGAACGCCGGCCGTGGTGCTCAGGTCGTTGAAGCTGAGCACCGAATTCTCGCCCAGGTAGATCGTCGATGCGTCTTCGAGCTCAATCTCCGCGCGGCCCGCGCCCGTCACCAGGCTGAATCCTGTTTCCAGCGGCAGATCCGCAACCGCCTTTTCCCACGCCGCGCCGCCCGTCTTTTCGTTTTCCTTGCCGCGCGAGACGCGCACGTCTCCCTCAACATAGCTCACCCTCACAACCTGTCCCCAGGTCGAGTTGGAGTAGTGATCGCCAAGGATAAAGAGCGCTTCCTTCTTCAGCTTCTCGCTTGAATCTCCGTTCAGAATCTCCTGAATCTCGGCCAGCGCCTGCGCCTCGCTTTTCTTCATCAGGGAATTCAGCGCGAGCAGCTTCAAATCGTCGTCGTCGCCAGCCTTGGGCTCAACCGGCTTGCCGCTCTTCGCGTTCATCTCGATCTCCAGCGCACCGCACTCGTGAACCCAACTGCTCGCCGGAAACGCGCGCCCCAACTCCGCGCAGGTGCTCAGCGCGGGCTGGGCCTGGCCCAGCTTGTTCTCCGCGTACGCCTTCCAATAGAGCGCTCCATCCCCATGCGCGCCATGCTCCGCGGCAACCTTGGCAAAAATCTTTTCCGCATCGGCCCACCGGCCTTCGTTAATGGCTCGCGTTCCATCCGCATAGAGGCTGCTGTCCGGCGCATCCGCCGCTCCGCCCTCAACCGCAACCGCTCCTGAAAGTCCAGGCGCGGCAAAAGCCTGGCCCTGCGACCTGCACACCAAAGGCAGACAGACAATTCCCGCCAGAATTCCAGCAACCAACACCGGTCCGGTCTTCATATCGTCCCTCCATTCGCCCGATTCGTTCCGGCCCCCCGCTCTTCCGGAATCCTCGACCGCAATACCCGTACCTCAAACAGCAGGCCGTCCGCGTTCATCTGCTCTTGCAGCCGCGCAATGGCCGCGCTGTTCAATCCGCCCGGCTGGTTGGCAAGCCCATCCAGAACGTGATCGAGCCGGTCAAGCGCCGTCGTCAGCGCCGGATCGTCTTCCTGGCTGGCCTTCTGCCGGCAAATCTTGTTGGCCGCAAGCAGGCTCTTCGCCTCGTCGCGCAGCGGAGACACCATCTCCGTACTGCCCGCATCCACATGCTTCAGTTCAACCAGCAGCCGCTCCGACCGGTCAAGATGATCGCTCAGCACCACCACAACCACACGCGGCTTGGGTTTCGGCGCAGGCGCCTGCGCAACCACCACATGCGTCTGCTTCTGCTCCCACAGCCGGCCTGCGTAGAACGCCCCGGCAGCCACCAGCCCGCATACGGCCGCGTAACTCAGCCCCCTCATCACCACTCCGCCGCCCAGCCAGCTCCAACGCCCTTTCTTATGTGCAACAAGCTTCGGCTCCAGTGCAGCCCAGACACTCTCCCCATACGCTTCATCGCGCGCCGGCGCTTCGATCACCTTCACTTCGCCCAAATCCCACGCGAGCGCCGCGTACGCTTCCGCACAGGTCTCGCAGGCCGCAATATGCTCATTCACGCCGGCGCAATCCTCCCCTTCGCCTACGCGCTCCTGGTAGTAGCGGCCGATCAGTTCTTCTTCCGTCAAATGCTTCATATACTCACTCTTAATGTCGACAGGCGGCTGCGCATTTTATGCACCGCACGAAAAACCGCCTGCTTGGCGGCGTTCGGCGCAATTCCCAGCGCCGCTCCTATCTCTTCTGTGGAGCAATCTTCCATGTGCCGCAACACGAACGCGGTCTGTTCCGTTGCCGTCAGGCTCTGCATCGCCGCCTGCTGCAATGCGCGGATTTCGGCGCTCAGCAGCAGCCGGTCAGGGCCCGCCCCCTTGTCCGCCACCTGCACCGCATCCTGCTCAGGATCGTTCTCTTCACTCACCTGGCTGCTATGCGCGTCCGGCTTGCGCCCGCTCACCTTGTCCAGCGCGCAGCGCACCGCGATCCGGTAAATCCACGTGCTGAAATTCGAGCGCGATTCAAACCCTTCCAGCTTCTGATATCCGCGCAAAAACGCCTCCTGAACCACGTCTTCCGCATCCGCCTCATTGCCGGTAATGCGAAATGCGACCCGAAGGAGACTATGGCTATGGCGCACAACCAGTGCCCCATACGCCTCCTTGTCCCCCGAAAGAACCGCCCGGATCGTCTCGTGGTCGTTCTTGCCCATGCGCAACATTAGACACCAGTCTACCCACCGCGGTTAGGAGAGATTCATTCGCGACCGGTCACTGCTCCCCTTCGGCCTTTTCGAGTCCCTCAGTCCCTAGTCCCTTTGTCCCTGGTCTCCCCGGTTCGTCCCCCCATTCCCACCGTTCATCCGCATTTCCAACCCCTCGTCCAAAACCGCGCGCCCTTTCGCCGCGCCCCCTCTATCTTTTGGATGGAACAACAAACCACGAAAGGGACCGCCCATGCCTGAACTCGTCAGCGTCGAAGCAGTCACCCGGCAATTCCCACTCGACCACAACTTTGTCAGCGCCCTCTTGAGCGTGAACCTCCGCGTCGTTTCCGGCGAGTTCCTGGCCATCGCAGGCCCCAGCGGCAGCGGCAAGTCCACCCTGCTCAACCTCATCGGCTGCATTGACCAGCCAACCTCCGGTCGCATCCTCATCGACGGCGTCGACACCTCCACGCTCAGTCCCTCGCGCCTCACCGCCCTTCGCCGCCTCAAGATCGGCTTCGTCTTTCAGACCTTCAACCTGATTCCCGTCTTCACCGCGGCGGAGAACGTCGAGTTTCCGCTGCTGGTGCAGGGTGTCTCCGCAGCCGACCGCCGTACACGCGTCACCGCCGCTCTTGAAAGCGTCGGCCTCTCTTCCCGCGCCAATCACCGCCCCGATCTGCTCTCCGGCGGAGAACGCCAGCGCGTGGCTGTTGCTCGGGCCATCGTGCATCGCCCCGCCCTGGTGCTCGCCGACGAGCCCACCGCCAATCTCGACACCCAAAACGCCACCCAACTCATTGACCTGATGCATGACCTCAATCGCCGCCTCGGTCTCACATTTATTTTCTCCACGCACGATGCGCGCCTCCTCGAGCACACTGACCGAATCGTCCGCCTCACCGACGGCCAGGTCGTTTCCGACTCGCTCACTGAAAAGGGCACCGCCGCCGAAGCTTTGCGCCATCCAGCCGAATTCACTCAAGCTCCGAAGGAGAGCCTCAGCCATGGGCAAGTTCTTACTGCTAGCCTTTAGAAACGTCTTCCGCAACCGCCGCCGCACTCTCATGACTCTCATCATGGTTGGCGGAGGCGTTACCGGCCTGCTGCTTGTCGGCGGCTTTTTTGCCCGCATGTTCTGGGGGCTGCGCGAGAGCACCATCAACGACGGACTCGGCCACATCCAGATCTTCACCGCCGAGCACTTCAACCGCGAAGAGAAGCACGTCCTAGACACCGGCATCGACAACTGGCGTAACGTCGCCGCATCGGTCTCCACCGGTGGCCACGTGCGCGGCATCGCGCCCCGCATCGAGTTCAACGGCATGCTTTCGAACGGCGTCAAATCCTCGGTGTTCATGGGCAGCGCCGTCGATCCGGTTGCCGAGCAAAGCCTCGGCTTCACACCTCATCTGGACGCGGGCCGCGATCTCGACACCAAGCCGGGCGGCGAAATCGAAGCGCTCATCGGCGCAGGCGTCGCCCGTTCCATGAGCGTGAAACCGGGCGACGGCCTCACGCTGCTTGCCGTCACTTCGGATGGCGCGCTCAACGGCATCGATGTGCAGGTGGTCGGCATCGTCAACACCGGATTCAAGGAAATGGACGACCGCTATCTCCGCATCGCGCTTCCCTCGGCACAGCGCCTGCTGCAAAGCGATCGAGTCACCAACCTCGTTGTCGGCCTCGATAACACCGATAACACCGACCTCGTTGCCGCGCAGATGGTTCCAGAACTCAACGGCCTGCCCCAGCAACTGGTTCTCAAGAAATGGATCGACCTCGCCACCTACTACAAGCAGGTCCGCTCGCTCTTCAGCACCATCTTCGTCTTCCTCGGCATCATCGTCTTCTTCATGGTGCTCATGTCCAGCGTGAATACGCTGCTGATGGCCATGTTCGAACGCACGCGCGAAATCGGAACCATGCTGGCCATGGGCACCCCGCGGGCATGGATCATGGCCCTGTTTGTGATTGAGGCCGCGCTGCTTGGCCTTCTCGGCGCCATCGTCGGCGTCGTTGGCGGCAACCTGCTCGGCGTGCTCATCAACCATGCCGGCATTCATCTGCCCGCGCCGCCGGGAACCACCGTCCCCATGACCTTCCGCGTCATGCACGTTCCCAGCCTGATGGTCGGCTCATCCATCCTGGTCATCGTCTCCCTGGCGCTGGCATCCATTTTGCCGGCGATCCGCGCATCCCGGCTGCAAATTGCGGAGGCACTCACCCATGTCTAACATCAACTGCATTCTCCGGACATTCCTCATCGTCTTCGTCGTCGGCTTTCTCGTCGCCTGTGCGCTGGTCTGCCACGCCGCAACCCCAACCACCACGCCCGACGCCGAGTCCATCCTCAAGCGCGCCGATACATTCCGCAACGGCTGGCCGTCGTATGTGCTGCACGTCAAAATCACCAACTTCGAATCCGACAAGGCCGATGAAGAGAAGCTCTACGAGGTTTCGCAGAAGGGAACGGAAAAGACCTACGTTGAGTTCCTCAGCCCGCGCGAGAAGGGCCAGCACCTGCTCATGCTCGGCGACGATATGTGGATTTTTCTACCTGACACCAGCCGCCCCATTCGCATCACGCCCCTCGAGCGGCTCTCCGGCGACGCCTCCAACGGCGATGTGGCCCGCACCAACTACGCTGCCGATTACACGCCCACCTATGTGCGCACGGAGAAGGTTGGCGCGGACTCGTGCTACGTGCTCGACCTCGCCTCCAGGCGCAAGGGCGCAACGTATCAGCGCATTCTTTTCTGGGTTCGCGTGGAAGACGCACGCCCGGTGAAGGCGGAGTTCTACCTCACCTCCGGCAAGCACATCAAGTCCGCCACCTTCGATGAGTATGCGTCCGTCGCCGGACACAGCCAGCTTCGCCGCATGACCCTCTACGACGAGATTCGCCATAACTCGCACAGCGTACTTGAGTACTCCGGCATAGCTCCCCGCGAGTTACCCGACAAGCTCTTCTATCAGGGAAGAACAGATCGCTTCTAAGGAGCCTCTGAATAAGTCGGCGTTTTGAAAGGGCACGACTTCAGTCGTGCCGACAAAGCCAATAAAATGAGTGGGGCTTTACCCCCTGAGGAAGTATCGATGGCCTGTTCAGAGCTTCCCTAACCAATGAAATGGGTGCCCCATCCTTTCGCCTCTTTCCTGGCGAAAGGGTGGGAAGCAACAAACGCAACCGCATCGTTCCACCGATCCAACCAAACCATGAAACTTCGCCTCCTCATCCCGTTCCTCCTCGCCGCCTGTATGCAATTGGCGGCCCAGGAAACCCCAGTCCAAAACACCCCCGCGCAAGACGCCCCACCGCCCGAGCCGATGCACGACTTTCGCTACTCCGTCGCCCTCATTGACGACGCCACGCTGTACAGCAATCTGCAGGTGCCCATCCCCAAAGTCCTCAACCAGCTCTTGCTGGAGCCGTCTTTCACCTTTCGCTATCGGCAGCGATGGACTCTCGCCTCCAGCCTTGTCGGACTCGCCGACACCAACACCGATACCTACACGCAGTTACGCGTGAAAGAAGCCTACGCGGGCCTCTCCGCGGGAGACTTTGATTTCATGGCTGGCCGCCGCATCGTGCGCTGGGGAACAGGTTATGCTTTCACTGCTACCGGCGTGCTCGATCCGCCGCGCATCCCCACAAACCCCACTGACCGACTCAATCTCAACCAAGGCCGCGACATGGTGAAGGCCGACTATGTGCGCGGGCCCAACGCCTTCACCCTCGCCTGGTCCACCGCCGCGCTCGCTCCCGCCTCTGCCAATCTGCACGACACTACAGCCTTCCGGTATAACGTTCTCGTGCATGGATTCGACACTTCGCTCATTGCCGGCAACGACCGCGGCGGCGACGCCTTTGGCGGCCTCACCTTCACCCGCGTAATCGGCGAGGCCCTTGAGATCCACGGCGAAGCCGCCTGGCGCGAGCATGATGCCGTGCTGATGGGCGCAAAATACACCACTACCTCCGGCATAACTTTTCTCGGCGAATTCTACACACCCCCCAACATCCCCTACTATCAAGACGTGACCCTTTATCCACTCAACGGCCGCCAGCACTACGCGTTCTTCACCGCATACAAGAATCGCCTGCGCGAATTGCCCGGCTGGAAGCAGTGGGATCTCTCCGCCGCCGCGGTCGCCAACCTCAACGACCGCAGTTACACGGCGATCCTCGACGCCAATCGCCGCTTCGGCAATCACTTTTCGTCCTATCTCCACATGGAGATTCCTGTCGGCAGTCCGAAATCGGAGTACGGCTCGACGCCCTATTCCGCGGCCACATCCGTGGGAGTGCGCTTCCAGCTATGAATAACCCGCCCATCGCGCCCGTCACCGAACCCTGCGACCCGCCGCAAACACCGCGCGCTTATGCCTCGCTCCTGATGAGAGCAATCTGGACGGTCTCCAGCGCAACCCTGATCATCCTTTTGCTTTTTCTCTCTCTCGGACGCTTCAGGCTTTCGCATAGCGCCAACCAGATTTTCGGGGCATTCGTTTATTCCGTATTGATCGCTTTGCCTTCCATGTTCTTCGTCAATTGGATTGCCCACCGCTTCGCCGGAAAGTATCCCCGCCTCATTGTTTCCATGTATGCGCTGGTACTGATCTGCACGGCGACCGGAGGCATTCTTGCCGGCAGCTTTATCTTTCAACTTGCCGGCATCATTTCCCAGGGCGGGTATTGGATTGAGGTTCGCAGCTCGCTTCCTTTTGCCATCGTCATTACGCTGATGATCGGCCTCACCACCACCACCTACGAGACCCTCCGCTTCAAGCTTCAGGCCGCCGACCTCGAGCTGCGCACCCGCCAGGTGGAGCAGGAGCGCGCTTATAAGCTGCTCGCTGAAGCGCAACTCTCCTCACTCGAATCGCGCATCCATCCCCACTTTCTCTTCAACACACTCAACTCCATCGCCGCGCTCATTCCATCTGACCCGGTCCGCGCCGAAGATACCGTCGGCAAGCTCGCATCGTTGCTTCGCTTCTCACTCAACGCCCATCACAGCGGCCTCGTTCCGCTCAGCCAGGAACTGAAAATCGTGCGCGACTATCTTGAAATCGAGAAGACTCGGTTCGGTGCGCGCATCCGCTATGAGATCGCCGTGCCCGCATCACTCGATGACGTGAAGGTTCCTCCGCTTGCCCTGCAATCCCTGGTGGAAAACACCGTAAAGCACGTCGTGGCAAAGCGCACCGAGGGCGCAACCATTCAGATCACCGGCGCCCATGATTCCGGCCGCATTCATCTTGAAGTTATCGATGACGGCCCTGGATTCTCACTCGAAGCCATCACGCCCGAGCACGGCCTGGGCAATCTCATCGCGCGTCTTGAATTGCTCTTCGGCCAGGCCGGCCAGCTTGCCGTCACGCGCGAAAACGAAAAGACCGTGGTTCGCATGTCGTTTCCCGCATAGAAACCGCGCACAATGGAATTGACTATGGAAGCCGCTCCACTCCGCGCCTATCTCGTCGACGATGAACCTCTCGCCATTGAGCGGCTCAAGCGCCTGCTCGCCGGCTTCGACAATCTTGAGATCGTCGCCACTGCGACCGACCCCGCGCAGGCTCTCGCCGATCTCAACGCGCAATCCGCCGCCCCCATCGACGTGCTCTTCCTCGACATTCAAATGCCCGGCATCAACGGCTTCGATCTGCTTGCGCGCCTCACCGTGCAACCCTTCGTGATCTTCACCACCGCCTACGACGAATACGCACTCCGCGCCTTCGAGGTCAACTCCATTGACTATCTTGTTAAACCGATAGAAACCGCGCAACTGGCCCGCGCCCTCAAAAAACTCGGCCGCCTGCGCCCCGTCCCCAAGCCCGACTGGCAGCGCGACCCAAGCCTGCTTCTCGAGCAACTCGCTGCTTCGCTGCGCAGCCAGCAGCCCGACTATCCGCGTCGCATCGCCTCGCGCGTCGGTGAGCGCATCTCGTTTCTTGACCTCGACGCCGTCACCCACTTCATCGCCCAGGACAAGCTCACCTACGCCGTCGTTGAAGGCCGCCGCCACTCTGTCGATCAGACCATTGCCGATCTCGAGCGCCGCCTCGACCCAGCGCGCTTCCTGCGCATTCACCGCTCCGCGCTGGTCAACGTTGACTGGATCTACGAAGTCAATTCCTGGTTCGCCGGCAAAGTCATCCTCTCGCTCAAGGATGCTCAGCACACGCAGATTCCCATCGCCCGCGACCGCGTCCGCATTCTCAAATCCCACCTCGGCATCTGACGGAGGGAGCAGGGGATTGCAACCCCCTGAAAAGAGTCAAATGGACAAGGCCTTTAGGCCCGGGCCCTTCGAGCTTTCCATGATTCAAGGGAACGCGCCGCAAATGCGTTATCCTCGTACCCGGCATACGCAGTTGCCTTTCCGCGTAGCGAGAGGTTGTTTTATGTTCACTGGTTCTCGTCTTCAACTTGCCTTCTTCGCTGTCCTTGTCCTATTGACGCTTACCGGGTCCGCACCATCCCAGCAACTCGGTATCTTCGAGGGCCATCGGGACGTAGGCGCCGTGCTCCACCCCGGATCGGCGCAATTTGACAGCGCAGCCAACACCTATACCCTCACCGGCAGCGGAGAGAACATGTGGTTTGGTGTGGACGACTTTCACTTTGCGTGGAAGAAGGTTTCAGGAGACGTTGCCCTCACAGCCGGCATCGCCTTCAGCGGCAGCGGCGGCAATCCCCATCGCAAGGCCGTGCTCATGATCCGCCAGTCCCTGAATGGAAACTCACGCGCCGTCGATGTCGCCGTGCACGGAAGCGGCCTCACCTCGCTGCAGTTCCGCGACCCCGCCGGCGCCGACACGCATGAAGTCGAGTCCAACATATCCGCGCCTCAAACCGTCCGCATTGAAAAACACGGCGACTTCATCTACGCATTCGTTGCCGGTAAAGACGGTAAACTTGAGCCCGCCGGCGCATCCATCAAACTCCCTCTCACCGGCGATTTCTACATCGGCATCGGCGTTTGCGCACACGATAAAGACACCATTGAAAAGGCCGTCTTTTCCAACGTCAGCCTGCAGCAGCTTCCTCCCGCAACCGGCAAGACGGTGCTCGTCAGCACCCTCGAAACCATCGCCATTGCTTCAACCGATCGTCACGTTGAATATGTGTCCGCAGCGCATTTTGAAGCGCCCAACTGGTCGCGCGATGGCAAGTTCCTTATCTTCAATCAGGATGGAACCCTTCGCCGTCTCACGCTGGGCGAGAGCGAACCCACGATCATCCCCACCACTCCGCAAATCCATTGCAACAACGACCACGGCATCTCGCCTGACAACCAGTTCCTCGCCTTCAGCGACTCATCCAGCAAAGACAAAAAGTCGCGCGTCTACATCGTCCCCATCGCCGGTGGCACGCCGAGGCAGATCACGCCCAACGCGCCGTCCTACTGGCACGGCTGGTCGCCCGACGGCAAGACCCTCGCCTTCACCGGCCAGCGCGGCGGCCCCATCCAGGTCTCGCCCGCTCCCGGCAGCAGCGCCCAGGTTCAGAATCTCGACACCACCAACTTCGATGTCTATTCCATCCCCGCCGACGGCGGCGACGAAACCCGCCTCACTCTTGCGCCAGGCCTGGACGACGGCCCCGAGTTCTCCCCCGACGGCGCCTTCATTTACTTCAACTCCGAACGCACCGGGCACATGCAGATCTGGCGCATGAAACCCGATGGCTCCGATCAGGAACAGGTCATCGACGACGAGAACAACGATTGGTTCCCGCACCTGTCGCCCGACGACCAGTGGTTGGTGTTTCTCGCCTACGAGCCGGGCGTGACCGGTCATCCCGGTGGCAAGGATGTGGAACTTCGCCTCATGTCAATGAAAGACAAATCCATTCGCGTGCTGGCCAAACTCTTTGGCGGCCAGGGAACCATCAACGTCCCATCGTGGTCTCCTGACAGCCTGAAACTTGCTTTTGTCAGTTATGAGCAGTTGCCCGAAGAAAGCCTGAATACGAAATAACCGCGAGTGGTTCGAACGTTGCGCTCAGCCCGCAAAGTGCACCGCCGTCTCTGACCACACCACTGCGTCCGCATGACACCGCATCAGCTCTTTCCGATTCAGCCCATAGGACTGCACAATCGCATCGCACCGCTCCCAGTCGCCGCGCTCGTGACACTCCGCCCAGCGCAACAGGCTGCTCTCCCGGCTGATCGCGCCCAGCATCGCCTCGCGAATCTTCGCGCGCAGCGCCAATGCCGGAACAAGGTCCGCCATGGGGATGCGCAACATCGCCGGCAGCATGCTGAACATGCCCAGCAGGTACTGCTCGTTCCGTTCCAGCGCGCAAAGCCCCGCCGCCGCCTCGCAGAAGCAGGCCCGCACAAACGCCATGCGCAAAATCTCCTGTGGCTGGTTGGCGTTCAACTCGCTCGTAATCGCCAGCATCGCAATGCGCCGAAACGTTTCTTCGCCCACAATCACCAGCGCCGACTCAATGGAGCGCACCTCCTGCCGAATCGCTGCGACCGGCGAGTTCACCAGCCGCAGCAGCCGGTAGGTCAGCGACGCATATCGCTTCAGCAGGTCTGCCAGTTTATGCACATCGATTGTTTCGCTTTGCAGCAACTGCAGAAGCTCGATGTACGAGAGCTGGTTGGCGGGAATCTTGCGGTTCTTGATCAGGATCGGACGGCAGAAGTAGTAACCCTGAAACAGCGTGTAGCCCTCGGCGCAGGCCTGCTTGTAATCTTCCTGCGTCTCCACTTTTTCCGCCAGCATGGCCACGCTCACGCCGCGCAGCCGCTCGCGCAACTCCGCGCGGACCCGCTGGTCAGAGAGCACAAAATCCACCTTGATGTAATCGGCCAGCTCAATCAAGGACTCCATCGCCGGCTTCCACACAAAGTCGTCCAGGGCCACGCGGAAGCCTTCCGATTTCAGCTTGCGGCACGCGGCAATCAGGTCCGGCGTTGGTTCAAGAGTTTCAAGAATCTCCAGCACCGTCATGCTGGGCGGAAGCACCTTGACCAGCTCGCCGGTCAACGCTTCTCTTGTGCAGTTGACAAACGCAGGCAGCCCCGCCGTCAGTTTCTCCAGGCCGAAGATCACCGTATTGTCCAGCATGGTCCGGGTGGCCAGGTCGCCGTCGCCGCAGAAGGCCAATTCCGGCCCGGCGCGGAACAGCAGCTCATACCCGTGCACGCGTCCGCGACGATCCAGAATCGGCTGCCGCGCCACATACCGCAGCGCTCCCGCCTCGGTCGTCTCTGTCTCAGCCGCCGCTTCGGAGCCTGTGGCCGGTATCACCTGGGACGCCATGCGGACCTTCCTCAAGGTCTTATCGGAGGTCCATCTTCATCCCATCAGAATTGCTCTGCCGCGCGACAGTTTGCTGCGGAGGTGCAACCCCGCAGGTGCCCCAATTCTCGCGTTTGGGGGTCAGTCCAGGATTGAAGCCAGTGCGAGCCTCCCGCGAGCGTCTGCCCCACCGCAGGTGGTCTGCCCCACCGCAGGTGGTCTGCCCCACCGCAGGTGGTCTGCCGCACCGCAGGTGGCTCAGCCCATGAACATCCCGCCGTTCACATCCAGCACGTGTCCGGTAATATAGGCGGCCCCATCCGACGCCAGAAACGCCACTGACTGCGCAATCTCCACGTCCGTGCCCGCGCGTCCCAGCGGAATCTCCGCCATCATCGCCGCGCGCACCTTCTCGTCCAGCACAGCCGTCATGGCCGTCTCAATATATCCCGGCGCAATGGCGTTCACGGTGATTCCGCGCGAAGCCACCTCCCGCGCCAGCGACCGCGTCAGCCCGATCAGCCCCGCCTTCGACGCCGCGTAGTTCACCTGTCCGGCCTGCCCCGTCCGGCCCACCACGCTGGAGATATTGATGATCCGGCCCCAGCGATTCTTGAGCATCGGCCGCAGCACCGCCTGCGTCAACAGGAAGGCCCCGGTAAGGTTCGTCCCCAGCACATCGTCCCAGTCGGCGCGCTTCATGGCCATCGCCAGCCCATCGCGCGTGATGCCCGCGTTGTTCACCAGGATCTCCACCTTGCCGAACCGCTCCAGCACCGATTTGGCGCCGGCCTTGATCGATTCCTCGCTGGCCACATCCAGCGGAATCGCCACAGCCTGGCCGCCTGCGCCCTCAATCTCCGCCACCGCCTCGGCCAGCTTCACCTCGTTGCGCGCCGCCAGCACCACCGTTGCCCCGGCCCGCGCCAACTCCACCGCGCACGCCCGGCCAATCCCCTGGCTGGCTCCCGTCACCAGCGCAATCCGTCCCTGCAAACTCGCCATATCTACCGTCAACCTTGCGCGCACAACCACCCGCGCCCTTCCGTCCCCCATTATATGTGCGCAGGTTTCGAACTATCTTCGACCGAACCCACGCCCAGGATGCGTTGAAGCTTCGACTCGGAATCCGAAACTGTCATCTGCAATCTGTCATCTGTAATCTGTAATCTGTCACCCGTCATCTGTACTCGGCAGACAATTCCTGTTTTCGCGGCAAACGTTCTTTGAGGGCGCGTAGTCTATCCATCAAACCTTCCCTTGTAATTGGAAAGGAACGTCAAGTGCGCCTTCGCCCCCTCCTCGCAATCGTCTTTGCAGCTTCATCCCTTGCCGCACAACAGCCCGCAACCCAGCCCGCGGTTCCTGCCGTTTCCCTCACCATCTACAACGAAGACTTCGCCGTGGCGCGCACACAGGTTGCGCTCGACCTCAAACCCGGCCTCAATGAAGTCACCACCACCCAGGTCACCACCCAGCTTGAGCCGGACTCTGTCGTCCTGCGCGACCCATCGCAGCGGAACGCGGCCGCCAAGCCCAGCTTTCACATCGTTGAACAGAACTACGACCCCGCTGTCGTCACCCAGGATTGGCTATTGCAGAAATACGAAGGCAAGACCATCGACTTCCTTGTCGGCGGCTGGTCCAACGACAACGGCAAAATCGTCCCAAATCCCATGGTGCAGGGTAAGATCGTTCGCGCGCCCCAGCCGCAAGGCCAGTACAACCAGTACAGCCAGAATCAGCCTCTGATCGAAGTCGACGGCAAGTTGCGCTTCCAGCTTCCTGGAACCCCGCTCTTTCCCGCGTCGACGGACGGCCTGCTGCTCAAGCCAACCCTGCGCTGGCAGATCGACTCCGACAAGGCGCAGAAGCTTTCGGCGGAGCTTGCCTACATCACCGGCGGCCTCAGTTGGGAAGCCACCTATAACGTGGTCGCTCCCAATCCCGGCGGAGAAAACGGCAGCGTCCCTGGCTCTGCCGCTCCCGTTGAAGAGAAGGCCGATCTGGTTGGCTGGGTCACCATCCACAATCAGAGCGGCACGGAGTTCCCCGAGGCGCGCATCAAGCTGATGGCCGGCGATGTCGCCAAGATCGTCCCCAGTAACAATGTACTTCGCGGCGCGTACAAAACCTTCGCAACGGCACAGAACGTCTCCGTCAATGGCCAGGTCACGCAGAAGGCCTTCGACGACTTCCACCTCTACGACCTCAACCGCACCGTCTCTCTGCGCGACGGCGAGATCAAGCAGATCCAGTTCATTGAGGCTTCAGGCGTCACGCTTGCGCGCAGCTATGTCTACGATGGCGCGGACGGAAACCGCCAACCCACTGCCAACTTTGGCGGGAATTTCGTTCAGCAGCAGAACTACGGCCTCAGTTCCTCCAACAACAAGGTAAAGATCATCGACGAGTTCAAGAACTCCCAGGCCAACCACCTCGGCATTCCGCTGCCCGCCGGACGCATCCGCCTTTACCGTCGCGACGCCGACGGACAAATGGAGTTTATCGGCGAAAGCACCATCGATCACACGCCCACAGAAGACATCGTCAAGATCACCACCGGCAACGCCTTTGACGTGAAGGGCTCACGCCGCCAGACCGACTTCTCCACCGATCAGGGCCGCCGCACACTCAACGAGACCTTCGAGATCAAGATCACCAACCAGAAGCCCGAACCGGTCAACGTCAAAGTGATTGAGAACCTCTACCGCGGCGATAACTGGGAAATCCAATTTAAATCCGCCGACTACACCAAGCTCGACAGCCACACCATCCAGTTTCCGGTCCAGGTCCCTGCCAAAGGAGAAGCCACCCTCACCTACGCCGTCCGCTACACCTGGTAAGAAGCAGTTGTTCGCAGAAAGCAAAAAGCCCCGCCTTCTCCGCAGTTCAGTCGCGGTGAAAGCGGGGCCACACTATTTCCAGTGCGATCGTTTTTCAGCTCAATTGCTCTTTCAATCCACCGCAGGCCATCAAGAGCCCTTCCCCAGCCATGCACCAACGAATCCCTGTTCCCTAATCCCTGTTCCCTGTTCCCTGTTCCCTGCTCCCTAATCCCTGCCGTTATCGTCACAGCGGCGTCGCCTCCGCCGTCACCTGTCTTCCCGCCATCGCCGGCCTCACCACCCGCGCCGGCCACAGGTAAACCGCCAGCCGCCGCGAGTAGTGCAGCACCGGCTCAATATTCGGCAGGTCGATCCCAAATCCAGTTGCCAGGTCGTTCTGCTCAATCTCCGCTTCCGCCTCTTCCAGCGGCCAGGGAATATGGTGCACATCCACGCGAACCACCTGTCCCGCGCTGTTTTTCGAAAACAGGCAATAGCGCTCGGTGAGAAAGTATTCCAGTGACCCACTCTGGCTCTCCGCCAGCTTGCGTGTCGGCCCCAATCCCCGGTAACGCGCCTTGAAAATCACCGGCTTTTGGGTCCAATGGCGCCTGCTATAAAACTCAAACTCCCGCTCCGACCGCTGCTCCAGCCGCATCTCCGCCCAGTGGTAGGGCAGGTGGTAGAAGGTCCGTGCAATCCCCACCGCCAGCAGGTTCCGCGCGTCCAACGACAGAAAGTACACGCCGCGCGTTCCGGTGTACGGCTCGCGCACATAGGTCCGCAGGTTCAGCTCGGGAAAGCTCCGCGCGCCGGGAATCGACGGCATTCCACGCATCTTGATCCGGTCCATCCAGAACGGCACAACCCCCAGCCATGCCGATCCCTGGCAGGTGTCCACCTGCAACCCCTCAGGCAACAGCGCCGCCACCTGCGCCGCCGCCACCGGCCAGTGCGCAAACAGCAGATCGTTCCACCGTTGCGTCATGGCCCAGCGCCCCGAGGGCAATGGCCGCGGCTTCTGCGACGTCTTTACCTGAAACTCCAGCATGACCCAACCTTACCTGATCGGTCTCTCGTATCCGTCACCCTGAACGACGAAGGAACCGCTCCTCAAGCCAGCATTTCTCACGAGCGGCGAAAGATCGTAGCGCTGGTCTCCAGACCGGGGTCCCCGACAAGCCTGCCTTTGGCTTGTTGGGGTGGAAGACCGGCTGTCCTGAGGGCCTCCTGGCCCTCAGAAACTTCGCCAGACCATGAATTCCGGTTTATCACGCCGTCTGTGAGAAATACCGGCTGGATGCGAAATCACTCTCGTGCCCCAATGCCGTATTCTGTTCGCGAGCCCTCATCCATGTCCAGTGAATCTTTGCTTCCTCCCGGCGCCCGCAACCAAACCGACGTTTTCGCCGTCCACGGCGCCGACCCCGAGGTCCTGGCCTATGCCATGGCCAAGTACTCCCGCTCCGCCCTTTCCATGCGCGAGTCCCTCACGGAAATCAGCGCCCAGCGCGCCGAGCAGTTCCTCAACACCTTCTACTTCCAATACGGCCACCGCTCCATCGCCGACCTGGCCCACATCGCCTTCGCGGTCGAGCGGCTTTCTCTCCTTGCCGCCATCGTGCTCGTCGACGAGCAGAGGTGGGACGGCCAGGAGCGCTCCACGCGCTACCAGAACTTCCTCAAATCCGGCTGGTTCTTTCCCGATTTTGGCTCGGACTCCGCCTCCGCCGATCTCTACTCCAAAACCATCACCAACCTGTTTGACACCTACCAGCGCACCACCGCCGCCGTGCTTGACGCCCTGCGCCGCCGCGTCCCATGCCCTGAAACCCTCAAGCCCGAGGCATACGAGCGCACCCTCAAAGCCCGTGCTTTTGACGTAGCCCGCTACCTGCTGCCGCTGGCCACCAACACCTCGCTCGGTCAGATTGTGAACGCGCGCACCCTCGAAACCCAGGTCTCGCGTCTGCTCTCCAGTCCCATTGCCGAGATTCGCGATCTTGGCCTCAAGCTCCGCGAAGCCGCCACCGGCCCCGCCTGGAACATCAACGCCCAATCTGCCGCCGCCTTTGTCCAGAAACTCAAAGCAGCAGAAGCTTTGTATCAGGGCACGACTTCAGTCGTGCCGCAAAACACCGAAAGAAACGACGGGGCTTTAGCCCCTGCGGAAACCCTGGCCACCGAAGCCGCGAACCTCTTCACCCGCGAAGTCCGCACCGCCCCGACGCTGGTCAAATACGCTGAAGCCAGCTCCTACGCCATCGAGACTCACGCCGAGCTGACCCAGGCCGCCGCCGAGCTGCTTGCCCCCCACCCCATCGCTCCCGCGCCCGTGGTCGATCTCGTCGAACGGACGGAGACGCTGGAAGTCGAGCTGGCCGCCACGCTCCTATACTCGGCCGCCCACCACCCTTACCGCCAGATCCGCGACCTGGTCGCGCCGCTGCCCGAGGCCCGCGTCAACGAGATCATTGAGCTCGGCCTGCGCCACCGCGGACGCCACGACGAAGCACTGCGCGCCTTTCACGCCGGGGCGGCATTGCGGTTTGACATCCTCATGGACATCGGCGGCTTCCGCGACATGCACCGCCATCGCCGCGTCACCCAGATCATTCAGGGGTTCACCGCGCTGCACGGCTACGAGACCCCCACCAACGGCGATCTCGCTCCCGGCATCCACCTGCTCGCCGAAGCCGGCATCCTGGCCGACTACCAATCGGCCATCGAATCCGCCTATGCCGCAAGCACCACGATTGCTGCAAGCGCGGCTCCCGAGGCCGCACAATCGGCTCTTTACCTGCTCCCGCTCGCCACCCGCGTGCGCAGCCTCTTCAAAATGGACTTCGCCGAGGCCCAATACATCGCAGAACTCCGCTCCGGCCCCGCCGGCCACTTCAGCTATCGCCGCGTCGCCTGGGAGATGTTCCTGACCCTCCAGCGCCAGCACCCCGCACTTGCCAAGCACATCCGCGTCACTGACTTCACCAGCCCCATCGACCTGCTGCAGCGCTAGAGGATTTTCGAAATGAATATAGTTTTTTGCGCATGGAAGGGGGGCTTTTTCTTGATGAAAAATGCCATCCGGAAGGAATTTGGCGACACGATAAATACTGGAGAACAACTCTTGTGAGGCGACTGACGCCATCGCTGATTCCATTGGCGGCAGGCCGGGAATCAATCCCCGGCCTGCCGCCCGAACGCGCTTCTCCGCAGCCTGTTTGTCCCCAGGGGAAGGTCGACGCAGTCTCCAGACTGAATCAGACCGTCGCGCGTGTCCTGAGTCTGAAATTTTCCCCAGACTTGGCGGTGTCCTTCCGAGTGAACGGAGCCCCAACCCGCCGACCCGGGCCGCTGAGGTGCCAATTTCCTCATCCAAAACGGCGCTCTAGTGGAAGACGCCCAGGAAATAGCAAATCAGCAGAATAATCAGAATCGTGCCGAGCCCAATGCCCGCACCGCCGCCGGCGCCCCAACGCCCGTAGCCGTAGTAACCGCCGCCGCCGCCGAATACCAGCACCAGAACCACAATAAGAATGATCAGTCCCATCTCATATCTCCTTCGATCCCTGTTGCAATGCGTGAGTGGTAGAGCCGGTCATGGAGGGATTCTCCCCTTCACCCATCTACCGGCAAAGCGGCTATAGCATTTTAGGAATTGCTGTCGACCGAAAGTGCGCACTCAAAAGCGCCACACTCATTCCTGAACTGCTCTAAAGCCTGATGGCCCGAGGCGCGTCGTCCGCGATTGAGTCTGAATACTTGACCGCCTCCACCGAATCCTCCAGAGCCTTCTTGGCAAGATCCTGGCCCGATGCGTGATCGCCCGTGCTGTGCGAGAAAGCAGCCGCTGTGTGCGCGTACGCCGCCTTGGTGTGCATATCCGCCACCAATGTTTCCTTGTCCTCTGCCATGGTCTTCTCCTGTGAGCCAGAAGCGCCTGCAACCCGTGCTAAGCGCAGTCGGCTTCCGCAATTGCAGTCTCCCACTCGCGCACCCCACTCGCTGGTCAATTCGACACACCGCAAAACGGGCCATCGCCGTCACCGCCTCACGGCGAATGAACCCGGATGATCCGCAAAAAGACCCGGTTTGCTTTTGTCTTTATTGATCCGGCTCGAAATTCCTGTGACCGCAGGTGGCCGCACGAAGCGTCCCGAAGGGACGCGGTGAAGAGAAGCCGGCCTTTGCGGCTTCCTTCCGCCGCAAACGCAGTCCGCCAGTGCGAGCCTCCCGCGAGCGTCTGCCGCACCGCAGGTGC
>Ga0302156_10000403_pt1 | contig 41653 bp, 41 predicted proteins | sample I_Bog_N3_2_FD_193503 | JGI IMG/M metagenome (GOLD analysis project Ga0302156, IMG submission 193503) | Peat permafrost microbial communities from Stordalen Mire near Abisko, Sweden - I_Bog_N3_2 | ecosystem: Environmental > Terrestrial > Soil > Wetlands > Peat | place: Sweden: Abisko, Stordalen... | reverse complement strand
GGCGGTGCGCGAGAGTTTTGCCAAAATTGAAGAAGTATCGATGCTGCTGACGCGGCAACGTACCGATCTGGCCCTGAAGGTGCCGACTTGTCTGATGCGCTGGATTTATCCCAAGATCATGTTGTTTCAGACGGAATATCCGGATATCCAACTGCAGGTCACCACGGCGTTGCAACACCATGTGGATTTTCAGCGCGAGTCGTTTGACGCGGCCATTGTTTATGGTGTGCCCAGCGGCAAGGACACGCATTGCCTGCCTTTATTTACGGAGCAATTGACACCATTTTGTTCACCCGCCTTCCTCAAGGGACAAGCTACTCTGGAGCCGCAACAACTGGCGCACAAGACCTTGCTGCATCCGACCAGAGATCATCGTGATTGGGAAATGTGGTTACGCTATGCCGGCGTGAGCGGCGTCAATGCCTCTGGCGGACAAAGTTTTGACACGCTGGACCTGGCGATGAACGCGGCGGTGCAGGGTTTTGGCATTGCCATTGGTGATTGCGTGCTGGCCGGAGAGGATATTGAAATGCAGCGCCTGGTCAAGCCATTCGACTGTGTCATGCCCGGTCAAAGTTATTATTTTGTTTATCCCGAGAGTGTCGCTAACCAGAAAAAAGTGATGGTTTTTCGCGAATGGATCAGTAAATATTGTCTGGAGAACGGGCTGCCGGTAGCCAGTGTTGCGGCCAAGCCAGAGGATTAAGCGATACAGGCAACTGCCAGGCGCTTTAACTGCTTGCGCCTGGCAGTTTTTCCACGTTGCTGCAGATGCGATTTCGGCCTCCTTCCTTGGCGCGGTAAAGTGCCGCATCGGCCAGCGCAAGCATGGCTTCAATCTGGGTTTGATGCGGTTCTAGCGTACTGACGCCGATGCTGATGGTGAGCGCAATTGCCTGGTTGTCTTTTCCCGTCAGGCTCAGTGAGGCGATTGCACTTCTTAGGCGTTCGGCCACCAGTTCCGCCGTCACAATGTCTGTTTGCGGTAGCAGCACGGCGAACTCCTCACCTCCCAAGCGACCGATTAAATCAAAATTTCTCAGATTTCTACGGCACTCGAGCGCAAGCTCTTTCAATACTCGGTCTCCAGTTGCATGGCCATGGCAATCATTGATCTGCTTGAAATGGTCGATATCTAGCATGAGCACACTCAAATTGTCATTGCTGCGAATGGTGCGTAGTAATTCCGTATTGCCATTGTCCATAAAGGCCCGTCTGTTGGCGACCTCGGTCAGGGGGTCTTGTAGTGCCAATCTGCGCAACCAGTCTTCGTTGCGTAAAAAAACCAGGAGTGGAAAGATCAGGCTTTGCATGGTCATGGCGATGATCAGCACCAGCAGGGCGCCGACAAATAGCTGTTGTTGTTGGGGGGCGAGGGGAGTGTTGATGTAGGCGTAGTTATATCCGGCGCGGAAGAACAGGGTTCCTGCCGCCAGTAGGTTCACCACGATCAGCAGCAAAACGGGTAGGGATCCGCGTTGCTGCAGTCGCGCCAGATAGAGTGCTATAGCTAGTGAAGTCATGCCGGTCATGATGCCGCCGAAAATCTTTGGCACGGTTTCGCTGTACTGAAAATACCACATGACCAATAAGTAGAGCGTGCCGCAGGCAAGCAGCCACCCACGGTAATGGCGGCTTACCTCGATCTGGAGAAATACAATGATGCCTTTCAGCGCCAGCAAAGGACAGGCGATCAGAAACAAATTCGCCAGTGGCAGGGTAAAGAAGTTGATGCCTATTTTGTAGCGCAATGCAAAGAGCAGCCAGCCCACTGCGTATGCAGCATTGGACAAAGACCAGAACAGAAAACAGCTGTCTTTGCGATGCGCATTCCACATCAACAGCATGAGACCGGCCAGCAGACTGCTGACGATGATGGTAAAGACAATCAGGGTCAGCGGATCAAGGTTCGTCAACATAGTGCCTCGCAGTGTTGTCCGCAGTTAATGGACAGCAATAGTTGAGTGCGTCTATCGGTCCTGCACCAGATAGCCGGCAAGCTGCTCGGGAGAGAGTGCCGGCGAGTAGTACCATCCTTGTACGACAATGATCAGATCGGTTGGCAATTGCGAGAGCTGCCAATCCGTTTCTATACCCTCGACAATCACATCAAGCTTCAGTTTGTTGGCCAGTTTGCACAGTGCCTGAAACACCACGCGTCCTTTCTGGTCGTCCAGCATGTGTACAAAGCTACGGTCAATTTTGATGCCGTCAATAGGCAAGCGGCTCAAGTAAGCCAGGGACGAATAACCTGTGCCGAAATCGTCCAGATGGATATGGGCCCCCGCCGCCCGCAGGGTTTTGATCGACTGCTCGCTTTCTGTGCCATGGACGACGATGGCTTGCTCGGTAATTTCCATCACGATGCGACCCGGGAAATGCGAAATGTGCTGGGCAATTTTTTCCACCATCGCAGGCATGCTCAGGGTAGCGGCGGTGATGTTGATCGACACGATCAAATTCGATTCCGGCAACTGTTCCCAGCGACGCATTTGCTCGCACACCTTGGTGACTACCCAAAGATCAAGCTCATGAGACAGGTTGGCATGTGCCATGTCTTCCAGAAACTCTAGTGGAGACAATGCCTCTCCGGTGGGCAGGACCAAGCGAATCAAGGCCTCGCAGGCCACCGTTTTACTGTTTTTTGGCAGAACTTGCGGCTGGTAGTACATCTCGATTTCAGCATCTTTCATGCGCCGGGAATTTTTTTTCAAACGGGTACCGTCTGCCCAGCGGTTCTGCTGCGGCGGGATTGGATCGGTAGTGGTGAACTGATTTGCTTCCTGTCCGCGCAGATACGCAGTTTCTGTCGAACTTGACAGTTGCATGGCCAGATCGGTGATGCGCTGGCTATCCCAGGATTTGACAAAGGGCATATAAATCAATGTATCCAGCAGTACCAGTGCCAACTGCAATCCCACGGCGCCAATGCCCGGGCTGGCACTAAGCCATGCATTGAAAATCATGGGGGCATTGAAGGGGAGCGTTATCGGCGCGAGCGTAATAACGTGGAAATGAATCAAGGTGGCAGAAATACAAAGATTGACCAGAGGCGCCAGAATGAAGGGAAGCAACAGTCTGATATTGAGAATGATGGGCAGGCCAAACAAAATCAATTCATTCACATTAAAGAACGCTGGTATCAGACTGGCAAAGGCAAGTATTTTCCGTTTCTTGTTGCGCGACCAGATGGCGACGGCCGCCGTCAAAGACAAGGTCGCGCCGCTGCCGCCGATAAATACAAACGGTCCAAAGAGGTTCAGGTTCAAGTCAGTCAAGTGCGTCGTCAAATTCTGAAAATGATTTAACAATGGCACTAGTGCGTAATAACCATGAACACCCACTTCCCATAGCAAAGAATTGAACAGGCAATATTGCATGGCCACCAGCAGCGGGGACGTCGATGCCGACCAGTGTATGTGTGGTGTAACCAGCGCGGTGCCTGTTGCCAGAAGTTGCGCAAGAACAAATACGACCAGCGCCGTCAACAAGACGGGTACGATGAGATTGATTGCTTCAGATACGGTCTCGCCGGCTGAGGTTTCTCGGGCAATGACATGACAAAATCTCTTGTCTCGCAACCAGTCAATGAGTGGCACGGCGCCCAGAGGGCCAAAGATGGAAAGCGGTAGCAGTAGCGCGTGGAACCAGCCGTCATCAAGCAGTGCCACCATCTGCACAATCAGTGCAAAGCCGATGCAGGATGCGGCAATGGCAGCCCGTGGTAATTGCAGCCGGATCGCCCTTGCCGTTCCTATGCATGCCCAGATGGCCAAGGGCATATTGTCCAGAAAAAATTGGACCAGCAAACGGCTACCGGTTAAAAATCGACTGTCTGGTGTAAGCAGGGTCGCCATTGCCACCAAAATCTGGACGATGGTCGACAACATGTAATAGGGCAATAAAGACAATAAACCAAAACGGATGGAGCGCGCAAAAGGGAGTTGCGACTGTTTGGCAATCAAATGGGGGAAACTGAGAGAGTTCAAGCGTGAGTGCAGTTGCTTGATCTTGCTGTTGAGCATTGTCCTCCCCCCCCAAAACAGAAACCATCAATTGGTTTTTTTATATTGCTTTAGTTGATTGAGTCTAGCGGAGTAGGTTTTTTCTACAAGCTATATTGTTCAATATTAACGTAGTGATAACGCCGATGATGTCTGAAAAAAGACTGCTGCACGCAGTCCCAGTAAATAGCTTTCCACGCCGAAACCACAGATTTGTCCCTTGACGATCTCGGCAAAGACGGACTGGTGACGGAACGCCTCACGGGCATGGATATTGGACATGTGCAACTCCACGATGGGTACCGTGAGAATGGCAAGTGCGTCACGAATGCCATAGCTGTAGTGAGTCCAGGCACCGGCATTGATCAGTACGCCATCGACCTGCTCGGCGAAGCCCTGATGTATCCGGTTGCACATGTCACTTTCGCTATTGGTCTGGTAGCTCTCCACGCGTACGCCGAGTTCGCAGGCAAGCGCTTGCAACTGTGCATCGATCTGCGCCAGTGTGGTCGTCCCATACTGTACCGGGTCGCGCTTGCCGAACATGTTGTGGTTAATGCCATGCAGCATCAGGAAGGTCTTCGTGGAGGTCTTCATGGGTTGGGTGCTGGTTTGCAGGTTCAATATGCTCTCCTGTGTGAGCGCGCTTAGCGCAAGGGAATGCTCAGTTTTTGAATCACCTCGCCCGTATCGGGACGCATGCCGCGCCACCAGCGGAAGGCTTCAGCAGCCTGTTCGACCAGCATGCCCACGCCGTCGGCCAGATGCGCTACGCCAGTGCTCTGTGCCAGCCGCAGGAAGGGTGTCAGCCCTTTTCCATATAACAGTTCGTACGCCAGGCTGGTGGAGGCGAACACGCTCGCAGCTACTGGTGGCAGCTCACCCTTGAGACTGGCCGAGGTGGCGTTGATGATCAGGTCGAAATATCCATGACCGATATCGGCATAGCCGCAGCCGCGCACCTGTCCGTATTTTTGCGTGCATTGCGCCAGTGCCAGGGCTTTGTCTGCGCTGCGGTTGGCAATGACCAGTTCAGCCGGGCCTTGTGCCAGGAACGGCAATATTGCGCCACGTGCCGCACCTCCTGCGCCGAGCAGCAGTACGCGCTTGCCGGCCAGCGTCACACCGAGGTTACGTTCAATATCGTTGACCAGACCGATGCCATCAAAATTGTCGGCAATGATGCGACCGGCCTCAAATTTCAAGGCGTTGACTGCACCCGCCAGTTGCGCACGTTCGCTGCGTTCATCGGCCAGCTCGTAGGCTTGCAGTTTGAACGGTGCCGTGACGTTCATGCCCAGTCCGCCGCCATCGCGAAACGCCCTGACGGCCGCAACAAAGCCGTCCAAGGGGCCTTCAATGGCGCTGTAGGCCATGTCTTGTGCGCATGCCTGCGCGAAGCTGTCGTGAATCATCGGCGACTTGGTGTGGCCGATGGGGTTGCCGATGACGGCATAGCGATCAGTCATGGGTAGCTCCTGTCAAGATATTGCCGGCAGCAAGCTGCGCCACAGCCGTTTCGGCGTAGAGCACGCCGTCGTTTGTCATGGCGTCAATCTCGGACTGCGAATAGCCCAGCGCGCTGGCAATCTGTTGATTGTGTTGCCCCATCAGTGGTGCCGGCATGTGCTGGGAAGTATCGCAATCGGAAAAACGGAAGGGCAGATTCGGCAGTTTCACCTTACCCAGAATCGGGTGCTCCTGTTCGATCACCATGCCACGTGCAATGACCTGCGGATCGGCCAGGACCTCGTCGATGCGCTGTACCTTGGCGCAGGGCACATCGATGGCGTCGAGTGCGGCCAGACATTCGGCTACCGTGCGAGTGCTGGTCCAGGCGCGTGCAATCGGCAGGATTTCATGGCGGTGCTGGTTGCGTCCGGCGGCACTGTGAAAGCGTGTGTCGGCAGCCAGTGCGTCATTGCCGATCAGCCCGGCCAGACGCTTCCAGGCATCGTCGACCTGAGCGGCAATGACCAGGTGGCCATCGGTGGCGCTGAAGACACCGTAGAGCGTTGACTGCGGCAGATCGTGCCCGCTTTGCACCGGCACTTCCTTGCCACCGGACAAGGTGTAGCACTGCACTGCGTACTCATGCATCGAGACCAGACAGTCGTACAGCGCCATATCGATATGCTGGCCGCGACCGGACTTGACCCGGCCCAGCAGCGCTGCGCAAACCGATGCCACGCCATGAATACCAGTGTACATGTCGCCCAATGCAATGCGCAGCAGCGGCGGTGCCTCATCGGGCGAACCGACCATCTGCATGATGCCGCTCTTGGCCTCGGCAATCAGACCAAAGCCGGCGCGATGCGAATCCGGTCCGGTGTGGCCATAGGCCGACACCGAGCAGTACACCAGTCCGGGATTGCGGGCGGCCAACTGTGTATAGCCCAAGCCTAAGCGCTCGAGCGCGCCGGGGCGGTAGTTTTCGACGAAGACATCCGCACTGTCGGTGAGCTTATGCAGCATTGCCAGACCGCGCGGATCTTTCAAGTTGACGCACAAGCCTTGCTTGCCCATGTTCTGTTGCAGGAAGTAGCCGCTTTGTCCGCCGACGAAATAGGCATGCTGACGGCCGGCGTCGCCGCTGGTGGGGCGCTCGACCTTGATGACTTCGGCACCCAGCGCTGCCAGACAACGCGATAAATAAGGTCCGGCTAAAAAGTGGCTGTAATCGATGACACGGAAACCGGCCAATGGGGCAGCTTGGCTCATGACGGCCTCCGCGGAATCATCAGGCGGTGCTCGCCTTGCTGGACCACGATGCCGTCCTGGTTAATCAGTTCGGCAGGCAGCACCACGATGCCCCATGCCGGTTTGCTGTTGGACGCACGCATGCTGCCGACACGGAACTTGACGTGCAGCACATCACCAACCTTGATCGGGCTGCGGAAGTCCCAGCTCCAGCCCAGCGACATACCGGGCAGGAAACGATAGTCGCTCTGCGTCTTCAAGCCGTCAGCAATCGACAGTCCGAACAGACCGTGCGCTACCAAGGCACCGAAATGGCTGTTACGCGCATATTCTTCATCAACGTGCACCGGTGTATGGTCGCCGGTCAGATCGGCATACGCCAGAATGCGCTCCTTGGTGACGGTATAGGTCGGACTGATGCATTCGTCGCCGACCTGGGCATCGTCCCAATAACGTTCTTTACTCATTGCTTGATCTCCTTGTTTTATTGTTTAGGCGCGCGGATTGATGGCTAAGGCCTGCGCGACAGTACCGGCACTGGCCTGTATCAGTTCCAGCGCCAAGCCATCAGGCAGGCGCAGCCAGTTGCGGCCTTGCGTCATCTCGGTGACGTCAAATGCGCGGGCAGCTTCCAGAGCCGCTTCCAGGTCTTCGCACATGATGCCCAGATGGCCCAGGCGTCCTTCCGGGCCGGCGAAATCGCTGCTGGCGATAAACTGCATGCCGCCCAGCGTCCAATATTGTTGCGGTGCCTCCGGTGGGCCTTGGACTTCACGCATGGTCATGCCCAGCACATCATGGAAAAATTTGATGTGCCAGTGGATATCCTTGACCCAGATGGCGACATGTTCGACATAGGCTTTGGTGCTCATAGGTTCTCCTTGCTTTGTTTATCCGTCAGGGCTTTTTCTATACCCTTGATGCAAGCCACCAGCGCGGCATTGACCGGCGTGGGCACACCATAACGTTGACCCCAGCGCACCACCGATCCGTTAATGAAATCGATCTCGGTCGGTGATCCTTTTTCCAGACTTTGCAGCATCGATGCCTTGAACTCAGGTGGCAATCCTTGCGCTGCACGGTCCCATGCCTGCTCGGGTTCGGTGAAGCTCAGTGCCACGCCAGCGGCCTGGGCGACGGCCATCGCTTCGGCGACTGCGGCCAGCGCAGTGGACTTGATTTCTGGTACGGCGTACAGGGCACCGTAGGACAATTCGGTAATGCCGCTCAGTGCGCCGGTGGCGACATTGACGAGCAATTTGTCCCACATGGTGCCCATGATGTTGTCACTGATGGTGGTCTCCAGACCGGCGCGTTTGAATTGCTCGGCAATGGCGATGGCGCGCGTACTGATGGCACCGTCGAGCTCGCCTATATAGGTATGTTTTCCGCTGGTGCCGGAAATAATGCGGCCCGCTCCAAGCATGACGCCGCCGACGTAAGTCTTGCCGGCCAGCACGCGCTCACGGCCGACGGCAGCGGCAAGAATGTCTTCATGGCCCAGACCGTTTTGCAGTGATAACACCGTTGTGTGCGCGCCGATGACCTCCGTTGCGCCGTCGATGGCGGCACGGGTATGAAACGACTTGACCAGCACAATCAGCAGATCGACCGGGCCGATGCCGGCGCAGGTCGTGGCCGCCTGTACCGCTACCGTGCACTCCTTGTCGCCACTGACCAGAGTCAGTCCAGTCTGCTGCATTGCCGCCACGTGTGCCTGTGAGCGATTGATCAGCCATACGTCTGCGCCGGCCTGGCTCAATGCTGCGCCGATGGCGCATCCGAGTGCGCCCGCACCAAGGATGCAGATTTTCACGTTATCTCCTTCATTTGGATCAACTGATGGGGTGTCATGGAGCGGACTTTAAGGCGCACGCCATGCATTGACAATGCAATGATTAAAATGTTTATATTGCGATTTACAATAGACCTGAGCCCGACGCAAGACCATGGACAACCATTCAACCGCCTTGCCCGACCCGAAATTGCTGCAACTCTTCGATGTGCTCTACAGCACCCGCAGCGTGACCCGGACAGCCGAACAGCTAGGCTTGGCACAACCCACGGTGAGCATCTGGCTCAAGCAGTTGCGTGAACATTTTCACGACCCCTTGTTTGTGCGCACGCCGGCGGGCATGCAACCGACGCCTAACGCAGATGCCTTGATTGGACTGAGTCGGGAAATATTGGAATCGCTGCGGCGCCTGTCGGCCTGGGAGTCGGAGTTTGTGCCGGCGAGCGCGCAGCGGCGCTTTCGCATCTGCATGACCGATGCCAGTCACATTACCTTGCTGCCGCAATTACTGGCCCATGTGCGTACGGTAGCCCCCCATATCAAGCTGGAAGCTGCGCGTATGGATGGCGCTACTGCGCGCGCGCTGGAAACCGGCGAGGCCGATCTGGCGGTTGGCTACGCACCCTGGCTAGAGTCGGGGATGTATCAGCAAACGCTGTTTCCCCAAGACTGGGTGTGCCTGGTCAATCCAGCGCATCCGCGCATAGGCCAGGGCACGGGAAAAGCGGCCGGCAAGGCCTTGAGCTTGCAGCAATATCAAGCGGAAGCCCATATTGCCATTGCCGCAGGCACTGGTTATCAATTGCTGGAGGAAGCCTTGCGTCAGCAGCAAATCGCGCGCCGGGTACTGCTGGAATTGCCGGGTTTCCTGGGGCTCGGTCCGATTGTTTCAACCACTGACTTGCTGGCGACCTTGCCTCGGCATATCGGCGAGACCGTGGCCCGTCTGAGCGGCCTGAAGGTATTTTCTTGCCCGTTTGCGGTGCCATCGTTCGAAGTCAGGCAGCACTGGCATGCGCGCTACCATCACGATGTCAGTAATCGCTGGTTGCGTGGCGTCATGGCGGGTTTGTTCATGCAAAACAAGCGCCGTGCAGGTCGTCCTCAACCGGCCATGTAGCATCGCCGGATGGCGCTACGTCGGCCCTGCCTAGGGCCCCCGTTGTATCGATGATCAAGCTTTGGTCCAATAATCCGGCTGCGCATAGATTGCCTTCAGGTAATCAATGAAAAAGCGTGATTTGGCCGGCAAATGTCGTTGCTGCGGATACACGGCAGTGATGTCGTAGTGCGGCAAGGCGTAGTCGTCGAGTACTGTTACCAGTTCGCCGCAAGCCAATTGCGCCTGGATTTCCCAGGTCGAACGCCAGGCCAGACCGAGACCTTCGCAGGCCCAGCGGTGCAGCAACTCACCATCGTTGCAATCCAGATTGCCTTGCGCGCGGATAATCACCGGCTTGCCGTTTTGCTGAAAATACCAACCACGCTGCTGGCCGCCTTGCAGATTAAAAGCCAGGCAATTGTGACGGGCCAAATCATCCAGTGTCTCGGGAGTGCCGTGGCGCTGCAGATAGTGCGGTGTGGCACAGACCACGCGCCGGTTGCTGGCCAGTTTGACTGCCACGAAGCTGGGATCAATTTCGCCACCGATGCGAATACTCAGGTCATAGCCTTCGCGTACCAGATCGACCACGCGATCGGTCAGGTTGAAAGAGATCTGTACATCCGGATGCCGCGCCAGAAAGGCCGGTGCATGCGGCGCGACATGCAGCCGACCATAGGCCGCCGGGGTGGATACGACCAAATGACCGGTGGCCTTGTGGCGGCCTTCGGCAATACTTTGTTCGACCACCTCAAGATCGCCGAGCAATTTACGGCAATGGTCGAGAAAGACATTGCCTTGCTCGGTCAAGGTCAGGTGGCGCGTGGTGCGATGCATGAGTTTGGTGCCCAGTCTTTTTTCCAGTGCATCAATGCGCCGACCCAGCATCACCGGTGTGATGTTTTGCTCCAATGCTGCCGCCGCCAGACTGCCTTTGTCGACGACGGAGACAAAAGCTTCCATTTGTTTGAGTTTGTCCATAAGCCTCCCTTATTTGCTGTTTTTTCTATGTTTCCATATTTTTAGTATGGAATAAACAGATATTTGCTCGTCTTATCAAACATTATTGTTGGTTATAGGATGCAACTCAATGACTGAGGGCATCGCAGTAGCTGGCTTCTCAGTACGTCGACATGGATTACTGAGGAGGCAAAGATGGCAAAGATGAGAGCGGTAGACGCAGCGGTATATGTGCTGGAAAAAGAGGGGTGCCGGCAAGCTTTCGGCGTGCCCGGTGCGGCGATCAATCCCTTGTATGCAGCGCTCAAACGCCATGGCGGTATCAGCCACATACTGGCGCGCCACGTTGAAGGCGCCTCACACATGGCAGAAGGCTATACCCGTGCCAAAGCCGGCAATATCGGCATCTGCATCGGTACTTCCGGCCCGGCCGGCACCGATATGATCACCGGGCTGTACTCCGCCCAGGCCGACTCGATTCCGATTCTTTGCATCACTGGCCAGGCGCCGCGTGCGCGCTTGTACAAGGAAGATTTTCAGGCCGTCGACATTGAATCCATCGCCAAGCCGGTCACCAAATGGGCTGTGACCGTGCGTGAACCGGCGCTGGTACCGCAGGTATTCCAGCAAGCTTTTCACTTGATGCGCTCGGGTCGTCCCGGTCCGGTGCTGATCGATTTGCCGTTCGATGTGCAAATGGCCGAGATCGAATTCGATCCCGATACCTACGCGCCGTTGCCACTGTATCGTCCGGCGGCCACTCGCGCCCAGATTGAAAAGGCGTTGACCATGCTCAATCAGTCGGCGCGTCCGCTGCTGACCATCGGCGGCGGTGTGATCAATGCCGATGCGGCGGCGCTGGCAGTCGAGTTTGCTGAAATCATCGGAGTGCCGGTCATCCCCACGCTCATGGCCTGGGGCGCGATCCCCGACGATCACCCGCAAATGGCGGGCATGGTCGGTCTGCAAACCAGTCACCGCTACGGCAATGCCACCATGCTGGCGTCGGACTTCGTGCTCGGTATCGGCAATCGTTGGGCCAACCGCCATACCGGCTCCATCGAAGTTTTTACCAAGGACCGCAAGTTCGTCCACGTGGATATTGAGCCGACCCAGATCGGCCGTGTGTTCGGTCCGGATTTCGGCATTGTTTCCGACGCCAAGGCGGCGCTCAAGCTGTTCATTGAAGTGGCGCTAGAGCTCAAGGCTGCAGGCCGTTTGCCAGACCGTTCGAGCTGGTTGGCCCAGTGCCAGGAACGCAAACGTACCATGCAGCGGCGTACCCATTTCGAGCAGATTCCGGTCAAGCCGCAACGCGTTTATGAAGAGATGAATCGCGCCTTCGGTCGCGACACCTGCTACGTCAGCACGATCGGTCTGTCGCAGATCGCGGCGGCGCAATTTTTACATGTCTACCAAGCGCGCCATTGGATCAACTGCGGTCAGGCCGGTCCGCTGGGCTGGACTATTTCTGCGGCGCTGGGAGTTTGCGCTGCCGATCCGCAACGCAAGGTGGTGGCGATCTCCGGCGATTACGACTTCCAGTTCATGATCGAAGAGCTGGCCGTAGGCGCGCAGTTCAAACTACCGTATTTGCATGTCGTGGTGAACAACTCTTACCTCGGTTTGATCCGTCAGGCGCAGCGCGGCTTCGATATGGATTTTTGTGTGCAACTGGCGTTTGAGAATATCAATGCGCCTGAGCTTAACGGTTACGGCGTTGATCATGTCGCGGTAGTGGAAGGCCTGGGCTGCAAGGCGATCCGGGTGACCGATCCGAACAAGATTGCCGATGCTTTCGCACAGGCGCAGCGCTGGATGAACGAGTTCCAGGTACCAGTGATGGTGGAAATCATTCTCGAGCGCGTGACCAACATCGCCATGGGCACCGAGATCAATGCGATCAATGAATTTGAAGAGCTGGCGACCACGCGCGAGCATGCGCCGACCTCGATTTGCCTGCTTGATTAACCCGTTTGTTGAGGAACCCTGAATGACAAAACTCGCCGCCAATCTGACCATGCTCTTTACCGAGCTACCGTTTCTGGAACGTTTTCACGCTGCTGCCCAAGCCGGTTTCAAGGCCGTGGAATTTTTGTTTCCCTATGCCTTTGAACCGGCCGAGATTGCCGAGCAATTGCGCCGCCACGAACTGCAATTGGTCTTGCATAATCTGCCGGCCGGCAACTGGGATGCCGGCGAGCGCGGCATCGCCTGTCATCCGGATCGTTGCGACGAGTTTCGACAAGGCGTCGATGAAGCGATTCGCTACGCCAAGCTGCTCGGCGTGAAGCAACTGAACTGTCTGGTCGGCATTGTGCCGCAGGGCGTCAACGCGGAGCTTGCACGCTTGACGCTGGTCGGCAATCTGAAGTTCGCGGCTGACAAGTTGCAAGCCGCAGGCATTGCTTTGCTGATCGAGCCGATCAATCGCTTTGATATTGCGGGTTTCTTTCTCAACACGACGCAGCAAGCACTGGCCTTAATCAAGGCGAGCGGCTCCGACAATCTGTTTTTGCAATACGACATCTATCACATGCAACGCATGGAAGGCGAACTGGCCAATACGATCAAGGTCAATTTGGCGTTGATTCGTCATGTGCAATTGGCCGATAACCCGGGACGCGGGGAACCGGGAACGGGGGAGATCAACTATCGCTTCCTGTTCAGCTTCCTCAAGGAGATCGGTTATCAGGGCTGGATCGGCTGCGAGTACAAGCCGCAGGCCGGCACCGAGGCAGGTTTGGGCTGGCGCGCTGCGCACGGCCTTTGATCAGATATTTCATTGTTCATCATCAAGGAGATTTAGCATGGCAAAAGTCGGTTTTATCGGATTGGGCATCATGGGCTCGCCCATGGCTGAAAACCTGCAAAAGGGCGGTCATAAGCTGTATTTGCATGACCATAAAAATCCGCCTGCAGCATTGATCGAAGGCGGCGCTACCGTTTGTACCTCGGGCGCAGAAGTGGCCAAACGCGCCGACGTCATTATCGTGATGGTGCCGGATACACCGCATGTCGAGGCCGTCTTGTTCAGCAAGAGTGGCGTCGCCGAAGGGCTCAGTGCGGGCAAGATCGTGGTCGACATGAGTTCGATTTCACCCATCGCCACCAAAACCTTCGCACAGAAAATCAACGCGCTGGGATGCGCGTATCTGGACGCACCGGTTTCTGGTGGCGAAGTTGGCGCCAAGGCGGCGTCGCTCACCATCATGGTAGGTGGTTCAGAAGCTGCCTTTAATGACGTCAAGCCGCTGTTCGAACTGATGGGCAAGAACATCACTCTGGTGGGCGGAAACGGTGACGGCCAGACCACCAAGGTCGCCAATCAGATCATCGTCGCCTTGAATATTCAGGCCGTGGCCGAAGCCTTGCTGTTTGCTTCCAAGGCGGGTGCCGATCCGGCGCGCGTGCGTCAGGCGCTCATGGGTGGTTTTGCAGCCTCGCGCATTCTGGAAGTGCATGGCGAACGCATGGTCAAGCGCACCTTCGCGCCAGGCTTTCGCATTGAGCTGCATCAGAAGGATCTGAACCTGGCCTTGCAGGGCGCTAAAGCGCTGGGCGTGAGTCTACCCAACACAGCGGTGGCGCAAGAGTTGATGAATGCTTGTGCTGCCAATGGTATGAGCGGGTTGGATCATTCGGCCTTGTGTCGGGCCATCGAGTTGCTGTCGAATCATCAGATTGCCCAGGGCTGATCAAGTGAAAATAGGAGAAAAAATGCAGCGGCCGCCTCGTCAATTCCTGCTCGATCTCTACCACAGTGCGGTCGCAGCGGTCAGTGCAGAACGCTGTCTTGCGCAATATCTGCCAGCGCCACCGGCGCACGGCCGCACACTCGTCATCGGTGCTGGCAAGGGCGCTGCCGCCATGGCCCACACGCTTGAGCAACATTGGCCGGGGCCATTGAGTGGTCTGGTGGTCACCCGTTATGGTCATGGTGCCGAGTGTGAACGCATCGAAGTGGTTGAAGCCGCGCATCCGGTTCCTGATGAGGCCGGCCGTCAGGCCGCCGCGCGCATGCTGGCCATGGTGCAAGGATTGAGCCGCGATGATCTGGTGCTTTGCCTGATCTCCGGCGGCGGCTCGGCGCTGCTGGCGCTGCCGGCGCCAGGCATCACCCTCGAGGAGAAGCAAGCCATCAACAAGGCCTTGCTCAAGAGCGGCGCCACCATTGTGGAAATGAACTGCGTACGCAAGCATTTGTCGGCCATCAAAGGCGGCCGGCTTGCGCTGGCCTGTGCGCCGGCACGGGTGGTGACGTTGATGATTTCCGACATTCCAGGCGATGACCCGGGGGTGATCGCCAGCGGCCCCACCTTGCCTGACGCCAGCACTTGCGCCGAGGCATTGGCGGTATTGCATAAATACAAAATCGCCATTGCGCCATCGATACAAACGCACCTGGAGTCCGGCCTCGGCGAAACACCCAAGCCCGGTAACGCCTTGCTCGCTGCCAATACCCATCAGGTGATCGCTACGGCGCAGCAAGCCATGCGTGCTGCGGCGGAAACCGCGCGCGCGGCTGGCGTTGCGGTCTATATTCTGTCCGACGACATGGAGGGAGAAGCGCGTGACATCGGTCTGGCGCATGCGGCCATTGCGCGTCAGATTGCGCAGTACGATCAACCGTTTCAAAAGCCGTGCGTGCTCATTTCTGGCGGTGAAACGACAGTGACGGTACGCGGCAACGGCCGTGGCGGACGCAATGCCGAGTTTCTGCTGAGTCTGGCCAATGCATTGAACGGCTGGCCCGGCATCTACGCCATTGCTTGCGATACCGATGGCATCGATGGTTCGGAAGATAATGCAGGTGCGCTATATCAGCCGGATTCGATGCAACGGGCGCAAGTGCTTGGCCTTGAACCCAAGGCTTTGCTGGAAAACAATGACGGTTACGGTTTTTTCAGCGCACTCGGCGACCTCGTCGTCAGCGGCCCCACGCGCACGAATGTCAACGACTTTCGCGCCATCCTGATTCTCTAAACATCCTCTTCATCCCGGTGTGAATCGGGACGTCTTGCCCTTCGCGGCCATCAACAATCTCAAGGAGCGCGTCCATGCGACGTCAACGCCAGGCAAAAATCGTTGCCACTCTCGGCCCTGCCAGCAACAGTAAAGACCTGATCAAGGCCTTGTTCGAGGCGGGAGTGGACGTATTCCGCTTCAATTTCAGTCATGGCAGCCACGCCGACCATCATGCCCGGTTTGACATGGTGCGCGCCGTCGAACGCGAAGTTGGCCGCCCGATTGCCATTTTGGCGGACTTGCAAGGGCCCAAGTTACGCGTGGGCCAATTTGCCGAGGGCAAGGTACAGCTGGAAGCCGGGCAAACGTTTTTGCTCGACCGCGACGGCACAGCGGGCGATTGCAGGCGTGTTTGTCTACCGCATGCCGAATTGTTCGCGGTGGTCAGCGCCGGCCAGTCGCTGCTGCTCGATGATGGCAAGCTGCGTCTGAAAGTGCTGGCCAATGATGGTCAGTGCATTCGCACCGAGGTCGTCACCAGCGGTGTCTTGTCTGATCGCAAGGGAGTGAATGTTCCCGATGTGGTACTGCCGATTCCGGCCTTGACCGACAAGGACAAGCGCGATCTGGCATTTGCCTTGGAGCTTGGGGTGGACTGGGTGGCGCTGTCTTTCGTGCAGCGTCCTGAAGACGTGCATGAAGCGCGCGCATTGATCGGCAACCGTGCGGCGGTGTTGGCAAAGCTGGAGAAGCCGGCGGCGCTAGACCGCCTTGACGACATCGTCCAGGCTTCGGACGCCATCATGGTGGCGCGCGGCGACCTCGGTGTAGAGTTGCCGCCCGAGTGCGTACCCGGCACTCAAAAGCGCATCCTGCGTGCTTGCCGCATGCTCGGCAAGCCCATCATCATCGCCACGCAAATGCTGGAGTCGATGATTGTCAGCCCGGTACCCACGCGCGCTGAAGTGTCGGATGTCGCCAGCGCCATCTACGACGGCGCCGATGCAGTCATGTTGTCGGCCGAGTCGGCCAACGGCGCTTATCCTTTACAGGCGGTGGCGATGATGAACCGCGTCATCAGCGAAGTGGAGCGCGATCCGCTTTACCGCAAGCTGATCGATGCGCAGCAAGAAGCGCCGCAAGCCAATCACGCCGACGCAATTTGTTTGGCGCTGCGTGAGGTCACGCACATCGTCGGCGCCACCGCCACCGTCACTTACACCAGCTCTGGTCACACCAGCCTGCGTGCGGCTCGCGAACGGCCGATGGCACCAATCCTGAGCATCACGCCGCAACTGAGTACGGCACGTCGGCTGGCGCTGGTATGGGGTGTGCATTCGACCATCAGCGTGGAAATTCATAACGAAAGCGAGATCGTCAATGCCGCTTGCGCAGCAGCATTGAAGGAAGGTTTTGCACAGAAGGGGGATCACATTGCCATTACGGCCGGCATGCCGTTCGGACAGCCGGGCAGCACCAATCTGTTGCGTCTGGCGAAGGTGTAACTATAGATGGCCGGATTCAGTCAGAACGTCTCTTGGCGCGTCCAAAAACGCTGTTAGCGGTGTTCAGCGTGCTGATGTACCTCCGAGTTTTCGGGGGTATTGTTTTTAGAGCATGTGCAAGAAAGAATGATCTTTGCAGCGAATTTTCAAGGAGTGGTGGAAATCAGCCGGCCCTATTCTTCAACAAAATGGATCGATTCCAGCATTTCTGGAAAAACGTCGTAGCTCAAGCCATTATCCAGATAGTCGTAATGTTTTTTTAGGAAACAACGTGGCGTCATGACGGCATGCATTTTGGCGTTTCCTATCACCACGTCGGCACAGAGATAGTCGGGCGTAAAGCCTGCGCAGGGACCTTGACCTGGAAGGACTTTTCTTTTGGGCTTGTCATGCTCGGTGAGAAACATCCATGCGCCTGCGTTTCTTGAACAATAAACTCACCAGCAATGGTGAGTTTCAGGCATTAGGCGCTCTTAAAAAGGCCTTCCTCCCGACACCATATAACGGCAGGAAGGTCTTTTGCGGACTACTTCACTCGAAGCTGCCCAGCGGAATTTCCTGGTTCAGCACGGCGCGGGCGCGCTCCTTGTCGATATCTTTTTCCCAGGATGCAATTACTACGGTAGCTACGCAATTGCCCAGTAAATTGCCGAGTGCGCGTGCGATGCCGACAAACCAGTCAATCGACAGCACCAGCACCAGACCGACTACCGGAATGGCCGGGATGGTTGTCAAGGTCGCCGCCAGAATCACAATCGCTGAACCGGGAACGCCATGCGCCCCCTTGGAGGTGATCAAGGCTACCGCCAGAATCATCATCAGATCGGAAAACGCCAGATGGGTGTTGGTTGCTTGCGCGATGAACACGGCAGCCATGGTGAGGTAGATCGAAAAGGCATCGAGATTGAACGAATATCCGGTGGGGATGACCAGACCGACGGTCGATTTGCGAATTCCCATGTTGGCCAGTTTCTTCATGATCTGCGGCAAAACACTGTCGGATGATGCCGTCGCCAATACCACGATCAATTCTTCGCGCAGATAGCGGATCAATTTGAAAATGTTCAGGCCAGAGGCGCGCAGAATGCCGCCCAGTATGACCACGACAAACAAGATCACGGCGGCGTAAAACAGCAATACCAGCATGCCCAGTTGCTTGAGCGAACCAATGCCGTATTTGCCAACGGTAAAGGCAATCGCGCCGAACACGCCGATAGGTGCCAAGCGGATGATGAAGGACATGCACTTGAAAAAAGCGTCCGATAAGGAGCTGATGACCGCCAGTGCGGGCTTGGCCTTGTCACCGATCAACAGCAGGGCACAGCCGAAAATCAAGGATACCAGCAACACTTGCAAGACATCGCCGGACGTGAAGGCGCTGACCACGGTCGAGGGAATCAGCTTCATGAAAAAGTCAGCAATGCTCATGCCCTTGACCTTGTTGGCGTCTTGTACGTAGGCGCCTAATGCGCTGGGGTCGAGATGCGTCGGATCGATGTTCATGCCCGCGCCAGGTTGAAAGACGTAGGCTAGTACCAATCCCAAAAACAGGGCAATGGCCGTGACCACTTCAAAATAGATGATGGCCTTGATACCGACGCTGCCGACTTTCTTGAGATCGCTGGCACTGCAAATTCCCTGTACCACGACGCAAAAAACGATCACCGGAATGATCATCTTGACGAGCTTGATGAAGCCGTCTCCCAACGGTTTCAGACTTTCCCCGACCTGCGGATAGAGCAGTCCGACGACGATACCTGCAATAAGGGCAATGACCACTTGCCCGAACAATGAACTGGCAATTTTTTTCACGAATGTCTCCTGGTTTTTATAAAGGTCGTGGTTCGGTAAAAAGTCTTTGACGAATTCGACTGAAGCAAATATATTGCATACAAAGATTGAATACAAGAATAATGTTGAATATGAGGCGGCGAAAAGATGAGTCAATTGGATGATTACCAAGGTTGTGCCCAGGAAATCATGGCGCGAGCTGAAGAGCTTGCGCATTACAGCGAAATGGCTGGCGGTTTGACGCGCACTTACCTGAGCAAACAACATGCGGCAGCAGCAGCACAGATTACGGCCTGGATGAGCGCAGCCGGGATGAGCGTACGCCGTGATGCTGCCGGCAATGTGATCGGCCGTTATGCCGGTACCGATCCGAGCGCACCGGCACTGGTGACCGGCTCCCATTTCGACAGCGTCTGCAACGGCGGGAAATACGACGGTAATCTGGGCGTGCTCTTGCCGATCTCCTGTATTGCCCAATGGCATCGCCGGGGCCGCCGCTTCAGTTTTCCGATTGACATCATTGCTTTCGCCGAAGAGGAAGGTGTGCGCTTCAAGGCGACGCTGCTAGGCAGCAGGGCTGTGGCCGGGACGTTCAATTATGCGGTGCTCGACAATCTGGATCAGAGCGGCGTGAGCATGCGCCAAGCCATTGTCAATGCCGGTTTCGATCCGCAGCAGTTGCCGGCGGCGGCATGGTCAGCGGCGGCGATCAAGGCCTTCGTTGAAGTGCATATTGAGCAGGGACCGCTGCTGTTGGAACAAAACATGCCGGTCGGCGTAGTCACGGCCATCTCGGGTGCCACGCGTTTCATGGTCGAGCTCACCGGACTGGCCGGACATGCCGGTACGGTACCGATGCAGTTGCGTCGCGATGCCGCCATGGCGGCAGCGGAAATCGGGCTCTATATAGAACGTCGGTGTAGTGGCGTTGCCGGGCTGGTCGGTACAGTTGGCATACTGGAGGTGCCCAATGGTGCGGCCAACGTTGTTCCGGGCGCGGCCAGGTTTTCTATCGATATGCGTGCCGAACGCGATGAAGTTCGGCTTGCCGCAGTCGAGGATGTACTGGCAGAGATTGGCAACATCACGCGCCGACGTCATGTCGAGGCCATACTCAGCAAGACCCATGAGGCCAATAGCGTGCCTTGTGATGCGCGCTTGCAAGAGCGGCTGGCCACAGCGATTGAACGGGCCGGTCTGCCGCCGGTCCACCTGCCTTCTGGCGCCGGGCACGATGCCATGGCGATGGCAGCCATTGCGGATGTGGCGATGTTGTTTGTGCGTTGTGGCAATGGCGGTATCAGCCATCATCCGGATGAAATCATGAGCGTTGCCGATGCGGCTTTGGCAACAGAGGTGTTCATGTATTTCATTGAAAGTTTTTAATTGATTTACACTGTTTTCCTTGCCAATTTTCCCGCCTGCAGCAGCGCGCAGGGACAATTCAATTTTCTATTTATCTGAGGATTTTATGTCTTTAGTCACCATTGACGGTTTCACCCTGAACGCGTTAGCAGTCATCAGCGTGGCGCGCCCGCATGACGGCGGGTATGCCAAAGTCGCACTGGCAGAGTCTTCGCGCGCAGCGCTCAAGCGCAGCCGGGATTATATCGAAGCGACCTGGATGCACGACGAAGCCCCCATGATGTACAGCTTCAACACCGGTGTCGGTTTGCTCAAGGACACCCGCATCAAGGTTGAACACATCGAACTGTTCCAGACCCAGTTGATCATGGCGCATAGCGCCGGCATTGGCGAACCGTTTTCGGAAGAGGTCAGCCGTGCCACCATGCTGTTGCGCGCCAATGCCTTTGCCTCCAATTATTCCGCGCCGCGCGTGGAAGTGGTGGATCGCCTGCTGGCCTTCATCAATGCCGGGATTCATCCGATCATGCCGCAAAAGGGTTCGGTCGGCGCTTCCGGCGATCTGGCACCCTTGTCCTATCTGGCGGCGGCTCTGGCCGGTTTTGATCAGGCCGAGGTGATGTATCAGGGCGAGCGCATGCGCGCGCCACAAGCCATCACCAAAGCCAATATCGGCCCGGTCAAATTTGATCTCAAGGCCAAGGATGCTTCGGCCCTGATCAATGGCTGCACCGCTTCGCTGGCGGTGGCGGTGCTGGCGGCACACGATGCGCGCAATCTGCTCACGGATGCCTGTCTGTCGCTGGGCCTGACGCTGGAAGCCATGCGGGCAGAAATGGCGGCGTTTGATCCGCGCATTCAGCAGGCCCGTCCGCACGCTGGACAGATCAAGACTGCCGCTGTCGTGCGGACCTTGCTCAAGGGCTCGACCCGCACGACCCACGAAGCACGGGCGGTGCAACTGCCTGAGGAACTGCGTCGTAGCGACATTGCCTATACCGCGCGTATCCAGGACGTCTATTCGCTGCGTTGCGCACCCCAGGTCTATGGCCCGGTATTCGATGCGCTCGACTATATCGACACCATCGTCGACAAGGAAATCAATTCAGCGACCGACAATCCCTTGATCTTTGACAAGGAGGGCGGCGGTTTTGAAATCATTTCGGGCGGCAATTTCCATGGCCAGTATCTGGCGCAGGCGATGGACTTGCTGGCCATGACCATCACCGATCTGGGCAGTATCTGTGAACGCCGTATTGCGCGCCTGATCGATCCGACCATGTCGTGGGGGTTACCGCGTAACCTGATGAGCGGCGTGCGCGGCGTCAATACCGGTTATCCGGTAGTGCAATGCTCGATGAGCTCGCTGGTGATGGAAAACCGTACCTTAAGCATGCCAGGCAGCGTCGACAGTATTCCGGCCAAGGGTAATAGTGAAGACCACGTGTCCAATTCCACCTGGTGCGCACGCAAGGCCGCCACCGTGGTCGCCAATACCCAATACATCGTTGGTGTGGAAATGTTGTTGGCAGCGCAGGCCTTGACGATGACCGAGGCGTTGTTGCAAGACTTTGTCCTGGGACAAGGCACGCAAGCTGCTTACGATGAGATTCGTCAGCAGATTCCGGCGTGCCTGGATGGTGATCGCTGGTTCCATAACGATATCCAGGTAGCGCACTCCTTCATCACCAGCGGTTCGGTGCGTGAAGCAGTGGTGGCGCGCATCGGTCAATTCGTCTAAGCAGAAACGCATCGCAGGCACTGATTATTGAATTTCCACGACAAGCTTGCCTTTGGTCGTGCCTGCAATGATTGCCTGATACGCCTCGCCGATGGTGGCCAAGGTGTAGCGGGCATCATCGAGCATGATCTTCACTTGACCTGCTTCGATCAGCTTTGTTGCTTCACGCATAATGGCACCGTGCTTAGCGCGTCCCTGGCCCGACAGCAGTGGCAGCAAAGTGAAGACGCCGGAATAGGTAGCGGCGCGAAATGACAATGGTGCCAGTGCATGGGTGCCCCAACCAAGGCAGCTGACCACATGGCCGAGGTACTGGCGGGCGGCATGGAATGATGCGTCGAGCGTTGTGCCACCGACCGTATCGTAGACGATGTCAAAGCCATCACCATTGGTGTGTTGCGCCATGTACTGCTCTACGGTTTCAGCGCGGTAATCGATGGCAGTGGCACCGAAGCTCTCGATCATTTCTTTTTGGCTGGCGTTGCCAGTGGCGTAGACCTTGGCGCCGAAGGCCTTGGCGATCTGCACCGCGATATGACCAACACCACCGGCGCCGCCATGCACCAGCACGGTTTTTCCGGCGCTGACGTTGGCGCGGTCAACGAGCCCTTCCCATGCTGTAATGAAGACCAATGGAAGTGCGGCTGCTTCGCGCATGGAGATGTTGCGTGGCTTGATTGCCAGCAAATCGGCATCTACGACGGCGAATTCGGCCAATGAACCCTGAATACCGCCGATGCCACCCGTCATGCCATAAACCTCATCACCGGCCTGAAAGGCGGTCACGCCAGAACCGACAGTCTCTACAACGCCTGCCAAGTCAATGCCCAACACGGCCGGCAGCACAGTCTGTGCATGGGCTGCCTTGCCGGCGGCAATTTTGGTGTCTAACGGATTGACGCCACTGGCCTTGACGCGTACCAGAACTTGGCCTGGACCGGCTTGCGGACGGGCTATGTTCTCCAAAGTCATTGGGGTTTCGTAGGTGTTCAGGACAACGGCTTGCATGCTATTCAAGTTGGACATGATGACTTCCTTTTGGAGGGGGTGGAGATCGCGGATCACGATAGCGCCAGTATAGGAGTTGTCCTTCGCCGGAAAAACAGGGGCAGATTCAATGCAGTATTTCGAAACCGTGGATAATCATCTTCACGATGATGTTCGGGAGCGAAGATGGACAAGCTGGATGCGCTAAAGGTGTTTTGCACGGTGGTCGAAGCGGGCAGTTTCACTAAGACGGCCGACAAACTAGGCATCTCAAGCTCATCGGTTACCAATCAAATTATTTCGTCGGAGGGGCATTTTCAGGTCAAATTGCTGAATCGGACCACGCGCAGTATGTCGCTGACTGACGAGGGCCGACGTTGCTACGAACATGCCCTGCGGCTGATTGGGGATATGACGGAGCTGGAGGACAGTTTGCAAGACACGGTGCAAACGCCAACTGGCACCCTGCGTGTCGATATGCCGGGCATTTTGGCAAGGCTATACGTGGCGCCGGCATTGCCACATTTCCTCGCCACTTATCCGGATATTTCACTGAAAATGACCGCAGGCGACCGTATCATCGACATGATTGAAGAGGGTGTCGATGTGCTGATACGGATCGGCAAGTTGCAAAACTCAGGATTGGTGGCCAAGACGGTTGGCAAGACGGCGTATGTGACTTGTGCATCGCCTGAATTTCTTCATCGACACGGAACCCCGGAAACGCCTGACGATTTGTCCAAATATGCATGCCTGAATTTCCTGTATCCGAAATCACGGCAGGTTCGGCCGTGGGTGTTTCAGCACGATGGCGACATATTTACGCGTACCTCGGCCAGTCGCCTGGCAATGGATCATGTCGATTCAGTCATCGAGGCTGGGGTGGCGGGGGCGGGAATCATTCAACACCTCTCCGTATCTCTGCGAGGGCAATTGAATTCAGGAGCCCTTGTACCGGTGTTGCAGCCCTGGCAAGCGCCAGGTCCTGACGTTTCTGTGATTTTCCAGCAAAAGCATCAGCGCGCTGCGAAGGTAAAGGCGTTCGTGGAGTTCGTTGAGAGATTATTTTCTTGACTGGCCAGTGTGATTGGTACGGCCCTTGGGTAGCGGCTCTACGCCGGGACGATATGGCGCATCAGCGTCAGATGCACTACCTACGCTCAGTTCTCGAAACGAGAAAGTCGAGAAATGCTCCCGTCTTGGCGGCCGAATTACAGCAGGATATGCGGATCAGGCGGCGTGTCATTGAGCCCGAAGGCCCAGTGCCAATTGCACCGCCGGATATTGCTGCATGCTTGCGTTTTACTCACCACGGCTTGCATAGTAGTGCGCTGCGGCGTCGATTTCGTCAGGCGTCATCTGACGTGCGACGTTGCGCATTTGCTCGTTGATATCGTTGCGTCTGGTGCTAGCGGCAAAGTGCTGCAACTGAGCGCGAATATAGGATTCCGGTTCGCCATCGAGGTTGGGCACCGCCGCTTTATTCGCATGGTCGCCATGGCAGGATGCGCAGGCGCCGATGTTGCGCATGGGGGCGCCATTGAGCACGATAAGGGGGGCTTGCTCTACTTGCGCGGAGCGCGCCACATTATGATCTCTTGGCAGATACGCGTAATAGGCGGCCAGATCGCGCATGTCCGGATCGCTCAGCGCGCTCGCCAGCGGTTGCATGATGACGCTCTCGCGATTGCCTGATTTGAAGTCGCGCAACTGCTTGTAAATGGCCGCATCGGCTTGTCCCGCCAAATTCGGTGACGCCGCTTCGCTCATGCCCCGTATGCCGTGACACATCGTACATTGCATCGCCAGGGTGGCGCCACGTCCGATGGACTGGCTGTCAGCCGGATGCATCATCGTTGCCGTGACAATGACATTGCTGGGACGGCCGGTCGGCAGGGTAGGCAACAGTACCGGCTGGAATCGGCTAGGCACACCAGCGGCGGTACAAATGGCATCCCATAGGCCGGTGATGGTCTTGTCGCTTTGGGAACTCGGAATCCAGATAAAACCAATGCACGCCGCAATCACAACAATGGCAAGGACGCCACCAACGCTGGCTGTGAACCACATGTTCTTGAAGGAAAAAACGCGTTCGCTACTCATTTGCGTACTCCCACAGGAATGGCTGGAACAGACGTTTGCTCAAGCGACATCAGTTGCGCGATGGGAAAACCATAGTTGGTAATGGTGAGCCCGATCATCAATGCCAGCCACAGTCCGAAACTGTTCAAGGCTACCGGCAGACGGGTAGGGGCATGCACAGCCATGCTGAAACGAAACTCTTCCGGCTCGATGCGATTTGCCAGATGGCCCTTGACCAGAATCGTAATGAACAGGACCCCCGAGATTACCAGCAGCAGGCCGCCGATCACGGAGATAATCACGGAAAACGCTTGCGGTGCGATGGCCGGATTGGCGTAGTCGTAATAGGCCATGCGCCTGGGCATGCCGAGAATGCCGACAAAATGCCATGGAAAGGTCAACACGATCATGCCGATGAACCAGAGCCATAATTGGGTGCGCATGAGACGTACATTTGCCAAGGCTTTGCCGGTCAGATGCGGCCACAGGTCATAGGCGATCGCAAAGTACATGATCACAATGGCGCCGCCGAAAATGAGATGAAAATGGCCGGTGATCCACTGGGTATTGTGTACCGCGAAATCCAGCTGATAGCTCATGTTGATGAGGCCGCCGGCGCCGCCGAAGCCGAGCATGACAAAGGAAAAGGCGACCGCCAGCATCATCGGATTTTTCCAGGGTAGGGCGGCAACCCAGCCCAGCAATCCTTTACCGCCGCGCAGACGACCGGCAATTTCCACCGAAGCGCAGATCGTGAAAACGGTCAGGAAGGTCGGGATCGATACCATGCCGGTAAATACCGCATGCAGGAATTTAACGCCGGAACCGACTTGCGGATCCTGGAACAGATGGTGAATCCCGATCGGCATTGAAAAGACCAGAAACAGCACAAAGGAAATCCGTGCCATGGTATCGCTATAGAGCCTGCCGCCGATGGCACGCGGCACCAGTGTATAGAAGGCGATGTAGGCCGGCATCAGCCAGAAATACACGATCGCATGCAAGGTCCAGGAGAAAAATACACGCGCTAGTCCGGCATCGATGGTGGTCTTCCAGCCAAACGCGGCGGGAAGAATCAGGAACAGAATTTCAATGGCGGCGCCAATCGATGTCCATGCCCAAAGATAAGCGGCGGCGACATTGGCGAACATCGGCAAGGGGATAGGTTCACCCCGATGCGTTTTTTTCCAGGCATGCAGATTGATTGCCATCAAGGCAACCCAAATCCACGAACCGACCACCACCAGAACCACGCCGAGGTAATAAAACGGATTGCCGATCATCGGTGGATAGAAGGTGTAAAGCACCGATGCCAATCCCATCGATACCGGGATCATGGCGGTCACGGTTCCCAGTACCACTAATGCGAACCCAAGCCAGGCCCAGCGCCTGCCGATCAAGGCTTGTTTGAGCGAAAATTCAGAAATGGCATAGCCGAAACCCATGGCGACCAAGGTCGGTAAGACATAGGCCATGGCCGAGCCGTGCGCGGTCACCGAGCGGTAATACAACTCGGGGTCGCCGATCCAGTGGACCAGCGGACTGCGCATGACCATTTGCCATTCGCCCAGCAACAGTGCGACAAAGAAGCCGGCGAACGCGACCCAGAAATGCGCCAGGACAAGATATTTACTATTTTTATTTAACACAGCTCAGCCTCTGGACGTTGCTTGCTTGTTTGAAAAACTCAGCTTTTTCAATGACTTTGACATGCGCCCACATGGTGGCATGCCCGACGCCGCAGAATTCGTGACACGGCATAACCAGTTCCGCAGGCTTGTTGAATTTGGCTTTGAAGGTGGCGATGTAACCGGGCACCAGCATCATATTGATATTGGTTTGCGCGATATTGAAACCGTGCACGACATCGGCGCTGGTGGCGCGAAATTTGATCGGCGTATCGGCCGGCACGACGATGCACTGCGGCGTGAAGGAGTATTGATTGCCGACCAAGCGCACCGTCACCGAACCGTCCGGCTCGACCGCAGAGCCGAGATTGTTTTCAACGAATTCGCCTGCCAGATGAAGCGTGGCGGGATCGATGGTTTCAATACGTGCCGGTGGCATGGTGGCCCAATGCAGGCCCATGTAGACCATCATGCCGATCAATAACAGGACAATGCCAACGACTAAGGCAGTCCAGCGCAATTCGGCTTTGGCGGCAACCTTGCCGCTGTCTTCAGACGTGGTCGTAGTCATAGAAAGGAAGTAAGCATGAGAGGTGACATGAAATTCGTAGCCTCAGTTGCGGGGTAAAAAAACCAGAACATAAAAAGCCACCCACATGAGTACCACGAGGGTCACCGCAGTACCGGCCAATGCGAGCGCGCCACCAGGTCCGCGGCTGACGATCGCGTCAACCTGGTCTTGATCGTCGGCACTGTGCATGGCGCCGGAAACAGGTTCAGAAATCATAGTGATGTGGGTCCATTTTCTAATGTATTAATCCAAAGTGGCCGAGCGCAAGGTATTGACGTCGTGCGGCGAGACCGGTGTGCCGCGATTGCCCCAGGCGGTCCGGATATACGTGACGACGGCCGCGACTTCAACATCAGAGAGCGATTGAGAAAACGGTGGCATGCCATAAGGCATCGCATTCTTGCGTGTGCCCGGTGGGTAACCGCCGTTCAATACCATGCGGATAGGATTGACCGCCGAATGCATTTCAATGGACTGATTGTTCGCCAGCGGCGGATAGTGCGGCAGTTTTCCTTTGCCGTCGGCTGCATGGCAGCTCGCGCAGTGGGCATCGTAGAGGCGCTTTCCATCGGAGAACATTTGCGTGCTATCCGCGCTCAGTTGTGGATTACTCGTTTCGGGCGCGGCAGTATCGTTTTCGGTCAGGTTTTTCAGGTAGACGGCCATGGCGCGAACATCATCGTCGGACATGTATTGAAGACTGTTGTAAGTGACTTCGGCCATTGGACCATAGACCGCGCCGCGATCGGAGACGCCGGTTTGCAGCAGGCTCATGATGTCCTTGATCGACCAGTTGCCCAGCCCGGCTTCCTTGTTTGAGGTCAGCGATGGCGCATACCAGTTTTGCATGGGTATCAATCCGCCTTCGAAGGCTTTCGCTTCGGAGGAGCCGCCCAGTGCATTGATCGGCGAGTGGCACATGGAGCAATGGCCTAAGCCTTGCACCAGATAGGCGCCACGGTTCCATTCGACGCTTTTGGATTTGTCGGTTTGATATTCGCCTTCTGTGAAGTACAGAGTGCGCCAGCCGATCAGCAGGCTCCGGTTGTTATATGGGAAACGCAGTTCGTGAGGGCGACTTGGCTGGCGTACGGCGGGAACCGAGCGCAGGTAAGCGAAGATGGCGTCGGAATCTGCACGCGTCATCTTGGTGTACGACGCAAACGGCATGGCTGGATAGAGCAGTGAGCCGTCGCGTGAACGCCCGGAGTGCAGCATCTTGTAAAAATCGTTGGCCGTCCATTTGCCGATACCGGTTTCGACGTCGCGTGTGATGTTGGGTGAATACAGTGTGCCGAACGGCGTTGGCATGGGGCGGCTGCCAGAGAAAATCTTGGCGCCTGGTATGGTGTGGCAGGCGATGCAATCGCCTGCTTGCGTTAGATATTTGCCACGCTCGATTTGGCTCGCCGGCGATTTGTCCACCACGTTTTGCGCCGATGACGAAGCGTACCCGGCCAGTAGACCCAGACCCATGATCGCCATCGAGATGTCATGGGCAAAGGATCGCTTCTCTAACTTGACTGCAGTGCGCACTATCTATCTCCTGGACGGCTGTTGGCTGCCGCAACTCAGCGGCAGCTGGGTCGCGCTTTGCTTGAGAGGGCGTGCATTGGCGGTGGCCGGCTGGGATGACAGCCATGCAGCCGCGGCTGCGATGTCGGCTTCCGGCAAACTGGAGGCAATGAACTGCATGCAGTCTGGTGCCAGCGCAGTACGGGTGCCGTAGCGCCACTCGCCGAGCTGGGCGCTGATGTAATCGGCGCGCAACCCCAATAAGCCGGGTATGCCCGGTTCGCGGCCGTTCAGATCGGCACCATGGCAGGCGATGCAGGCGGGAATGTTCTTCGATGGCAGGCCGCCTAAGATCAGGCTTTGTCCGCGTTTCAAGACCTCTGCCGACACGTTCGGATGCGCCGGTGGTGGCAGCGGTTGATTTTGTTCCGAGAAATAGACTGCCATTTGTTGCAGATAAGTATCGGGCAAATACGCTAAGAGATAATTCATCGGCGCATACTTGCGGCGACCTTCACGGAAAGCGACCAATTGATTGTATAAGTACCCGGTAGGTTTACCGGCCAATCGCGGGAAATAGACGTTATCAACGCCTCGACCTTGTTGTCCATGACAGGCGACGCAAGCTTGAACACGCGCCTCCATCGTGTCAGGGGCCTTTTCGGCCAACGGCGCCGTCTGCGCGATACTCACGCTGCATAACGAGCCTAGCAGGCAGAACACAAATGGGAAGACGTATTTGACCACGCTATTATTCTCCAGCTTTATTTTTAATCTTGTTTCACAAGGCGCAGGTAATCGACATCATTGCGAATGCGTATCGGAGCATGTCTATTTCTAGCGTCCGATGGTACTTCAGTGTGTCGCGGACATGATTAAATTTAAGCAGGTATTGAACGTTTGATTGATGTAGATCAAGCATACTCAGCGTGTTGCAAGAAAACAGCGTTTGTACTGGCATGGATGGTGTAGGAGTGCGATAGCATGTGCGTCATGATGTGTGGCCGACGCAAGGCCATAACCGAATGTTTTGTATGAATAGCACTATGCATGAGGAGACGCTTCTTGGAATTCAAGGACTACTACCAGATTCTCGGGGTGGAGCGGGACGCGACGGCCGAAACGATCAAAAAGGCTTTTCGCAAGCTGGCCCGCAAGTATCATCCTGACGTTTCCAAAGAACCGGATGCCGAAGCCCGCATGAAGGAGCTCAATGAAGCCAATGCGGTGTTGTCGGACCCCGAAAAACGGGTCGCTTATGATCAGCTCAAGAGCGGCCATCATGCCGGTCAGGAGTTTCAGCCGCCACCGAACTGGGATGCCGGTTTCGAATTTTCCGGTCGAGGCGCGCCTGGTTCGCAGGCCGAATTCAGTGATTTTTTCTCGGAATTGTTTGGTCGCAACGGAGCGCAAAGTGCCGCGCGTGGCAGGACGTCGGGCCGCCAGCGCGGCGAAGACCATCATGCCAAGGTATTGCTCGATCTGGTAGACGTCTACCGCGGCACAAGTCGCAAGCTGAACTTGCAAGTACCTGCTGTGGACCCGCAGGGGCGTGTCACGCTGGTGGACCACGTGCTTGATGTGCGTATTCCCAAAGGCGTGCGCGAAGGACAACTGATACGCTTGACGGGGCAAGGCGGCGCTGCCGATGACGGTGGCACGCCCGGCGATTTGTATCTGGAAGTGCACTTCCAGCCGCATGCACGTTACCGGATCGAAGGGCTCGACGTATATGCGTCCTTGCCGGTGGCGCCCTGGGAAGCCATGCTCGGCGCCAGCGTGAATGCGCCGTTGCCCGATGGCACCGTCGAGGTACGTATTCCCGCCGGCTCGCAAGCAGGTCGCAAGCTGCGTTTGCGTGGGCGCGGCATTCCAGCTGCGCAAGCGGGCGACCTGTATCTTGTGCTGGAGATCGTGCTGCCGGCGGCGAGCACTGACCGGGCACGTGAACTGTATGAAACGATGGCGCGTGAATTGGCATTCAATCCGCGCCAGGCATTGGAGGGCTGATCGATGACACAAGAACACATTGCCATGGTAGTGGATGAAGTCAGGCTCACGCTCGACGAACTGACGACCAGTTGCACCATGAGCCGGGAATGGGTGATCGAACATGTGCAGGCGGGCGTACTGGAGGTCGATCCGTTGGCGGATGTGACGCTATGGCGTTTCAGCGGGCGCGACCTGTTGCGCGTGCGGCGCTTGTGGGAGCTGGAACTGACCTTCGATGCCAATCCCGAGCTGGCAGGCCTGGTGGTCGATTTGTGTGATGAATTGGCGCGCCTGCGCAGCCGCTTGCGTCGCGCCGGTTTGCGCACCGACTAGTCAAGAGAAAATGAGAGCCTCTTCCGATCCGACCAGCATGCCGCCAGGCCAAACGAGCGGGCGGGTTGTTGCCGTGCGCAGCAGCGTCGTCGATGTCGTCTTCGACGCCGGTGAGTTACCGGCCATTGAGCAAGTACTTGTTATCGAGCAGGACCAGCAAGCGCAGTTAATGCTTGAGGTACAAAGTCACCTGGATCTGCATACGGTGCGTACCGTCGCCTTGCAGAGCACCTACGGCCTGCAACGCGGCAGCAAGGCGGTGGTCACTGGTGCAGCCTTGACCATTCCGGTTGGCGATGCCGTCTTGGGGCGTTTGCTCGATGTCACCGGAACCCCGCGCGACAATGGTCCGCCACTGCCCGTCGACATGCTGCGACTGCCGATTCATCGCCATGCACCGTTGTTGGCAGCGGACAAAAAATCGACAGAGATTTTTGAAACCGGTATCAAGGTCATCGATCTGCTGACGCCGCTTGCCCGCGGCGGCAAGGCGGCCATGTTTGGCGGCGCCGGTGTCGGCAAGACGGTACTGGTGATGGAACTGATCCACGCCATGGCACAAAATTACGGTGGCATCTCGGTCTTTGCCGGCATCGGCGAACGCTCTCGCGAAGGCCATGAATTGTTGAGTGACATGCAAGGCTCCGGCATGATCAACAAGACGGCGCTGGTCTTCGGCCAGATGAATGAGCCCTCCGGTGCGCGTTGGCGCGTGCCGCTGACCGCGTTGACGATTGCCGAATATTTTCGGGATGTCAAAAAGCAGGATGTCTTGCTGCTCATGGATAACGTTTTTCGTTTCGTGCAAGCAGGCGCGGAAGTCTCGGGCCTATTGGGTCGCCTGCCGTCGCGTGTGGGCTATCAGCCCACGCTGGCAACCGAGGTGGCGCTGCTGCAAGAGCGCATCGCGACGGTCGACGGCGTGTCCATCACGGCAATCGAAGCCGTGTATGTGCCGGCAGACGATTTCACCGATCCCGCCGTGGCTGCCATCTCGGCGCACATCGAGAACCAGATCATGCTCTCGCGCGCCATGGCGGCTGAAGGCATGTATCCGGCCATCGATCCCCTGGCGTCCACTTCAGCCTTACTCACGGCTAATATCGTTGGCGACAGGCATTACCAGATTGCCGGCAAGGTCAAGGCGACGATTTCCCGTTATCGGGAACTGCAAGACATCATTGCACTGCTTGGCATGGATGAAATTGCCGCTGAAGATCGTCTCTTGGTCAATCGTGCGCGCAAACTGCAGCGCTTTCTGACACAACCCTTTGCCGTGACCGAAGCGTTTACCGGCAAGGCGGGCCGCACCGTCTCGCGCAGCCAGACGCTGGCGGCTTGCGAGGCAATCCTGGCCGGGCAATGCGACCACTGGGATGAGGCCTCGTTCTATATGGTCGGTACCCTTGAGGATGCCAAGGCCAGAGAAGATGATGCCAGCACAGCCAAACAGGAGTCCAAGTGAAACTGAGCATCACCAGTGTTGCCACCACCATGTCGATTGAACAAGAGGTCGTGTCGGTACGCGCCATGGATGCCAGCGGATATTTCGGCATACATCGCGGGCATGCCGACTTCCTGACGGTGCTTGATATCGGCGTGATCAGTTGGATAGGCGATGACAAGCGAGAGCATTTCTGTGCGGTGCGCGGCGGGATTTTACGCGTCAAGGATGGCAACAGTGTTGAAATAGTCAGCCGTGAAGCGATCATTGACGATGATGCGACGCGACTGGAATCGACGATCATGAGCGAATTTCGTCGGCGCGAAGAAGCTGAGCGTAGTGTTCGCTTTGAATCCAAGAGACTGGAGTTACAAATGGTCCGAGAAATCATGCGCTACCTGCGACCAGAAAATCTGACTGCATCAAAGGGCACGTATGACTCCTGATGACCCAGAGCATGAGCTGCTAGGTGGCGTACGGCGTCATCTGGGACGGCGCAGGCGTTGGCTGCGCGAAGGCGACCCGACGCTCACAGGCCTGTTTGCGCGAGTCGGCGTTCTGGGGTGGGTGATTATCACTCCGATGCTGCTGGGCGTATTGCTGGGACGTTGGATGGACCGCCACTTCAATGCCGGCATTTTCTGGACTGCCGCGTTATTGTTTATCGGCCTGGCCATCGGCGCTTGGGCGGCCTGGAAATGGATGCAAAAACCATGAATGCAAGCGTATTATTTTTGCCGTCGAGCATACCGCAGATACCCTTGCTGATAGTCGCTGGTGCGCTGTTGGGCTGGGCCTATTTTCGGGCGCTGCGCTGGAATACCCGACTGTTCCTCAAGAACGATGGCCTGTGGCGCGCGTTGGTTCTGCTGGTGGCGCGAACTTCTCTGACGGTGCTGGTCCTCTATGTATGTGCACGCCATGGTCTGTCGCTACCGTTGATACTGCTTGGTTTTGTGATGGCGCGCTATGTCGTGATGCGCAAGGAAAAAATCACATGATCACTTCGCCGCTGTCATCATCCCCCTTGTTTTTTGTCGGGCCTGTGCCGATTGCCTCGCAGGTCGTGGTCACTTGGTGCATCATTGCGCTGTTTGCGGTGCTGGCGCACTTGATCGGGCATGTACTGCGACTGCGACCGGGCCGTCTACAGAGCGTTGCCGAGTTGTTCTATGTCACACTGGATCAACAGATACGCGACACCATGCAGACCGATCCGCAGCCTTACCGGGCATTTGCGGCGACCTTGTTTTTGTTCGTCCTGTGCGCCAATCTGTCGTCGCTGGTGCCTGGTGTCGAAGCGCCGACTGCGCATATCGAAACCGACGCCGCACTGGCGCTTATCGTTTTCTTTTCCATCATCGTCTTTGGCATTCGCAGCAGAGGTTTGATGGGCTACCTCAAATCATTTGCCGACCCGACCTGGATGATGGTGCCATTGAATCTGGTGGAAGCCTTGACCCGCACCTTTTCATTGATGCTGCGTCTGTTCGGCAACATGATGAGCGGTGCATTTGTGATCGGCATCGTGGTCTCGCTGGCCGGGCTGTTTGTACCGATCCCGTTCATGGCTCTGGATATATTGGTGGGGATCATACAGGCGTACATTTTTTCCATGCTGACATTAGTATTCATCGGCGCTGCCGTTGGCGAAGAAGATCGTGGTTCACTTATCAAGGAGGCAACATGAATGGCATTATTTGGGTTCAGCTCATCAGTATCATCGGCGCCGTTATCGCCGTCGCCTTTGGCGCTATCGGCCCGGCGCTGGCAGAAGGCCGGGCAATTGCTGCGGCAATGGATGCGTTGGCGCGGCAACCGGATGCGGCCAATACGATTTCGCGCACCCTGTTTGTCGGGCTGGCGATGATCGAGACCATGGCCATCTATTGCCTGGTGATTGCCTTGCTGTTGTTGTTTGCCAATCCTTTCCTGCACTGAGCGCGTTATGAAAATCGATTGGTGGACGCTGGGACTGCAGACAATCAACGTTCTCGTGTTGCTCTGGGTTTTGCAGCGCTTTTTGCTAAAACCGGTGCAGGCCATGATTGTGCAACGTCAAAAAATGACGCAGCAGCTCATCGATGACGCCAGCCTGGCCAAGCAGCAAGCGGAGGATGAAAAATCGGCGCTCCAGGCGCAGCACGGCTTGCTGGCCGCCGAACGCGAACGCGTGCTGGGGCAGGCACATACAGAGGCAACTGCTGCCAGTGCACAACTGCTGGCACAAGCCCGGCAAGACGCTGCGCAACTGCTGGCCGCCGCACAGGAAACCTTGCAACACGAACGCACGCAAGTGCAGGGCATGCTGCAGAATCAGGCAGGTGAGCTGGCCGTTGATATCACCCGCCGCCTGTTGACGGGGCTGCCTGCAACCAGCCTGAACCGCCATTTCATCGATCTGGCCTGCAACGATATTACCGCCCTTGCGGATAGCGATAAAAAGGCGCTGTGCGCATCGCTGGGCAGTCAGGCGGTACAGATCGTCGCCGCCGGCGAGGTAGATCCACTGCTGCGCGAAGAACTCAAGGACAGATTGAGCAAGCTACTGGGACAGGAGCTGACACTTGCCTTTGTGGTCGATCCCGCTTTGCTGGCAGGAGTCGAGCTGCATTTTCAATACGTGCACATCAACAGCAATCTACATGCGTATTTGCAAAGAATTACCCAACAACTTGCCCAACCAAGTCATGACCATGTCGCTGCTTGATGCGTTTGATGCCTGGCTGCCGCAAGCGCGGGCAGCGCTCGACCAGGTCGTGCCAGGACCTGAGATACTCGATATCGGGCGCATTGATGCCGTGGCTGACGGCGTGGCGCACATATCGGGCTTGCAGCGTGCGCGCCTGAATGAATTGCTGAAATTTGATAACGGTGATGTCGGCTTCGTGCTTACCCTGGATGAACAGCAGCTTTCCTGTGTCTTGCTCGATGATTCGTCCCGACTTGCCGCCGGCATGCGGGTTCATGGCACTGGACAAGTATTGCGCACGACGGTGGGAGATGAACTTCTCGGCCGCATCATTGATCCCTTGGGGCGGCCGCTGGATGGCGCAGCGGCGATTGTGCCAGTGCGTTACGACCCTATCGAACGGGAGGCGCCTGCCATCATCGACCGCGACGAAGTGGTGGAGCCGGTACAGACCGGCATCATCGCCATCGATGCCATGTTCGCGCTTGGGCGCGGCCAGCGTGAATTGATCATTGGCGACCGCTCAACCGGTAAAACCACGTTGGCCATTGACGCCATCATCAACCAGCGTGACAGCGATATCATTTGCGTCTACGTTGCCGTGGGGCAGAAAACCAGTGCTGTGGAACGCGCAATTCAGGCGGTGCGCGAGCATGGCGCTGCGCAGCGGACAATATTTGTTGTGGCGCCGGCATCGTCGACGCCCGGCTTGCAATGGATAGCGCCATTTGCAGGGATGACCATCGCCGAATATTTTCGCGACCGCGGCGGCCATGCCTTGATCGTGATCGACGACCTGAGCAAGCACGCTGCCACGCATCGCGAACTGGCTTTGCTCACGCATCAACCGCCTGGACGTGAAGCCTATCCCGGCGACGTCTTCTATGTGCATGCGCGCCTGCTTGAACGGGCAGCCAAACTGTCGCGCGGCAAAGGCGGTGGATCGTTGACCGCGCTGCCGATCGCCGAAACCGAAGCGGGCAATCTCAGTGCCTACATTCCAACCAATCTGATCTCCATTACCGACGGTCAGATTGTCTTGAATACGCAGTTGTTCCAGGGTGGGCATATGCCGGCCATTGATACCGGACTGAGCGTGAGTCGTGTGGGCGGGAAAACGCAATCGAAGATCTTGCGCAAGGTAGCCGAGAGCTTGCGCCTTGATTATGCGCAATTTCTGGAACTGGAAATGTTTACCCGACTGGGCGCCTCTGCCGACGCACGGGTGCAGGACAAAATTGTGCGCGGCCAACGTATTCGGAGCGTTCTGGCGCAGCATCAGTTTGCCGGGATGTCGCTGAGCAAGCAGATCGCTTTGCTGCTGGCGCTGCAGCACGGGGTGCTGGATAAGTTCGACGATAACGCCATACGACACTATAGGGATGCCCTGGCCGATTGGCTCAGCGGTGCTGGGCAAGTACTTGTTGCCGCAGTTGACGCTGATCAAATGCTGTCACAAGCAAACCTGGATGATCTGGTGCAATCTTTGCGGGAGTTGGCCGCGGGCCCATTTTCTCAAGCAAGTTCCTGAAGACCATGCGATACGCCGAACTACATACCCGTACCCATAGCGTGTCGCAAATAGGCGAAGTCATGACCGCCATGCGCGGCGTGGCTGCTGCGCGCGCTCAACAAAGTCGACTACAGTTGGGCATCGTGCAGAAATATGCGGACGTCGTCGCTGCAACGATTTCCCAGATATTGGCGATGACGCCAGCACTGCCTGAGAGTGGAAATGGTGATAACGGCAAGTCGGTCTTGATCTTGTTTTGCGCCGAGCATGGTTTTGCCGGCGCCTTCAGCGAAAAGATACTGGATGCAGCCGGTGTCGACATTGCCGGCCGTACACTGCTGATCGTTGGAACACGCGGCGATCGTCTGGCGCGGGAACGAGGGCTGTTGCCGGCGTGGAGTGAAAAGCTGATGGCGCAATTGTCGAATGCCGGTGCATTGGCAGATCGCATTGCCACGCAATTGCATCATCATCTGCATGATGGCGTTATTCGTCATGCGGAAATGATTTATGCAAGACCGCTATTGTCAGCCGGATTTGAGATCATTCGCCAGCAATTGCTGCCGTTCGATTTTGGCCGGTTTGCGCCCCAAACGGGGACATTGCCACCGCTGCTGAACCTGCCGGCGGCGCAATTGCTGGCGCAACTGGCGCAAGAATATCTCTTTGCCCAATTGAACGAAGCGATTGTGCATAGCTATGCCGCAGAAAATATGGCGCGTCTGCAAACCATGACTGCTGCCCGCGAACATATACATCATCAGCTGGAAGTCTTGAGTAGCCAGGAGCAGCAGGCGCGGCAATCTGAAATCACTGCCGAAATCATTGAGCTGGTGGCCGGCAGTAGTGGCCGCCTCTAAGCGAGATGCGGAGCACGCAACCAGAGACGCCCGATGAAAATATGCAACAACAACGCCAGGCTGCCATTGAAGGCCAATGCATAACGTACGCCCAGAACATGAATGGCCAAGCCCGTGAGCAGACTGCCGACGGCCAGGCCGCCACGCATGGCAAGCATATACAGACTGACAGTCTGACCCCGCAACAACGGACTTGCGTTGGCTTGCAACAAGGAATTGGCGGAGGTATTGCTGGCATTCATCGCTAATCCTGCCAACATCAACAATACCGGCAGCAACCAGTAGTACTGGCTAAACGCGACACCCACCAGAATGACGCCATACCCTGCGCCGAAGCACGAGCTCAGCCGGCCCAAGTCAAATTTGTTGCCCATGCTCAGCAGCGTGAGGGCGCCAAGTATGCCGCCGACACCAAATGCGCCTAATGCGATGCTGAATTGGCTGCTGCTGCCATGCAAAATGTCTTTAATGAGTAGCGGACAAAAAATGATCAAGGGGCCGCATAAAAAGCTGGTGGTCAGTACTGTCAGTATCGGCGTACGCGAAGCAGGAGTGCGGATGATATTGGCAATGCTGCGCAATAAGGCGCCGTAAGTGGGCATTTTTGACGTCTTCGCAAGCATGTCCGGCGGTGGCAGTATCCAGATCGCCACGGCGATAAACGGCAGATAGGACACGGCGTTGACGGCAAAGCAGCCGACTGCCCCGATGCTGGCCAACAGGATGCCGGCGATGGCAGGCCCGAGAATGCGCGAAAGATTGAATTGTGTGGAATTGAGCGCCAGACCCTGGGCGATTTTTTCATGTGCCACGAGAGAAGGCACGATCGACTGGAACGACGGCATCGATAACGCATCGGTGATGCCGACGATCAAGGACAGGACGATGATCATCCATGGTCGAACCGCAGCAGTGAGCAGCAGCACTACTAGCAGTATCGGGCAGAGCATCTGGATAGATTGAAACAAGGTGATCACTCGCCGCCGATCTGCGCGATCAGCCAGCGCACCGCCAATCAACGTGAGCAACCACACCGGCGCACCCAGGGCGAAGGCGTCCAGCCCAATCAAAAAAGGCGATGCTCCGAGGCTGAGCAAAAGCCAGGGCTGTGCTACCTGTTGCGCCCAGGTGCCGATATTGGAGAGCAGACTGGCGAGCCAAAATGTGCCAAAACGGCGCGTATACAGGAGCTTGAGTGACTCGGAGAGGGTATTTTTAGAGGATGACTGTCTCACGTCGCACCTGTCAGTCCGCTTCATGGTTATGCATAGTTAGCCTTTTGTCGTCATTGTATGCGCAGGCAACAGGGCCCTCATGGCTATCGCCACCATGCTTGACCTGGATCAACCCCAGCTAGCGCGGAGCACATGAATACAGCTTGATGAATAATTTGATGCACATCAATCCAGGCGTAAAGCATAGCTACTACAGTGGTGACAAACAGCAAAAAATAAGGGGATATCATGAACCATGCGATAGTCGGCCTGGCAGACATTGCAACGTTGGGACAATTGTTTGAGTGGCGGCTTAGACAGACGCCCCATAACGTGGCCTACCGCCAGTTCAATCCGACGACGGAGCAATGGCGATCCCATAGCTGGGAGCAGATCGGTGAACGTGTCAGCAGCTGGACCAGCGCGCTCGCGGCCCAGGGCTTCCCGCCAGGCACACGCATCGCGATTCTGTTGCCCAATGGCATCGATGCGGTCTGCCTCGATCAGGCCTGTCTGGCGCTGGGATTGGTGCCGGTGCCCATGCATGCGCTCGATAATCCGGCCAGCATTGCCTACATCCTCGGCGATTGCGACGCGAGCATGCTGGCCGTGTCAACGCGCGCACAATGGGAGACGATCGTCAAGGTTGGCGACGCCATACCCTTATTGACATTGGTGCTGGTGACGCAAGAGGACGATTTCTCCGAGTATCACTCAGCGCATCATGCTCAAGCATTGGTGACGGCTTTACCAATCTGGCTGGCCGGCGGCGCCTTACCGAGCGAACCTCAAGTGTCGGCAATAGAGGGCAATGCGTTGGCGGCAATCGTCTATACCTCGGGCACGACAGGCCGGCCTAAAGGGGTCATGTTGACGCATCGCAATGTCCTCTCCAATATCGGTGCGATGATGGCAATGGTGAGTGTCAATGCCTCAGATGTTTTTTTGTCCTTTCTGCCGCTATCGCATACCTTTGAACGCACGGTCGGCTATTACCTGCCGATTGCCGCCGGGAGTTGCGTCGCCTACGTCAGATCGGTGGCCTTGATTGCCGACGATCTGCTCGTCATCCGTCCGACTGTACTGGTCTCAGTGCCGAGAATCTATGAACGCACACACATGAAGTTAGTGGAGCAATTGGCCGCTTCCAACGTGTTCACGCAACGATTGTTTGCGCTCACGCAAGCAATTGGCTGGCGGCGCTTTTGCCGCAGTCAGCAGTTGCCAGGCATGGATGCGCATCGGCACTGGTTTGACTCCTTGCTGTTTGCGTTCCTGCAGCCATTGGTGGCGCACAAGCTATTGGCGCGTTTCGGTGGACGCTTGCGTATCGCCGTGTGTGGCGGCGCCCCCTTGTCGAGCACGGTGGCGCAGTGTTTCCTCGGTTTGGGACTACCCTTGGTACAGGGCTACGGCATGACCGAAACATCGCCGGTAGTGGCTTGCAATACCCCCGGCGACAATTGGCCTGCCACTGTCGGCAGGCCGCTGGCAGGGGTGGCCGTGCGCATTGGTGAGAATCAAGAGTTACAGGTGCGTGGTGACGGCGTCATGGCCGGTTATTGGCAGCGTCCGGAAGAAAGCGCCAAGGCCATGACCCCAGACGGCTGGCTGCATACCGGTGATCAGGCAGTCATCGAAGAGGGGCGCGTGCGCATTATCGGCCGCATCAAGGAAATCATTGTGACCTCGACCGGCGAGAAGTTGGCGCCAGCAGATCTGGAGCTGGCGATCACAGCCGATCCCTTGTTTGAACAAGCATTTGTGGTGGGTGAAAACCGGCCGTTTATTGCCGCCTTCGTGGTGCTAAACCAAGCCGGATTGGCTCAGCTGTTGTTTCAGTTATCGCTAGAGAGCAGCGAGATCGTTTTGGATTCACCCGTGTTGAAACAAGCCGTACTGCGTAAAGTCCAACAGGCCAGTAGCCATTTTCCGGTCTATGCGGTCCCGCGCATGGTTTGTTTGAGCACGCAAGCGTGGTCACTGGAAAACGGTTTGATGACGCCAACCTTGAAACTCAAACGTCATGTTTTGCTGCAACATTTTCATGCGGAAATCGAAGAGATTTATGCGCGCATGCCTCCGCTTTGAGCTAAGTACGAAGTATGATCATGCGATGCCGAGCCATTGATGCAATGGCTCGGCAGTTCTCTACCCGGCATTCAAGTAGGTATGGAGCAGGGCGCTAGCGCAGTTGATCTGCACGATGGAAATACTTGCGGGCATAGGCCAGTATTTGAGCGTCGCTTGGATGGTCGACCGTCTCTACACTCAATACTTTTTCGGCTACCGCACTATGATGCTTCAACAAGTGCTTCATGAAATGGAGTTTCTCAAAGCCAGGACCGACGATGAGAATTTCGCGCGAGTCTTTGATGGCGTTGGCCACATCGTTGAAAAAAGCCACATTTTCAGCCGCATGGCCTGACCCCGGAATGCCCGATTTCACATGTAAATGCGTATGTGTCGAATGATTCTGAATGAGCTCATTTTTTGCAGCTTCCAGTGTGAAGTGGATGACATGTGCTTCCTTGTGATCGATCCAGGCGACGACGTGGGTGGTCGACATATGATGCCTCCTTGAAATAGGGATAGGTAGAAACAAAGATGAAACGGGGAACGGACTCAATACTTCCTTGGACCGTCATCGCGTACCTATAGTTTAAGTAGTGCAGCCCAGGATACGTTGATCTACGTCAAAGAGTTGCCTGGCGCTATGCGTTGTCGCGGTTGGTGTACTGATTATAAAAAGTTTGATTTGCGTCAATCCGTGCAGAGGCATATTGCCGGAAGCTTTACTGATGTAGCTTTTTTGATAAGTAATGATCAATCAGCTACAGGAGAAACGTTATCCTGAAACATTCTGTACTGTTATTGAACTGGTCCCTTGT
>Ga0302156_10000402_pt1 | contig 41779 bp, 28 predicted proteins | sample I_Bog_N3_2_FD_193503 | JGI IMG/M metagenome (GOLD analysis project Ga0302156, IMG submission 193503) | Peat permafrost microbial communities from Stordalen Mire near Abisko, Sweden - I_Bog_N3_2 | ecosystem: Environmental > Terrestrial > Soil > Wetlands > Peat | place: Sweden: Abisko, Stordalen... | reverse complement strand
AGGGTTGCATCGCGAGGCAGTGGCGATGCCTTCAGACGCGCCAAAAGAATTTGCGGAATTGATTGGCGAATACGGGTGGGACTTCGACAAGCTCTTCGTCTTTGAGGACCACGGGAAGTTGAGCGTGCTGATCGAATGGTTCGACGATGCGCCGCTCGAGCAGGTCTCGCGCGACACGTTCAAGTTTGCGGCAAGTGGGCTTTATCAAGATGAATCCGCCGTTTTTCTGCGAGCTGCAGATGGGGCCGTGACTGGCGTCCGCGTTGGCGGCGTGCTGTTTCCTCGCCTGACGACCCCCCCGGACGATACGGTCTTTCAGATCAAGCCTCTGAAGCCGGTGGAAGAACTGCGCCGCGAGGCCTTGTTGAGCAAGCCTCCCACGGAGCAGGGAGATTTTCATCCGGCCGACATGGTGGAACTGACCAAGCTCGACCCTTCCATCAAGCTGGACATTCGTTACGCGACGACGCGGAATTTTCTCGCCGCTCCGCTTTACCTGCAAGCGCGCGCGTACATGCAGCGGCCGGCGGCGAAGGCTGTTGTGCGGGCTTCGCAGTGGCTGCATACTCTTGGATATGGCCTGCTGATTCACGATTCCTATCGTCCGTGGTACGTGACGAAGATGTTCTGGGATGGAACGCCCGACGACAAGAAGATCTTCGTCGCCGATCCAAGCCAGGGGTCGCGGCACAATCGCGGCTGCGCGGTCGATCTAACGCTTTACGACTTGAAGACGGGCAAGCCGATCCGCATGACCGGTGGATACGACGAGATGTCGGAGCGCTCGTATCCGTTCTATCCCGGGGGGACATCGATCGAACGCTGGCATCGCGACCTGCTGCGCAAGGCCATGGAACGCGAGGGCTTTGCAGTCTACGTGTTTGAATGGTGGCACTTCGACTATTACGATTACCCGCACTATCGCGTTGGAAATGCAACGTTCGAAGATCTTGATCGGGCTGCGGAGAAGAAGTAGTGTGTCGCTCCGAGGTCTATTGCTCCGATGGCGGCTCGATGAGGAGCCCTTTGCGGTTTCTTTGAAAGATGAAATAAAGCGGAATTCCGATCAAGACTAATCCGATGCCATAGGCTGCGTGGAGCGGGTCGGCAAGGATGGTGCTGAGCGTGATGCCGGACGCGGCGATTACGAATATCATCGGCACCCAGGGATAGCCGGGGGTGCGAAAGCTGGCAAGAGGCGCAATCGCGCGGCGGCGAAGAAGAATGACGCCTGCAACGGTAAGACCGTAGAAGATCCACGCGGTGAAGATCACGTAAGTGAAGAGCTGTTGGAAGGTTCCCATCAGCGTGAGCACAGAGGACCAAATAGCCTGGACTACGATGGCGAAGACCGGCACGCGAAATCTCTCGCTGATCTCGCCGAACTTTTCAAGGAAGATACCGTCCTTTGCCATGGCGTAGTAGACACGGGGTGCGGTGAGGATCATGCCGTTCAAGGCGCCGAGGATTGAGGTGAGAATGACCACGGAGACGAGCAGCATGGCTCCCTGGCCCCATGCCGTTTTGATCGCGCTACTGGCGGCGCTTGCGCTTGTGCTCACTTCAAGTGGAGTAAGAACTGCATAGTAGGCGATGTTCAGCAGGAGATAGATGGCGGTGACCATGAGGGTGCCCCACAAGAGACTGCGCGGCAGATCGCGAGCAGGTGATTTGAATTCGCCGGCCGTGAAGGACACGACGTGCCAGCCTTCATATGCCCACAGTACCGCGATCAGTGCGACGCCGAAGTCGACGAGCAGGGAAGACGAAGGGTGTGTGGGGATTGAGACGTGGAGAAGACTGGTATGGCCGCGGGCGATAAGAAGGCCGAAGACAAGAGTGATCCCGATCAGTTTGCTGATGGCGCCAATGTTCTGTACCGCTCGCGCCACGCGGATGCCAACAAGATTGACGATGGAGAAACAGAGAATGGCCATGGTTGGCAGTGCCTTGAATTCAAAGGGGGTGAGGGTAAGAATCTTCGAGGTGTAGAGCGCGAATCCCGATGCCAGCGTAGCAATGCTTCCCGATTGAATGAGACTGAGCAGCGCCCATCCATAGAGGAACGCGAGCGGCCTCCCATAGATGCGCCGCAGGTAGATGTAGAGGCCGCCTGCGCCCGGATAGTTGGCAGCAAGTTCTCCAATGGAGAGACTTCCAAACAGGCTGAGAATTCCGCCGGCGATCCATACCAGCAGAACCAGCGCGAGCGTGGGGAGTTTTTGGGCGATGGGGCCGGGCACAAGGAAGATTCCAGAGCCGATGACGGTGCCGAAGACGATCGCAATTCCGTCCCGAACGCCGAGCACGCGCGCGAGTGAAGCTTGTGGCGAATTCTTGGGCGAACTGAGCGAGGGAGGGGTTTGCGCCATGGTTTCCGCCTTGAAAATCGGTATTCTATCAAATGTTGCATTTACTGCCGCGAGGTTGGTGCGAAACAGTTTTGATGCTTGACTCAGTGCTGCGATGTGTTCTATTTATAGCTGAGAAAGCGCAAAAAGCAAGAAGAAACATAAGTTGCAAGTGCTGCAAAAGGAGGGAATCAAGAGATGTCGCCGGCATTGGCTTCCCGTCCCGCGCAGGAGATCGCGATTCGTTCCATGAGCGGTCTCGAAGATTTTCAAAAGGCGGAGCAGGTGCAGCGCGAGGCCTGGGGTTACAACGATATTGATGTTGTGCCGTCCTCCATCTTTTCCGTTGCGCTGAACTTTGGTGGCCAGGCGCTGGGGGCTTTCGATGGAGAGCGAATGGTGGGATTCGCGCTCTCGTTTGGTGCAGTCGATGGAGGGCATGCGCACTTTCATTCGCATATGGTTGGTGTGGTTCCCGAGTACCAGAATCGCGGCATGGGGAGGCTTATCAAGGTTGCGCAGCGCGACGACGCATTGAGCCGCGGGATTGATCAGATTGTCTGGACGTTTGACCCGCTCCAAATTAGAAATGCGTACTTCAACTTTGTGCGCCTTGGCGGTGTGAGCGTGCGTTATGTTCCCAATCTGTATGGCACGACAAGCAGCCCGCTGCACGGCGGCATTCCGACGGATCGATTAGTGGTCGTGTGGAATCTGAACAGCCCGCAGGCCGAGCGCGCATTGAGTGGAGCGGCGTGCACACGTCCTGCCGATTCGGTCGCGGTTGAGATTCCTCGTGCGTCGAGCGATGTTCCGATCGAGTTGCGGCTGGCGGGCCAGACGCGTCTGCGCAATGAGTTGATGCAATTGTTGCACGATGGTTACGCCATCACGGGCTTTGAAGGTAATGAAAAGGCAGCGAGCTACATACTTGAGAAATACAAGAGTGAAAAATCGGAGAAGCTATGAGAATTGAATCCATCACCGCGCGAGAACTGAAGATGCGCCTAAAGGCGCCTTTCGAAACAAGCTTTGGCGTCACGCAGGATCGCAGAGTCGTGCTGCTTGAGGTGCATACGGATGTCGGCACAGGCTGGTCTGAAGTGACTGCGATGGAGGGCCCTTACTACAATGCCGAGACCATTCACACCGCGTGGATCATGGGCCGCGAGTTTCTGTCTGGATTGGTGCTGGATGTGGACGTCTCCTCGCCGGAAGAGATTTCGAAGCTGATGGAGAACGTACGTGGGCAGGAGATGGCGAAGGCCGCAATTGAGTGCGCTGCGTGGGATGCGTTTGCTCGCTCCGAGGGCAAGAGTCTGAGTCATGCGCTGGGCGGAACGCGCGACGTGATCGCTTCCGGCGTGTCGCTTGGAATTCAATCCGATACTGGCAGGCTCCTTGACGCGGTCGAGAAGGAACTTGCCGATGGCTATCGCCGTGTGAAACTGAAGATCAAGCCCGGCAAAGATGTTGCAGTGGTTGCCGCCGTGCGCAAGAGCTTCCCGGATATCGATCTGACGGTGGACGCGAATTCGGCGTACCGCCTGGAAGACGCGGATCTGCTGAAACAACTGGATGATTTCGGCTTGAGCTATATTGAGCAGCCGCTGCCCTGGAACGAGATCTATCAGCACTCACTTTTGCAGCCGCAGTTGAAGACGGCAATCTGCCTTGACGAGTGCATTCACGGTGTACGGGATGCAGAGGCGGCCATCGCTCTCGGTGCATGCCGGGTGATCAACATCAAGCTCGGACGCGTCGGCGGACACAGTGCGGCCAAAAAGATCCAGGCTCTTTGCATGGCGAAGGACATCCCGGTCTGGTGCGGCGGCATGCTGGAGTCGGGCATCGGTCGCGCGCACAACATCGCCATGTCGACATTGCCAGGCTTTGTGTTCCCCGGCGACGTATCGGCCAGTCAGCGCTACTGGGTCGAAGACATCATCGATCCCGAAGTGAATGTGACGCCGCAGGGCACGATTCATGTGCCCACGGATCCCGGAATCGGCTATCGCATCAAGGTGGATGAAATCGAAAGGCGTACAGTGCGGCGCGAAGAGTGGACGAACCGCGTAAGTATTCCTGTGGGAGCGGCTCAGTAGCGCGCATACCGGGTCACTTCAGTGATGGACTAAGTACACAACCTTCAGGAAGGTGAGGCGAATCCATGAACGCTGTTCTTCGTCGCAACTTTACTTTGTCGGCCGCGATGATTGGCTTGCTCGCGGGTTCCTCCTCATGCGCGTGGGGCCAGGTCAATCCAGACTTGGCGAGGACAATTGCCGCCATCATGGCGCGGCCGGAGTACGCTCACTCCCGGTTCGGCATGGAGTTCTATTCGCTTGATACGCACAAGGTGATCTTCGCGCTGAACGAGCAGCAGTACTTTGTTCCCGGTTCGACGACAAAGCTGCTTTCTGTTGGTACGGCCATGAAACTGCTTGGCCCTGACTTCCGTTTCAAGACCAAGGTTTATGTGGCGGGCGCGATTGACGCGCAGGGAACGTTGAAGGGCGATCTCGTGCTTGTGGCCAGCGGTGATCCGGACCTTTCCGGCAGGGAGCAGCCCGACGGCACGCTGGCCTTCAAGGACGAGGATCATTCCTACTCGCCCATGGCGGGCGCGGCGGTTGTGCCTGGCAATCCGCTCGCGGCCATTGACGATCTAGCTTCACAGGTTGCTGCACACGGCATTCATCGCATCGATGGGCGTGTGCTGGTTGACATCTCACTGTTTCCCGAGGGTGAGCATGAGGGCGGGACCGGCATTATCATTTCACCGGTCTGCATCAATGACAATGTGATCGATGTGTTTGCCACCGGCGGTTCCGCAATCGATGCGCCGGCGGCGGTCACTTTTTCGCCTGTGACTCGCTATGCGCGCTTCACCAATAAAACAAAAACTGTGGCGAAGGGCGGCCCGTTCGAACTGGAGTTCGTGAACAAGCCCGCGCCCGATGGTACACAGGATGTGACTGTCACCGGAACCGTTCCGCAGGATGCGCTCAACAGCCTCACGGTGTATCACGCGCCGGCGCCCTCCGTCTATGCACAGACCGTTCTGAGCGAAGCGCTCGCTGCCGATGGGATCGCGCTTTCCTCTCCTGGCTCTGAAGCGGGCGCAGACTTCGCGGCGTTGAAGTCTTTCTACACCGACAAGAACGTCGTCGCCGTCCATACCTCCGCGCCGTTCAGCGAGGAAGCGAAAGTTACGCTCAAGGTGAGCCAGAATCTGCACGCCGCCATGACCATGCCCTATGTGGCCGGAACGTATGGCGCCGCGCCAAAGGGCGAAGCGAAGGCTGATCCGGTCACGGCAGGTTTCAACGCGGAACACGATATGTTGAAGGAGGCCGGCCTGGATGTTGGCTCAGCAATGCAGTCGGACGGCGCGGGCGCGGACGCGTTTTTCACTCCGGACTTCATGGTGCATTATCTGACGTTCCTTTCAGAGCAGAGCTTTGCGCCGAAGTTTCGTGCAGCGCTGCCGGTGATGGGCAAGGACGGCACTCTGGTTGCGATCCAGAAAGACTCGCCGGCCGCGGGTCATGTTTTTGCGAAGACCGGAACCTACGGCGTCCCGGATCTGCTGAACCACGAACTCTTCATCACCGGCAAAGGACTCGCAGGCTACATCGTGACTGCGAAAGGGCAAACGCTCGCATTCTCGGCATATGTCAACCTGGTCCCTGCCGGGGGCGACCCAGCAGCCGCGCTGCTGCGTGCGGGCAATGTTCTCGGCGAGATCGCCGGCACCGTGTACGAGTATGCGGATGCGAAATAGCGAAGAAGCTTTTGGCAGGTTTCATGGCGCTGGCCAAGGCGCCGGGCGCAATAGGGCGTTTCGGAATCAGTAAAGATTTCTTGAGTGCATGTCGCCGGTCTACAGCGTTCCACAAATGACAGAGGAACCCGTCAGCAGCGCCGCATGACCATGCGCTCAAGCCTTGCCAGGGGGCGGCTTGAGCGCGAGTAGGGCAATGGGTTCATGCAGGTTCCGCATGCCGTGTTCAAGTAAAACAGTGCGACGCACACCCCCTTAGAAGTTCAGCTTGCCACCAAGTTGGATCTGGCGCGGACCATTGGATGTGTAACTGATCACCCCGAAGTTTGGATCGTCCACCGAGGTGTCCGGCGTTCCGAAGACCGGATGGTTCAGGGCATTCTGAGCCTCGAGGCGCAGCTCAAAGGTCATCCCCTCATGCAGTTTTGCCAGGGAAAAATCCTTCTCCACCGACATGCTGGTGTTGAAGGCGGTGGGTGACCGAATCATGCCGGTCGCGCGGGGCGCGGTTCCGAACTTGTATTCCGGCGGCAATTGAAGAGCCTGGGGATTGGCGATATAGTCGTTGATCCAGTTTGAGTCCTTGCCCCTGGTGCGCACTGGCCGCGCGACGATGTTGGGCCGCTGTCCACCATAAGTCGGCAGGGAAACCCCGTCATACGTGCCGAAGTCGAGCGGCCGCCCATACGAGATGCGCCAGACGCCATTGGTCTTCCATCCGCCGATGATCGTATCGAGTACCGCGGGCATGTGGCCCAGGAACGCCTTGCCGTGGCCCACGGGCAAATCGTAGGTATAGCTGAATTGATACACGTAAGGAATATCGAAGGTGGAAAGGCTCCGCTCCAGCCACGGCTTGTTTGGGTCCACAAGACTTGAGAAGCTGCCCAGCCACGTGGTGTTGTCGTCGGGGGCCGACGCATCGTCCATCGACTTGGACCAAACGAAGCTGGCCAGGAATTGCAGGCCGTTGGAATAGCGCTTCTCCGCGGTAAGCTGCATCGCGTGGTATTCCGAGTTGGCGATCGGCGGCGGTTCGATTGTGACGCCGCCGGGGAACTGCGGATACGGAATCTGCAGCATGAATTGCGGTGCCGTCGGGTCTGAAAGGGAGCTGTTGGGGTCGGTATTGATCCCGTAGAAGGGATTGTTCACGGTGGTGGTGAGATTGTTGATCCCGTTCGGATCGAGACCCTCGACCCATGGGCCCAGGTGATTGATGTAGTTGTCGCCGGAGTAGTAAAGATGGGTGCCCTTCTTCCCGACGTAGATCATGTTTGTAACAATCTTGGCTGGCAACTGCATCTCCAGACCAAAGCTCCAGCTTTGCTCATAGGGCGTATTGGTCACGTTGCGCAAATCACCGTTTGCGCCGTAGCCGTAGTCGTTCAACAGGCCGAGCTTGCTTCCTGGCGGCTGGATCAATCCATTTGCAAATGGATTGTTGAGATGCAGATAAGGGGTCGCACCGTCGTTCTGATAGGTCGTGACCTGGCCGGTGTATTGGTTGAATCCCTGCGAGCCATAGGGCGCCACGCCCGTTGCGCCTGACCGTGGCTGCGAGTAATAGATTCCGTAGCCGCCGCGCAGCACGGTCTTCGGATCGAGCTGCAGGGCAAAACCGAAACGCGGTTGAATGTCCTTATAGTCTCCATTCACGATTTTGCGCTCATTGGAACTGGCGAATACCTCGCCGCCCGTGAGGGTCATCCCTGGGACAGAAACTGGAAAGGGCGCGCTCAGGTCAAGCCAGTTCTGGCGATTGAAACGATCTGTCCTTGGGACGGAAATTTCATAGCGCAAGCCCATGTTCAATGTCAGTTTGCGATTTACCTTCCAGTTTTCCTGGACATACCACGCAAACTGGTGGTCCTCGGTGGCCGGCCGGTCCTGGATCTCGTAGTAGCCGCCTCCATCGGTGTAGCCCATCATGAAGGTCGCCATCCCGTCGCCGCCGCAGAGAGAGAAAGCGTTCGGACACGCCGACGAACCGTTGTGGTCAAAGTTGAAGATGCCGTTGGGTGCATTGGTCTGGATGTAGTTCATCTGGTGCTGGCGGCCTTCAAACCCGAACTTCATTTCATGGTTGCCAAAGACCTTGTTGAACGCCACTGTCAGTTGCCCGGTGTCCTGCCCTTGCCGGTAATTGCCGTATGGGTCGCCGCCAATGCTGGTGTAGCCCGCCGAGTAGTACGTGCCCTGGTCGATAAACATCGAAGGAACGCCCATGAATCCATTCGAATTCAAATAAGACGGAAACCCAAGCTTGCTCACAGGGTCAGTCACTCCGCCGGCCCCGTTATATGCCAGAATCTGCTCGGTACCGCGCGTAAAGCCCAGCGTGGTGGTCAGCAGCAGCGTCTTGCTGAAGGTGTGCTCGTCATTCAAAGTGAACAGGTGCGCCGTTGACTTGTTTGGACCGCCGGCGCATGGATCGGCAAAATTACCGAAGCAGTTATAAGACTGTGAGCTGTTCCACTCCTGCGAGTACTTGGCGCTCATCAGGTTCTTTTCGCTGAAGCGATGATCGACCTTGATGTCGAACTGGTCATTGGGGTAGCGGCCGGCCCCGGACGCGATCCAGTTGTCGTAAATGGTCGGATTCGCCATGTTCGGGGTAGGCTCGGGAAACAGCTTCATCATCGCCTGCGCGATTGGATCGATCAGGTCTCCGGCCCCTCCCGATAACTGGTACGGCGTCCCTGCCAGCTTGGTATTCCCCGGGCTGGCATAGGCGCCGACGTTGTTGTAGGGGATGAAGGTCTGCCTGTAGGCGCCTGCGGCATTTACGCCATCCGGGCTTGCGGGCTGATACACGCCGGAGTAGGGATCCCAGAGCTGTCCCGCAGCCACAGTACACATGCCCGTGTTGTCGAATGAGCCGCCCTGCGCTGTGCACACTTCGCCGAAGTCGGCATTGTTGCGTTCGGCATCAGAGGGAACCCCGGCCTGGTAGGTGCCCATCGAACTTTGGCGCGTGGCGTCATAGTCGAAGAAGAAGAATGTCTTGTTCCTCCAGATCGGTCCGCTGACGATGCCGCCGAAGTTTTGGCGGTGTACGGGCGGAATGGGGACTCCGTTCAGATTGTTAAACCAGTTGTTGGCGTCGGTGATGGTGTTGCGGGCGAAATCGTAGGCTTCGCCATGAAAGGTATTCGACCCGGAACGCGTGATCATATTCACTACCGACGCACCGGAGAATCCGTATTCGGCGCTGAAGTTCGACTGTTCTACGCGGAACTCGTCTACCGCCTCCGATGAAGGGGTGTAGGTGACATTGGTCACGCCGCCATTGGGTTCGTAATTTGTAATCGTAGCCCCGTCCATCAGCACGTCGGCCGTGGAATTGCGGCTGCCGTTGGAGACAAAGTTGGTCCCGGTGCAGCCGGTGCTGCATTGATCGTCGGCTTCGGTCACTCCTGGTGTGAGCGAAACCAGGTCCATCACGTAGCGGTCGACGAGGGGCAGATCGTTGATAAACTTGCGGTCGATCACCAGGCCGGTGGTCGCGTCCTGCGCGTCGAGTCCCTGGTTCTGCGCGTTCACCTCGACGGTCTGCGACGATGCGGATACTTTGAGACGGAAATTGACCGTCGCATTCTGGTTCACGTCCACCCGCACGCCGGTCCGCACCATCTTTTCAAAGCCCGTCAGGTCAGCAGTTACCGAATAGACCCCCGGAGGAATCGAGCGGAACAGATAGCGGCCTGCCGAATCGGATGTCTCATGGAACGCGTAGCCCTTCTCCTGGTCGGTGAGCGTAAGGCTTGCACCGGGGACCATGGCTCCGGTCTGATCGGTCAGCACGCCGGTCACGGTGCCGAAATAGCCTTGAGCATGAGATCCTGCCGGTATTGCCAGCAGGAATGCAAGCGTGATTATCCAACAACATGTGACCGTGCGCTTCTGCTTCAGTCCGGGAAAAAAGCTCCTCATCATGCCCCCTTCAATTAAGAACAGATTGTTGTGGCAGTCTCTGATGGTCCGCGTCTTTCCAGGCTGCCTCGAGTCCAGTTTCCGCTTGCCCGTAATTCCGTCCTGTCAGAATCACATTCAAACCGCAGATGGAATTTCGTTATATGACAATATACCCTCAATCCGGATCAAACCAGTTGATTCTTTAACCTGATCGGCGATTCGTTCCTGGGAAGTCACGGAGCGCTTTTCGTATGAGAGGAAACTCCGGGATACTCTTCCTGGCAGAGTCGCCGCTCTCGCGTTGGTCGTGAATAAGACCGGCCCCGCCTCGGCTGATACACTTGGCTCGCGCCGGGACGCGCAGTTTGCCCCGGTCAGATTGTCGCTGCACCAGGCAGACAGGGGGGCTGTGCCTTGCCAGAGCTGAATGAGAGGGAGCGCTTTGAGCGACCAATCCAAACCAGGCGCCACATGCCAGATCTCGCCTGCTTGCTGGCTTTCGCCTGTCTCTACTCGAGTCCGATCTTTTGCGCCGGTGCATCCGCGCCGCAGCCGGTCATTGTGGGTTACGTCTTTCCCCAGGACAACCCGCTTCGCGAAGGCGAGATTGCCGGCCGGAAGCTGACGCGGATCAACTACGCCTTCGCCAACATCAAAAATGGCCGCATCGTAAGCGGCTTCGGCCACGACGATGAGAACCTGGCAAAGCTGGTCGCGCTGAAGCAGGAGAATCCATCTCTCACGGTCCTGGTGAGCGTCGGCGGATGGCTCTGGTCAGGCGCATTTTCTGACATGGCCCTCACCCGGCAGAGCCGCAACATCTTCATCGCCAGCGTGGTCGACTTTGTGCGCAGCCATCAGCTCGACGGGTTGGATATCGATTGGGAGTACCCGGGCATGCCCGGCGCGACGCCTCACTTTCGCCCTGAAGACAAGCAGACCTATACGCTGTTGCTCAAAGAATTGCGTGCGCGCTTCAACCAGTTGGAGAAGGAACTGCACCGGCCGCTCTTTGTCACCATCGCAACCGGCGCCTCGCAGGAGTTTCTCGATCACACCGAGATGGACCAGGTGCAGAAGTATGTCGATACCATCAACTTGATGGCCTACGACTACTACGAGCCGGGCTCCGGTCCAATTACAGGGCACCATGCGCCGCTCTTCGCCAATCCCGCCGACCCGGAGAAGGCCTCGGCGGCCAATTCGGTCGAGGAGTATGAGAAGGCCGGCGTTCCAGCGGAGAAGATCGTCCTCGGCGTCCCCTTTTATGGGCATGTGTGGGGCCAGGTGCCTGGCACGAACCACGGACTCTTTCAACCGGGGAAAGAGGTTCCGCATTCCTACGCGCAATATGGCGCTGGGCCGGATGCCATGCTGAAGAACGGCTTCATCCGCTATTGGGACCCCATCGCCGAGGCACCGTATCTCTACAATGCAGAGAAGCAGATCTTCATGTCCTACGAAGATCCTGAGTCGCTGGCCCTGAAATGCAAATACGTGCTGGCACATCAACTCAAGGGCATCATGTTCTGGGACTATGAAAGTGACTCCAGCGGTGCGCTTCTGGATGCAGTGAATGACGGTTTCGGCAGAAGCCTGGAACCGAAAGGCGGGACCCAATGATCGCGACGGCCCACGCATCGTCCGTATCTGTCATGGAGCGTCCTGCTTCCCCGCGCCTCGCTTCCATCGATATCTTCCGCGGCCTCACCATGACGGTCATGATCTTCGTCAACGAACTGGCCGGCGTCAGGGGATTGCCCTGGTGGAATTACCACATGAAGGCCAACGTCGACTTCATGACCTATGTCGATATGGTCTTCCCGTTCTTCCTCTTCATCGTCGGCCTGTCCATGCCGCTTGCCATCCGCAGCAGGCTCAAGCGCAATCCATCCATTCCTGCACTGTGGATGCATGTTGCGCTTCGCACCGCGAGCCTGATGACGCTCGGACTGATCCTTGCAAACGCCGATGACGGCGATGCATCGCGCATGATCATTCGGCCCGCTGTCTGGGCCATCCTGGCCCTCGCCGGCGCGGCTCTGTTCCTGAACGATTATGGCGAATCCAGCCGTCATGCCACACTGCATCGCTGGCTGCGCTTCGTTGGACTTGCGCTGGTCGTCACGATGTTCGCGATCTTCCACCGCGCGCCAAATCCCGAAGGCGATAGCTGGATTCAGGTCGGCTATCCCGAGATTCTCGGCCTCATCGGCTATACCTATCTCGCCGTCGCCATTGTCTACATCCCGACGCGCCGCTGGCTCTGGGCGCCGCTGGGCTGGTTCGTGGCGATGATGGCGTTCAATGCGCTGTCCGCGGCAAATTGGGTTACCTTCGCGGATCGTCTTCCTTACTGGTTCTGGCCTTTCAGCAACGGTGCCATGGCTGGAATCACACTTGCCGGCATCGTGACATCCGCCATTTTTCTCGGGCCTCATCGTTGGCAGACGCTTCGTCACAAGATATATCTCGGCTTGGCGTTCGGAGTCCTCGCACTGATCGCGGGATGGATTCTCACCCCGCTCGGCATCTCCAAGATCCGGGCCACGCCCACCTGGAGCCTGTACAGCATTGGCGCTGCCGTTTTGCTATTCACCGCGCTCTACTGGATCTGCGACCTGAAGAAGAAGACAGGATGGGCCTTCTTTGCTCGTCCCGCAGGCTCCAATACCTTGACGACCTACCTGCTTCCCGACTTCTGGTACTACATCCTTGCCGCGACGGGAATCCACTTCTTCGACGACCACTTCACTTATGGCTGGCAGGGGGCTGTACGCTGCGCCGTTTTCACAGCGTTCATTCTCGCCGTGGCCGCTCTCCTGACGCGATGGAAGGTACGGCTGCAACTCTAGAGCCAGCCCGTGCACCGGGCCCGGCTTCAGGCCATCGATGGTGGAAGAAGCAAAAATGGAATCGCTTCGAGCGCGACGGCAACCGCGCCCCAGAGCACTGCCAAATCGCCCAGGCTGGCAGCAGCGATTCGCGGAATCGCGAACTCACTCTGTTCAAGCTCCCTCTTGACGAGGCTCAACAGCTCAGGGTGCCGGCCCACCTCTCCTCCCAGCAGGATCAAGCCGGGATTCAGAACCAGAGAGAGATTCACGATGACATCGGCGACGATTCCCGCACGATAAAGGATGACCTTGCTCGCAGCCGCGTCACCCGACTGGGCCAGATCGAGAACGTCAATGGCCTTCATCTGCTTGGGCGGCGAAACATTGCGCGCCTTCGCGGTTTCATCTTTCCAGGCATTGAGGATTCCAGGGCCAGTGATCACCGATTCCAGTTCTCCGAATTCATGCAGGGCCGGCTGTTTGCGTTGGACGCTCGGCAAACGAAGATACGCGATTTCGCCTGCCGACCATTGGGCTCCATGGTGCAGCTTCCCATCCAGAACAATACCGGCACTGACGTTGGCCCCAATATCGATCAGAACAAACGTCGGTTCCGATCGCGCGGCGCCGCGATATCGCTCTCCAAGAGCCGACAGATTTGTGTCGTTTTCAATGACCACAAGGCAATCGGCATGCTTGCTCAACAGGCGGCGCAGCGGAATGGAACGCCAATCATCGAGCGTGCTGATCGACAGCACAATCCCTTCCTCGACATTGGTGATTGCTGGAACGCCGACCACCATCGCCAGCAATTGCTCCCTTGCTTTCTTGTGCTTCTTGAGCAGGCGGCGGAGTTCCTCTCCAATCAAACTGCAGATCGCTTCTGGGTTTGTTTTCCGCCCGGCAAGCGGGATTTGAGATCTGTCCAACTCTTCTCCGCCCAGATCCGTAAGCAGGAATGAGACAGACCCGGCAGCGATCTGCACTCCAAGAATGCACCCGCGTTCAGCTTTGAATCGGATCATGTCCGGAGGCCGTCCGCCGCTGGATTCGCCTTCACCAAGCGGCTTGATCAGATTCGCGGCGAGCAGGTCGGCAACCACATTGGTCACCGTGGGCGCACTCATTCCCGAGGCGCGAACCAGGTCCGCTCTTGAACACGACCCAGCTTCGCGCAGAAGCTTCAGAATGGTGAGAGCATTCGTACGGCGAAGCAGCGACGGTCTTCCTACGGCAATCGGTTCTTTCTTCACACGGAACTCGTTCAAGACGGCGGCAACAATTCGCTCCCCGTCCCTCTCAGGATCAAACCTTCACGATGAGGATGAGCAACAAACTCAACCCTGCACAACCAGAAATCGCAATCGGAAATACTCTCCAGAATCAACCACTTGAGGCGTGGCCACTTTCTTTACCGAGTATAGCAAGGCCTCGGTTCCGATTTGCCCTTCACATGAACTGGATCGAAGCTGGAGACGGATCATCGATTTGCCGGCAGGCAGCCCATATTCTCGGCAGACCGCTCTTTCTAAATAACAGTACCAAAGATTTGCCCGGTTCTCTACACTAATTGTGAACCCAGGCTGCGCGCTTCACCCGCTGCAGTCTCCAAGGCGGCATTTCAATGAGAAAAGAACGGCGAACCAATGGTATCCAACGGCTCTTATTGTTGATTTCGTGCATTGTGTTTTGCGTGCATGCGTGTTTGAGCCAGGTTCGCGTGCTGGTTGATCAGGTGGGCTACGAGACGCAGGCTCCCAAGCAGGCGATCATTTCCGGGAGCGAGAAGGACCATCCGGCGGCCTTCAGACTGATTGACATTGATTCAGGCAAGAGTGTCTTCGAGGGGAAGCTCAGCTCCGAAGGAAAAGTTTACAACTGGGAGAACCTAGTCTTCTGGACTGCGGACTTCTCCGCGTGGCAGAAGCCTGGGCGCTACGCGATTGAGGCCGATTCAGCGAACATGGCCAGGTCGTACATCTTCGAGGTTAAGGACGACATCCTTGAGCGGGAAACGCTGTCGAACGTTGTTTTCTATTTCAAAGGCCAGCGGGCCAGCGGGGCAATGGACCAAGCGGATCGCCACCTGCACCTTCCAGGCAGCGGTGATGAATTCGTGGACGTGCACGGGGGATGGTATGACGCAACGGGCGACTACGGCATCCATCTCTCGCATCAGAATCCAACCTCTTACTTCAATCCGCAGCAGGTTCCGCTGGCGGCCTGGAGCCTGTTGAAGAGTTACCAGGTGCTGGACGCGCGCAACAACGACAACTTCAGCGAATACAAGCGGCGCATGTTGGATGAGGGGCTCTACGGAGCGGACTTCCTGGTCCGAATCAAACGGCCAGACGGATCATTCTTTGAGACCATCAACGCTCCAGGAAAGGAGAAGCTTGCGAAGGACCGCGTCATTGGCGATCCCAACTGGAAGACGAAGATCAAGCTCAGCGCATCCGACTCGACGGAACGGTCCATCGGGACTACGGGCCCGCATGTATTTGAAGCGAGCTTCCGCGCCGGCGGAGGCATGGCGATTGCCGGGCTGGCCCTGGCCAGTACCATGCCGGCCGACGGGGAAATTTCGCGACAGGAATACTTGCGGGCAGCCGAAGAGGCGTTTCAGTTTCTCAATGCGCATAACCGCGAACTGCTGAACGATGGCGTGGAGAACATTCTCGACGACTATTGTGCGTTGATGGCCGCAACCGAGCTCTACAGTGCAACACATAACGCGGAATACCGGCGAGCGGCCGATGCGCGCGCGACCAGGCTGATGGCGCGGCTCACGGCCTCAGGAAGCTGGCACGACTACTGGCGTGCGGACGATGGAAGCCGCCCCTATTTTCATCCATCCGACGCTGGTCTTCCAGTCATCAGTCTGCTTGAGTATATGAACATTGCACCGGCCGACATCAAGCCCAGGGTGTTGGAATCCGTTGAGCGGTCTCTGCGCTTGGAACTGGCTGTCACCTCAGAGGTCAACAACCCATTCGGGTACGCGCGCCAATTGATCCGCACACAAGGGACAGTGAGGACGGCTTTCTTCTTCCCCCAGGATACGGAGGCTGCCCCGTGGTGGCAGGGAGAAAATGCGCGCCTCGCGTCTCTTGCTGCAGCCGCACGCATGGCCGCGCCGCTGTTCGCAAACAAGCCGGAGTTTCAATCGCAGTTGCGCGCGTATGCCTGGAACCAGCTTCACTGGATTCTCGGACGCAATCCCTTTGACGCAACCATGCTCATGGGCAGCGGTCACGGCTATGCGCCGTACATGTTTTTCCGCTCTTACAAGTACACTGGCGCACCCGGTGGAATCGTCAACGGCATCACTTCCGGCCTGGACAAGGAAGATGGAATCGCATTCAATCTTGGCTATGCGGCAACGGGCAAGGATGACGACTGGCGATGGACAGAACAGTGGTTGCCGCATGCGGCTTGGTACTTATATGCAGTAAGTCTTCCGCACTGATCGTGACAGCCGCACCGCGCGCAAAAAAAAGGGACCGCAGCCGTTGGCGCGGCTGCGGCGTGAAGCAGATGGAACAGTCCTTGGGCAGATTGTGCCTTCGGTAAACATTTTAAAATGCATATTTCAGTGATAACTGCGTCGAGCGATTGTTACTGACCGTCCCCGTGATCTGGCCAAAGTTCCCGTCGGTCATGCCGCTGTCTGGCGCGGCATAATCGGCAATGTTGAATGCGTTGAAGAAATCGGCGCGGAACTCCATATGATGCTCATGCCAGAAAGGGAAGCTCTTGACAACCGCCATATCGATGTTCTGGAAGCTCGGCGCGCGGACCGAGCCGGGACGCACTCGTCCAAAAGAGTAGTTTGACTGCTCCTGAAAGATGCACTTGCCATCGTCAAAATCCGGGCTGCATGAACTTCCCTGCACCTCGGTTCCCCAGTAGGCGTTGATGGAGCGGTCGACCATCTTGAACGGGCGAAGCTGGTTGGGCCGGGCCGCGCCAGTGAACGCGTTCACGGCATTGGAGTAATGAGGAGGCGACGATACGGTTACCGGAAATCCGGAATAGTAGACCTGCGCTCCACTCAGTTTCCATCCACCAACAACTGAATTCAATACCGGATTCCAGTTGGAGCCGAACTGTCTTCCTCTGCCGAAGGGAAGGTCATAGACGCCGGTCACCGAGATGTTATGGCGGGTGTCAGTGCCGGCGGGGCCCCACTCACTCTTCGGATCGTATGCGTTTTGTTGATAGTACTGGCCGCTCCAGATGTTGTAGACGCCGTAGAAGCCAATGTTATCGGTGAGTGAGTGCGAGTAAGTGTAGTTAGCCGTCAATTCCAGGCCGGCAGTTAGGTGCTGCCTGTAGACGGCCTGCAATCCATTGTAATTGCTGGCCGATTCAGTCTGCGTAACCTTGGCGGTGCCACCCTGACCAACGATGCTCGCATAGGGAGCAGTGGCCGTCGGCGACGTCCATTGGTTACCCCAGTAGGGGTCGGTGAGGTGGTGACCTAGGATGCCCACATAACCCACCTGGATGGTTGACGCGTGCGCAATTTGATATTCAGTGGTGAGGCTGAACTCCTGCGTCTGGGCAGGCTTTAGATTCTTCGGCCAAATATAGAACACGGTTGTCGGAACTTGCGTGGTTGGAAAGCCATTTGACGCCTGGTAGAACACGCCAGGCGAGTAGGGCGAGCCGCCCCCGGCAGGAGCGGGGCTCACGCCGGTCTGCTCGAAGTCGGTGTGGAAGGGCGGATTCTGCGTGAGACGGAGATTCGCACCGGTGCCTTCCAGATAGCTCGATATTCCATAGCCGCCGCGGACTACAAAGCGTGGCATGGCCTGAAAGGCAAATCCAACACGAGGCTGGAACTGAGCATAGTCCGGATCGTAGAGGGCTCGACTGTTGCCATCGACTCCTGCGTACTCAATTTGAAGGGACTGCATGTTCACGTTGGCCATCTTATTGTTGACTTCAAAAATGGGCTGATCGAATTCCCATCGAACACCGATATTCAACGTCAGCTTCGAGTCCACTTTAAAGTCGTCCTGCGCAAAGACGCCGTCGCGCCACTGGCGTTGCCCCGTCAGTCCAGTTACATCGCCGATTTGCACGTCCTGCACGCGATCAAGAAGAAAGTCGGCGAGTGGATATGGGAGTCCGGATTCGTTGGGGGGAGGGGTCGAAGATGGATTGGCGCTGTACGCTCCATTGTAATTGAACGCGCCCAGTTCTCCGTAATTTCCGGGATAGAAGCTGTTCTGTTCGTAGCGCAGGAACTCGCCGCCGAACTTCATCAGGTGCCGTCCCTTTTGCCACGTGAAGTTATCCGAGTAGCCAAAAATGTTATCGACGAAGATCTCGGGAGATGGGTTGGTTCCAAATCCGTTCGGATAGCCGGCACCGCCGGTTCCATTGAAGTTTTGCGAGCTGAACCCGGCAGTTTGCTGTGGTTTTCCGGGGATTCCGACGAGCTGATTTCCGGTGAGTCCAAAGATGCCGGAGGGGTCTGTTGAGACGCCATTGTTGAACTTGACTCTGCCGTAGTTGATGGTAAAGGAATTAACCATCGCCGAGCTGATTGTGTGCACCCAGTTCGAATCAAAGAAATGGTCGGGATAACTGTTGGCGATGGGGAAATTCACAGGCAAAGGGTCGGCGGTGGTGCCGTCGGCTGCGTACCCTTGCGAATAGCGAAAGGAGAACTTGTCGTTGGTGCGCAGTTGCCAGTCGACCTTGGCATCCCCCTGGTCATTTTCGGAGAAGCCGGCGCCAGGTCCAACAAAGTTGTTTTGAATCCCGAGCGGATCGCCTGAGTTGGCGGGATGATTTGGAAGAGGGTAGGCCTTGGGATTGCCGAAAAGGTAAAGCGCAACAGGATTGGTAATCGGTACCTGGTTGTCTGCGTATTTCTTCGGTTGGCCCGTCGATGAGTCGATGGTCTGGGTGTCGTAAAGCTGGGTTGGCAGCGAGTTCAGGCCAAGCGATCCCGGCGCTAACAGCGCCGACAGATCGCCGGTTCGGAATGCCGCGGGTATGACGCTCGAAGTGGTCTGGCCCGCGCTGTGATAGCGCATCGCCTCATAGTCGACGAAGAAGAAGAGCTTGTCCTTGATGATTGGGCCGCCGAGGGCGCCGCCATACTGTGCGGTGGTGTAATCGCTCTTCGGAATGCCGCTTTGATCGTTGCCCCAACTGTTGGCGTCGAGACGATCGTTCTTCAAATAGCCGAAAACGCTGCCGTGAAGGCTGTTGCTGCCGCTCTTCATCACGGCGAGCACGGTGCCGCCATTCACGTTGCCGAACTCTGCGTTAGCGTTGGATTCAACCACGCGCATTTCCGCTAGTGCGTCGGGACTCGGACTGTAGGCGATGGTGTTGTTGATGTTCTCGTTGATCTCCTGCCCATCGAGGAGATAGTTGTTGGCCTGCTGGCGATTTCCGTCAACAGAGACCTGGTTTCCGGCGTCGATGTTGCGCTCGGTCGAGTCGCTGCCTCCGAAAGAGCTGAAGCCGGGGGCAACCGCTCCGGGCGTGTAGACCGTCAACTGCGAAAAATCGCGACCATTGAGGGGTACGCTGTTGATCGTGTTCTCGGTGAATGTCTCGCCCAGCGTCGCGCTCTCCGTGTTGAGGATGGGCTGCATCTGGCCGGAGACATTCACCGTGGCCGATGTCGCCCCGATGTGCAGCGGAATGTCGATCTTGGCGGTCTGGTCAATCTCGAGGGAGAAGGGACCATAGTTGGCTGTCGCAAATCCAGACGCGGAAACGGTCAGGCTGTACTGCCCGATCTGAAGGAACCGGATCGAGTACTCGCCCGTCCCGTCCGTCTTGGTCGTCGTTGCGACCGCAGATGCCGCGTTGATCGCAGTCACCGTGGCGCCGGAAACGATAGCGCCGCTTGGATCGGTGATGATGCCGCGAATGGCGCCCGTAACTGTCTGGGCCGCACCATGGAAGGCGGTGAGACAGAGGGAAAGCAGGAGGATGGGTAAACCACAGCGTTTCATAGGCCTCTCTTTCTTAGTTACGATTGTAAAGAAAGTAAACGAACCTGCGAACCAGCGGAACTTTGAACAGAATTGCTGAATTCGACGATGCGTGAAGGCTACACGGCCAAAAAAAATAAAGCAAGATTAAATTCGCATCAAATGATCACAAATGGTCCATTTCCAGAGTATTGAGTCTCTTCAACCTCTTGGATCGGTGCGGGACAGAATGAGCACCTCTGAGCATAAATCGTTTATGCTGAAGCCGTTAAGTTGTATTTGCCAGCGTCGCCTCATGGCCTTGCTCCGTGGCCGCGGGCCCCCGGACCCGACCAGACGGAAGCCTCATCGCGATCATCTTGCCCGCGCAACCGGGGATTGCGGCTTTCTCCGCAGCGTTGCCTAACGCCTCCTACAGCAAGAAGCCCTCAATCCACGGACAGCTTGGGGTCTATAGCCTGTTACAGTGTGAGGCTCTGGGTGAACACGCCGCCGAGTCGTCCTTGCCGGCGGGTGCGAGTCTTCTTTGCTGAATCTCTGCGAATGTGATTGAATGGTGGACTATTGATCAATGTTGTTTGTCGTCCTGTCACCCAGCACTTGGCACGTGGACGCGCAGTTTCAGCCGAGCCCGAGTTTGTGAGTTTGTTATGAAGAGTGAGAAACAGTGGGGCGTCCGATGATGCAGAGACTACTCGTGCAGTCTTCAATGAAATTCGCCATTGCGATGCTCGCGCCCGTGCTGCTCACGCCGGCGTTCCCGCTCTGCGGACAGGCACACTCCGCATCCTCCGCCAGCCGCAAGCGCCTGGTTGCCTATTACCTCTATCAGGACCAGACCAGGACTCCCGCATACACGGCGAAGCAGATCCCCTACAAGAAGTTGACCCACCTGATCCATGCTGCGTTGGTCATTGATACCGCCGGCGATGGCACGTTTCAGATTTCGCCTCATGCAATCGAGCCCGTACTGATCCCGCGAGCGCATGCGGCCGGAGTGCGCGTGCTGGTCTGCGTGCAAGGGGAGGCTGCCCCGTTTCGCAAAACCGCTGCAACCGGCGAAACGCGCGCACGTTTTGCGCAGAATCTCAAACAGTTCGTCCTCAAATACTCATACGACGGCGTTGACATCGATTGGGAGGTGCCCGAGGGTCCAACCGATGTAGCCAACAATGTTCTTCTCATGCAGGCTCTGCGCGACGCGCTTCCCTCGCCCCGCTACTTGTTGTCGATGGCCACTCCGTCCGAGCCCGGTCATTGGGGCGAATTCGACTTCGCGCACCTGACGCCGATTCTCGATTTCTACAACGTGATGACCTATGACTTTCATGGCCCGTGGACCAACCACGCCGGCCACAATTCTCCGCTCTTTTCCAACGGCGACGATCCAGGCCACGACGGCAGCATTGACGACACCGTGAACCTCTATCTGAATAAACTGGGAGTGCCGCCTGAGAAAATCAACCTGGGCACCGCGTTTTATGGATATCAATTTCCAATTGGAGAATTGCATGGTCCATGCAACTGCGAGAAATCGACAGCAAGCCGTGATTACGCGGCCTACATCAAGCCGAAGATCGGTAAGGACGGTTGGGTGCAGTCGTTTGACCCCATCGCCATGGCGCCCTATCTGGTTCACGGCGACCCCGCGCCCGGCTTCATCACTTACGATGATCCCGATTCCACCGCAAGAAAGGTTGTCTACGCGCTCGAGGTACGAAACCTTGGCGGCGTCTTCATGTGGGAGTTATCAGGCGACTATGACGGCAAGAAGCAGGATCTCCTCGACAGCATGTTCAAGATCGTCAAGCGCATTGACCGGCAGAATCATTGAGAGCGCTCAGTGGTCATTCGATGGGCGAGCATCGAGACTCGCAGGTTCGAGAGCTCGCCGCGGTTTGACCTCTCACCCTCGAATTGCTCCTATTGGATACGCCTTTGAATGCCGCTGAGATCGACAACTGTAGAAGCTTCTCGATCAGACTCGTTGGCAACATAGAGCCTGCTGGAACCGGGAACCACCGCCATGGCATAGGGGCTCTTTCCCGCGGGCAGCGTAGCAAGAACTGTATTGTTGCTGGTGTCGATTATGGTGACGCTGTCGCCGATGGTGTTCGCCACGTAGACGCGGTCGAGAACCGGGTCGAAGGCAATCGCTTTCGGACGATCGCCAACGGGAACTGTTGCCGTTACTGCGCCGGTTGTCGCATCGACGACGGCAACGCTGTTCTCTCCATAGTTGGCCACGTAGAGCACGTGTGCCTTGGAATTCACGGCAATTGCGCAGGGAATCGCGCCCGCGTGGAGAATCATGGGTTCCGGTATATCGCTTCTTAGGGCAGCCAGATCGGCGTTCTCGATGCGCGTCACGTAGACCGTTCCGCTGCTCTCATCGAGCGTCAGGCCCCAGGCATGCCTTCCCACGGCCCGTGCGCTGAATTTCAGGCTTGCCTCATGCAGTACCGTGACCGCGCCACCGTATCCGAGCAGGTAAACAGTCCCGGTTCGAGAGTTGATCGCAATCAGGTCAGCCGAGCCGGTCTTCACGTCCGTGGCTGTATTGGTTGCGCCATCGAGAATGCTGACCTGGTCGCCGAATGTGTGCGTCACAAACACTTTGCCGGTGGCGGTATCGGCCGCGACGGAGTAAGGGTGGCTGCCAATCGGCACCGTTGCGACAACCGCATCGGACACGCCACCGAGAACGCTCACGGTGCCGTCTCCGGCGTTGGCCACGTAAACTGTGCCGGTTGAAATGTTCACAGCAATGGACACAGGCTCCGACCCAACCTGCACGCGATGCACCTGCTTGCCGGCGTCAGTGTAGATGTCAACCGCGCCGTGGCTCGTGTCCACCGCATAAACCTTCCCGGTGGCCGGACTGAAGACGACAGCGCGGGGGTTGATCAGCCCGCTGCTCGGCGCGGCAAGCGGACCCTTCACCGCCGCCGGCTGCGCCATCAGGGCGATTGCGCCGGCCAGAAAGCCAAACGCAAGATCGGCGCGCAAGGAATTGCGCAAAGTTACTGTTCGGAAGCAGGGATTCATGAGATACTTCACCTTGATTACTAAGTATCCTCACTGGCGTCCGCTTGCGCAAGGGGGCAACTGCGAATGCCCGGCCCATTGCAGCCTGAATCTCCGATGGATAAGATCCACCGCAAAATCTCTCGAAACACAGGAGGGACGATGTTCGGTAAGCGCGGTACCGCCGCTGGTCTCGTACTTCTTCTGACGATGGCCATGATTGTGCTTGGTTGCATTTCCGGAGCGTCAGCCCAGCAGCCGCGGTTCAAAGTCGTCGCGATCGCCGAGAAGGGCGGTATTCATAAGCCCTTTGTCGACGCGGCCAAAGCGTGGCTGGCGCACGAGGCAGCCGCCGACGGATTCACGGTCGACTACATCGAAGACACCAGCAAAATCGACGACGCGTTTCTATCCCAATACAAACTTTTCATCCAGCTGAATTTTCCCCCGTACGCATGGACGCCCACTGCGATGGATGCTTTCCAACGATATATCGAGGAAGGGCGCGGTGGATGGATCGGCTTTCACCATGCCACGCTGCTCGGCGAGTTTGACGGATACCCCATGTGGCCGTGGTTCTCCAATTTCATGGGAGGCATTCGATTCACAAAATACATTCCCACATTCGTCAACGGAACCGTCCATGTTGAAGCGCCGGAGCATCCGGTGATGAAGAATCTCCCCAGCCACTTCACCACTGAAAATGAGGAGTGGTACACCTACGACAAATCGCCGCGGCCCAACGTGCGGGTGCTGGCAAGCGTCGATGAGAACAGCTATTCCCCCGCAAGCGACATCAAGATGGGCGACCACCCTGTCGTCTGGACCAATGAGCACGTCAAGGCCCGCAATGTGTACATTTTCATGGGCCACCATGGCGAACTCTTTCAGGACAGTGCCTTCACAACGCTCTTTCACAACTCCATTCTCTGGGCAGCCCGACCATGATCGAACGTCTGTTCCTCGGATTTGCAATCTTTGCGCTAACCGCCATGCCTGTGCGCTCGTACGCGGAAAAGGCTCCGCTTCACGTGCTCGCGTTTTACTCCACCAATGTCGAACGCGACCATGTCGACTTCGCCATGGAGGCCGTCAAGTTCTTCACTGAGGCCGCAAAAAAGGACGGGTTTCAATTCGAGTCCACCACAAACTGGGACGATCTCAACGCCGAGCGCCTCAAGTCGGTCCAGATCGTCTTGTGGTTCAACGATTCGGCGCACACCGGCCCGCAGCGCGCGGCGTTTGAACAGTACATGGAACATGGCGGCGGCTGGTTCGGATTTCATTTTGCCGCGTATAACGACAGCAGTACGCATTGGCCGTGGTTCGTCCAGTTCCTTGGCGGCGCAGTGTTCTACGGAAACAGTTGGCCGCCCTTGCCGGCGACTCTTCACGTTGACGATTCAACGAGCCCGATCACCCGACATCTTCCCGCCAATTATCTTTCACCGGCAAACGAGTGGTACAGTTGGCAGCCAAACCCGCGCGCCAATAAGGATGTGAAGGTACTTCTTACGCTTGATCCGTCCAACTTTCCGCTTGGTTTCAAAGACACGCTAACCGGCGGCGATATTCCAGTGGCCTGGACCAATACCAGGTACAGAATGATCTACGTGAATATGGGGCACGGCGACAGAATCTTTTCCGAGGCGCATCAGAATCAGATGTTCGAGGATGCGCTCGTGTGGCTTGGATCAAAGCACTGAAGCAAAGTGTTTCTCTTCGCGAACCGATAGCTATTGCTCCATCGCTCCGTATTCAAAACGCGGAGGCAGGCGGCAGCCAGTCCTTTCCACCATCGCCAGCGTGAGTGCCTGCGGCACCAGCAGCGAGGTGATTCCCTCCCACGGCTCGGCTACCGCATCCACGCGCACGGGGAACATCAGGCCGGCCGGTTCGCGGTCCTCGGCGGAAATGAGAACCACCCTGCCGCCGCGCCGGTTGCACTCCTGGGCAAGCTTGACTCCCAGGTCAGCCGCGCGGCCCAGCGCAAAGATGATGGCCACATGCGACGCGTCGACATCGAGGTTCGGTCCGTGGCGAAAGCCGGCGCCGGTATGAGCTGCGGCGCGCTGGCCGGTCATTTCGCGAATGCAAAGCGCGCTCATGATTGCGCCGCCATAGGCCGCGCCCCTGCCGATCATCTCCGTGTTGGCCGCGCCGCGGCAGAATTCTTCAAGGCTGCCGCGCATGCCAAAGATGCGGTCAAGGTTTGTGGAGAATATCTCCGCCGCAGCTTCAGCTTCCTCCTGCCATGGGACGCCCAGCATCTCGAAGGCAGCGATGATTGCGGCGGCTGTGGAATTAGTATAAGTTTTTGTCGCGTTGCCATATTCTGGCCCTGCCAGGATGGGCAGCTTGTTCTCTGCGAGCTTCCAGCAAGTGCTCGCAGAATTGTTTGAGATCAGCGCCAGCGGCCCCCTCGCTCCGCGCTTGAGCAGTTCCACCAGCTCTGCGCTTTCCCCGGAGGCGGTCATCAGAATCGAGAGTGCGGCATCATCCCAAACTGAGCCCCCGTAATGCAGCCATTCGCCGGCATCCACCGTGAACGATAACCTGCCGTTCGTTTGCAGCGCCACAGATCCGCTTATCGCGGAGCAGAACGATGCTCCCATGCCGAGGAACAAGACAGGGCCACTTTGGGCCGCTGCTGCGCGCAGTGTGCCCAATGCAGACTGAATCGCCGGGTCGGAAGCGTATGCGCGAATCAGTTCATCGAGCTTACGCGGCTGCTCACGGCACTCAATCTCCAGAATCTGCGCACCGGTGGCTGAAAGCAGCTCTTTGGCCGGCTCGACACCTGAGATCCAATTGCGGGTGCGATTGCTGGTTGAGTCCATCTGATTTCCTCGCGCCTTCTCGTCCGTCCTGCGTTAATTTGTAATGGTTGCTTAAAAAGTGGTTTAATTGTAGCAGAATCTTTCAGAGCAGCGCCTTCACTCAATTGGGGGGACACATGACCGGCTCGATCTCGACTGTGCGGCCCAGCGTCGACAGTTTCTTCCTCGGCAAGGTGTCGCTGATTGCGGGCCTGGGCGGCATTCTCTACGGATTCGACATGGGGATCATCGCGGCGGCACTGATCTTCGTTCGCTCCACCTTCTCACTTTCCACACAAATGGAAGAGGTCGTCGTCAGTGTCGTCCTCATTGGGTCCATGCTTGGGGCGGTTGTGGGTGGAACATCCGCCGACCGTTACGGACGACGGACCATCCTTGTTTGGGGCGGCGTGCTGTTCATCATCGGTTCGATTCTCGCGCTGCTTGCGCCAAATGTCTTAACGTTGATCGTTTCCAGAACGCTGCTTGGAATCGCGATCGGATTCACCTCGGTCACCGCGCCTGTGTATGTCTCCGAACTTGCACCGCCGCAATCCCGGGGAATGCTGATTGGCTTTTATCAGTTCGCTCTCACCGTCGGAATTGCACTAGCCGATTTGGTTGGCTATTGGCTGGCAGACGGGCACGCGTGGCGGTCGATGTTCGGTCTGGGCGCGGTACCCGCCATCTTCTTCCTCCTGCTGGTGATCACGGTCCCTGAGAGCCCGCGCTGGCTTGTCGCGCACGGAAGATTGAGCGAAGCGGAAGCGATTTTGCATTCGTACACAGACAACGCGGGCGCTGCGTTGCTGCTGGCAGATATTCGCGCCAGCCTTCTTGTCTCAATGGAAAAGCGATGGGGCGCACTCTGGACGCCAACCGTGCGCAGAGCACTCGCGATTGCCGTCGGATTCACTGTGCTGCAACAGGTAACCGGCATCAACACGATCATCTACTATGGTCCGCAAATCTTCGCACTGGCAGGCATCGGCTCTGACAGGAGCGCCATCTTCGCAACCCTTCTCGTTGCCCTGGTCAATGTGCTCGCCACAATCATCGCCCTTGTTCTTGTCGACCGTGTGGGGCGCAAGCCGCTCTTGTATTGGGGCGTCGGCGGCATGACTCTCTCGCTGTTCCTGCTCGCAGCTTCCTTTCATAACCAGGCGGCGCTGGGATCTTCTCTCGGCATCGTCGCAACCGGGTGCTTGATGCTTTACATCACCTGCTTCGCGTTCAGCATGGGCCCGATTGCGTGGATCATTGTTGCCGAGGTCTTCCCTCTGCGTTTGCGAGCGCGCGGGGTTGCCGCCGCCACTCTCGGGTCCGGGGCCTCCAACTTCATTGTTTCGCTCACGTTTCTTTCGCTGATTCACGCTGCAGGCAATACAGCCACCTTCTGTATCTATGGCGCCTTTTGCATCATCACGCTCTTCTTTGTGCGCTTTGTGATGCCCGAAACCAAGGGGTGCGATCTGGAAAGCATCAGCGCCGAGCCCCAGTCACCGATCAATCAACCATAGCGTCGCCGCTCGCGGGAACGCATGAAATCAATCATCGAGGCATCTCAGGCAATGGCACATGAAAAGTCGACAGGGTCCGTTTCTTCCCTGACAAACCCCCGGCAGTCCACCCCACACTACGTGGTTGGCGCAGACATCGGAGGGACAAGTTTACGTCTCGCTCTTGCCGACGGCGAAGGCACGATCCTTGCGAGGTGGTCGGCTTCGACGGCGGACACACGGGACGCCGAAGCGGTTGTGGGCCGCATCCGACAGGGGGTCGACGCGCTTCTAAGCGAGGGGTCCTTGAAGCCCGAATCGCTCAGTGCCATTGCGGCCGGCGCACCCGGCGTTACAGATGTCGACAGGGGAATCGTGATTGCGACGTCGTATCTGATGGGGTGGCGCGACATTCCCTTGCGCCAGATGCTCGAAGCTGAGTTCGGAGTACCTGCCGCAGTGGACAACGATGTGAACATGGCTGCGATCGGCGAGCAGCGAGCCGGCGTCGCACAGGGTGCGGGCGATTTTGTTTTCCTCGCGCTTGGCACTGGACTCGGCGCCGGCCTCGTGCTCAATGGCGAGCTGCATCGCGGCAGCATCTGGACTGCCGGAGAGATCGGATACATGCTCGTCCCCGGCACGAACGAAGCGCCGGCAAAGCGCGGCGAGCCGGGAGGCCTTGAAGCCATGGTTGGCGGTGAGGGAATCAAATCGCTGTGGAAGAGCCGCTGGAGCAGTGATCTCACATCTCTTCCCAGGGAAGCGACTCCAACCCAGATCTTCGATCATGCGCTCTTGTCCAATCCACTCGCGCAGGAAGTTCTGCAACTCGTAGCGCGCACGCTCGGCTATGCCATCTACAACATCTCGCTCATTCTGAATTCGCCGTTGTTTGTTCTTGGCGGAAGCGTGGGCGTTCATCCCGCACTTGGCGACGCCACGCGCGCAGTGCTTCACGAGCGGCGTGAGCAGGTCCAGCCTGTGCTGGTCCGAAGCGGGTTGGGGAAGGACGCACAATTGATCGGTGCGATCTTTCTGGCGCTCCAGACAGCGAGCCGGAAAGAAGCTCTCCCATCGAGCTGACGCGACGAGTCGCAACGCGCGCCTCTCGCGCAGGTCACTTGCCTTTCCAGTAATCGCTGAACCCGGAGTATTCCGAGGCGACATTTGCCAGAATGATGCGGCGCAGTTCAAGCACATCCACTGATCCCAACTGCTTGTACAGCACTTTCCCATCAGGGGAAAGAAGCACGGTATAGGGCACCGCGGAGTCCCATGTGGGATCGAATGCCTTCTGCATCTCCGCCGTGTCCGTCGATGAGAAGAGAAGATTGCGGCTTGTGGCATGTTTCTTCTGCAGGAAGCGCAGCACACTGGCTTGCTCATCCGGCATGTTCACAGAGACAGTGACCAGCGACAGGTCGCGATCGCTATACATGCGCAAAGTGTCTTGAAGATCGGCAAACTCAGCAATGCACGAGCCGCACCAGGTTGCCCAGAAATCAACCAGCATCATCTGATGGGAGGGATTGGTGCGCAGCTTCGCGAGATCGGCCTTTGAAACCTGCGTCACCGTAACTGGCTGTTCTTCAATCTTCTGCAAAGCCACAATCCGATCAGCCGACTTTTCGCTCCACTTCGTGGAACAGCCCATCGCGCCGGTGTGCGCAAGGCGAACCTCGCGATGCGCCAGCAGATCGTCAATCGCGTTGCGGGCATCGTGGGTTTTGACCAGTTCAATCCGATAATTGTCGTCAATGCGGCCCTCGTAGCGCAGCCGCCGCAATTGGTCGAAGATGAATACATGCGGCGTTGCCTGCGGCCCATAGGCGCGCGCCACCTTTTGTGTATCCCCATCGTAGAGGTACGTATAGGTCAGGTGTTTGTAGCGCACGCGAATCTTCATCTCGGCCAGGGTGTCGCTCACATCGGATGAATCCAACTCGTCGATGCGCAGTGCCTTCGGGTCATTGGGCTGAATGGCCACCAGCGCCACTCCGCGGCTCTTGTAATCCGCAGCCAGGCGTTCGATGCGCTTCTCGTACATCTGCGCAATGGGGCAATGGTTGCAGGTGAAAACGACGACGAGAATCGGGCTGGCAGCGTAATCGCTCAGGCGATGAGTTTTGCCGTCGGTTCCCTGCAACACAAAGTCGGGAGCCGCGGACCCAATGGGCAGAATGGGATGCGTCTCAGCCGGGATGGCAGCCACCGAAACAAGAAACAAAATGAAGACTTTCAGCATGTGTCTCAACCTCTCAGCTCTCCCGTGGCACAAGGGCGCGGCCGGCCATTTGTTTGCGCCACCGTTTCGTCCATTCGAACCAAACGTGGTATCGTTCCTAATTATTCATTAGTATGTACCCTCATGGGAGTGAATTGGCAAGAATATTCACTGGAAGCCCAAAATTCGGGTACCGCACGCAAAGAATCGCTAAATGCAATAGCTGCCGGGTAGCGAATGGACCACGCGCAATTCATATGCGGAAGCCGTTGACAATCCCGGTCTTTGAACCGCTGTGAGAATCATGGGGGGCATCTTGAATCGATTATTGGTCGCCGTCGTGTTGTTTGCATTCTCTGTTTCAACGGCTCCGAACGCATTCGGCGGCGATGGCATTCCAAATGCCGCGTGGAAGCGCCCTCTGGGGCTTCCCCTCGAAAATCCAGGCGTGACGCGTGTGCCTGGAGATATCGACGACGGCTACTGGCAGGGCGTTCCCGTGGGCGGCTTTGGGGCTGGGACGTTCTCCCGCAGCTATCGCGGCGATTTTGCGCGCTGGCATATCAAGGCCGGTGTCCATCAATTCGAGCCAGTGTATGCCAATCAATTCGCCATGTTCCAGCAGTCTGAAGGCGATGCGCAGGGCACCGCGCAAGTATTGATGAATGGCCATCCCAAAGGGGGCGAGCTGTCGAGCTGGAAATGGGATTATCCGGTCGGCGCCGGCGAATACGACGCTCTCTTCCCCAAGGCCTGGTTCGACTACCGCTGGGACAAGTTTCCCGCGCACGTGGTGGTTGAGCAGCTTTCGCCGGTGATTCCCAACAACTACCGCGAATCCAGCTACCCCATTGCGGTCTATCGTGTACACGCCGAGAATCCAACCAGCAAGACGGTTACGGTCTCAGTGCTGCTTTCCTGGACCAACATGTCGGGGTGGTTTCGAACGTTCACTCGCGACTTTGCGGGGTCGCCCAACCAGGGCAATCACAATGAATCCGTGAGCCAGAAGCTCGACGGCAACGCAACCATGAAGGGGATTGTCTTCGACCGGAACCGCGCCGGCAGTGCACCCAATGAGTGGGACGGCCAGTTCGCCATCGCCGCACTCGATTCTCCCGGAGTGGAAGTCAGCTATCAAACCACGTTCATGGCCAGCGGCGATGGTAACGCCGTTTGGACGCCGTTCTCGAAGGACGGCAGGCTCGCCAACGATGGCAAAACATGGGTGAGCGACAAGGAGAAACTTGCCGGCGCCATTGCCGTGCGATTCACGCTGCGGCCGGGAGAGAAGAAGGTCATCCCCATCGTCATCGCATGGGACTTCCCTCTGGTCCAGTTTGGAGAAGGAAGGAAGTGGAACAGGCGCTACAACGATTTCTACGGGGCCTCCGGACAAAACGCTTGGAAGATTGCCCGCGACGGACTGCTCCACGCTGCCGAATGGAGCGATGAGATCGACAACTGGCAGGCGCCCTTCATCAACGACGACAGCAAGCCGCTCTGGTATCGGGGCATGCTCTTCAACGAGCTCTACGCGCTCACCGATGGGGGAACGTTCTGGGGACGCCAGGTTGGCGCAGACCTAAAGTCCACTCCGTCGTTTGCTCTGCTTGAATGCTTCGACTACGCCTATTACGGAACCCTCGACGTGCGCTTCTATGCGTCGCTTCCGCTGCTGAAGTTTTGGCCGGACATCGATAAGCAGGTGCTGCTGGAATTTGCCGATACCGTTAACAAAGAATGGCCCGAGCAGGGGCTTTGGGTCTGGAAGTCGGAGCAGACCGGTGAGCCCGTCACCCATAAGCGAAAGAAGGTTGGCGCAGTGCCGCACGACCTCGGCGTTCCGGAGGGCGACCCCTTCATTGCCGTGAATGAACCCGGCTGGCAGGACACCAACGATTGGAAGGACCTCAATTCCAAGTTCGTTCTCATGGTCTATCGCGACTATGTTTTAACTGGGCGAACGGACGCCGCTTTTCTCCGCCGCACATGGCCGGCGGAAAAAGCAGCAATCGAGTATTTGCGCCAGTTCGATCACGGCGGTGGGATCCCCGAGAATGGTGGATACCCCGATCAGACCTATGATGACTGGGTGACCAGCGGGGTCAGCGCTTATTCAGGCGGCTTGTGGCTGGCCGCTTTGCGCGCCGCGGAGGAGACGGCACGTACGCTCGGCGACATGAAAACGGCTGCGGAGTACCATGCGCTTTTTCTGAAGGGACAGAAGACTTACATCGCGCAGCTTTGGAATGGCGAGTATTTTCGTTATGATACTGGCAGCGAATCGAAAGACGACATTCAGACCGACCAGTTGGCTGGACAGTGGTACGCAAACCTCACCGGCCTCGGGGATATTGTGCCGCACTCGATGCAGGTCTCGGCGATGAAAAAAATCTTCGACGTCAACGTCATGAAGTTCGGTGGCGGCGAGATGGGAGCGGCCAACGGGATGGCTGCGGACGGCGCCATCCTCAGCAACGCCGAAGCAAAAGAAGTGTGGGTGGGAACCAGCGAGGGCTATGCCGGGCTGTTGATGAGCGAAGGCCTGAAAGACGAAGCGTGGAAGACCGCTTGGGGCCTCTATCACGTGATCTACGAGAGCAAGGGCTACTGGTTCCGAACGCCTGAAGCGTGGGATATCACGGGGAATTTCCGCGCCGGCATGTACATGCGCCCCACTGCTATCTGGGCTCTCGAAATGACGCCGCCCAGAACAAGATCAGCCCAATGAATTCCGTGATGCGATATCACGCGGGGTTGTGACATCCTCGCGCGACGAAGATTCCATGAGCGGAATGACCCACGAATTCGTCTAATATGCGTCCAAAGAAAAGTAATCCGCGTCTTGTTCATTAGCTGAGCAACCATGAGCCCGCTATTCTTGATGGGGTAGGAGATGGGGCGCGTCTCTGCGGGATAATGATTGAACTGGAGTAGCCTTGCATGAAATCGCCGTCTGCTGAAGCGGGGCCCGGATGAGCAGCCCGGACAGTTTGCCTGAAGGTGTTGAAACAGCAGCGTCCACAGACCCGGCAGCCGCTTCCCGGCCACGCCGGCTGACCCCTGCGCTGGTTGTCGTCTTGTTGGCTTCATTGATGGTTGCCGTGGTGCTCTGTCTACTATTTCTGCGCACGCGGAGAGGCGATCGCGAAAGCGCCCATTCTCAGGCTGCTTACGGGCCAGCCGCGCCTCAAACCCTCCGCCTCAAAGGTATGACTGCCGCAGTAGTTGGCCGCTCGATTCAGGCTCCGCTCATCGCCGGCCAGCAGGTAGGCACACTCACAATTACCCGGCTTGTGCCTAGTGGAACTCGCGTCAAGCAGGGAGATTTGCTGGTCGAGTTCGACCGTCAGGCGCAGTTGCGCGACTTCATCGATAAGCAGGCCCAGACCGACGACGAAAACGAAAAGGTGGTCGAAGAGCAGGCCAGGGAAGCCGCCGCGCGCGCCAAGGACGAGACCGAGATCAAGCAGGCGGAAGACAGTCTCGCCAAGGCCAGGCTGGAAATGGAGAAGGTTGAGCTGCTCTCTCGCATTGACGCGGAGAAGGCGCAGGAGGATCTGGATGAAGCCCAGGCCACGCTGAAGCAATTGAAGGAGACCTTTGACCTCAAGCGCAAGGCGGCGCAGGCCTCCATTCGCATTCTCGAGATCCAGCGCGATCGCACCCGCGAGACCATGATCCACGCCCAGGCCAACTCTGCCCTGATGCAGATTCATTCTCCCATCGACGGCATCGTTGTGCTGAATACCATCTGGAAAGAAGGAAACATGGGTGAGGTGCAGGAAGGCGACCAGGTGCGGCCGGGCGTGCCTTTCATGCAGGTCGTCGATCCCGCGGTCATGGAGGTCCGTGTTCCCGTCAACCAGGAGGATTTGCTCAGCTTGAAGATAGGCGAGAAGGCGCTGGTGCATCTGGATGCCTATACCGACTTCGCATTGCCGGGACAGTTGGAGTCGATTGATCCGATGGGCACTCCGGGTGATTTCTCTCCGAAGCTGCGCAAATTCTCTGCTACGTTCTCGATCAAGGGCCAGGACTCCCGCCTCATGCCCGATCTTTCCGCTGCGGTGGATGTGGACCCGCAAAGCGTCGACAGCGCAGCAAGCGGGGTGAAGTGATGCAAAAGTTAAGAGAACTGCGGATCGGGAAAAAGACGCTCGTAGTGGCTGTCGTTGTCGTCGCTGCCAGTGCAGCCGTCTTTGCAGTCGTCCATTATTCCCGCAAGGCCCCATCCGTCCCAACCTTTCAGGTCAAGCGTGGCGAGTTCCTTGACGCTCTCCAGTTTCGCGGACAATTGAAAGCCATGAAATCAGTCACCATCACTGCGCCGTCTAATGCCGGCGATCTCCAGATTCTCAAGATCGCAACAGACGGAACCCAGGTGAAGAAGGGCGATACAGTGGTCGAGTTCGATCCGTCGAAGACAGAGCAGGATCTGGCGCGGGATCAGTCGACGCTGAAGTCTTCGCAGGCTGAGATTGAGCAGGTCCGCGCCGAGGGCCGGCTCAATGAAGAGGTCGACACCACCGCGGCAATGAAAGCAAAATACGATGTCGATTTGGCCAGACTCGACGCCAGCAAGAGTGAAGTGGTCTCCAGAATCGAAGGAGCTGAAGCCAATCTGAAGGTCGCCGATGCGCAACAGGGGCTGCACGAAGCGGAAGAAAAGCTGAAGTCCGACACAGCCATCGATCAGGCGACGATTGAGGGCAAGAAGCACGCAAGCCGCAAGGCGGACTTCGACGCGCAGCGCGCAGAGACCGCGCTCACGGCCATGACGTTGAGAGCGCCGTCAGACGGAACCATCAGTCTGCTCTCCATCTGGCACAACGGCGGGGAAAGCACGTTCAAAGCCGGTGAACGCGCATGGCCGGGTACGCCGATTGCGGAACTCCCTGACGCCGCCTCGATGCGCGTTGCGGCGCGTGTCGACGAAACAGAACGCGGGCGACTGGCAGTGGCGCAGCCGGTCACGCTGCAACTGGATGCGATTGCCGATCGCCAGTTCTCGGGCAGGGTGGAGCGCATCGGCACCATCGCCACCTCCGACTTTTCTTCGGGCTGGCCCATCCCTCGCAACTTCGATCTGGAGATTGGCATCGACCAGGCAGACCCCCGCCTCAAGCCCGGGATGACGGTGCAGATCACCGTGATTGTCGGACGGGTTCCAGATGCAATCACCATCCCCGCACAGGCGTCCTTTCTCAAATCCGGGCGTACCGTGGCCTATGTCTGGAATGGCTCCGCGTTTCAGGAGCGTGTGATTCAAATTGAACGCAGAAGCCGCGACCGCATCCTGGTCTCCTCCGGCTTGAAGCAGGATGACCTGGTGGCGCTCCAGGATCCAACGGGGAAGGAGTAAGATGGCGCGCGTCAAGAAACATCGCATCCTCATCTGGGCAATCGCTGTGATTCTGCTGGTCGCCGGCATCGGAGCGGTTTTGGCTTTCAGCCGCGTAAGACTCCCTGCCCATGGCGATGAAATCCCACTTGCCGAGGTCAAGCGAGGAGAGATCGACCTCAAGGCGCACGCCACCGGTGAACTCCGCGCGAGCCACTCGATCATGCTCACCGCACCAGCCGTCGGTGGAGATTCGCTCCAGATTACGCGCCTCCTTCGCACCGGCCAATCTGTAAAAAAGGGCGACATCGTCTTCGAGTTCGATCCGAGTGAGCAGCTTTACAAACTGGAGCAGAATCGCTCAGAGCTGCTCCAGGCCGAACAGGAGATCACCAAAGCACAGGCGGATGCTGCGGTGCTTGGCGCGGTCGACAAGGTCGTCCTTCTGAAGGACCGCTACGGTGTGCGCAGGGCGGAACTTGATGTTCAGAAAAACGAACTCGTGAGCAAGATCGACGCCGACAAGAATGACCTCGCACTGCAACAGGCGAAGCGGGTGCTGGCGGAGCAGGAGAAAGATATCGAGTCGCACAAGGCCTCCGGTCAGGCCGCCACTTATCTGGCAAAAGAGAAATACAACAAGGCCAAGCTGGGCATGGACCAGGCGCAGCAGAACCTGGATAAAATGCACGTCACCGCGCCCATGGATGGATTGGTCTCGATCCAGAAAAACATGAATGCATCGGGCGGTTTCTTTTTCACTGGAATGTCTTTGCCCGACTACCATGAGGGCGATCAGGTGCAGCCGGGCAGCTCGATTGTGCAGGTCGTTGATCCCCAGGGGTTGGACCTGACCGCGAAGATCGCCGAGCAGGATCGCGCGAATGTTCAGGTGGGCCAGAAGGTTGAGGTTGTCTTCGATGCACTGCCAGGCCGCACGTTTCATGGAACCGTCAAAAGCGTAGGCGGAATGTCGGTGAGGCAGTTCTTCTCCGGCAATACAAACGGTAACTTTGAAGTATCCATTCAACTCGCGGATTCGGATCCGCTGCTGCGCTCCGGGTTCACGGCGAACATAGTCTTTCTCGGTGGCTCCAGGAAGAACGTGCTCTATCTCCCGCGGCAAGCGCTGTTTCTAAAGGACGGCAAGCGGATCGTGTATGTCAAGAAAGACAGCGGATACGAGCAGCGCGAGGTAAAGATCGAAAGCGAGAATGAAAGCCGCGCAGCCATTGATGGATTGGAAGAAGGCAGCAAGGTCGCATTGATTGACCCAACCGCGCCGCGTAAAGCAAATGGCTCCGGTTCCGCGCCCGGCAGCGCAGGAGGGACGCCTTAATGACTACGAATCGCCTGGTGGTGCCGGAGCGCTTTCTGCTTGTCTATCAGCAGTGGGCCAGGGACGCGCAGTTGGGAATGCAGAACCTGCTCGTGCACGGCATGCGCTCGCTTCTCACCATGCTCGGCATGATCTTCGGCGTGGCCGCGGTGGTCGCCATGCTTTCAATCGGCGCCGGCGCACGCCAGAAAGTGATGGCACTCATTGAGCAGATGGGTGTCCATAACATGATCGTTGAAGCCAAAGAAACCGTGGAATGGCAAGCGCATCAAAAGGTTCGCAAGCTCTCTCCTGGCCTTACGCTTCAGGATTATCGAGTGATCCAGAACGATCTTGAAGGCGTTGTCGCCTCCACTCCGCGCAAACAACTCACGCCGTCAAAGATGATTCCGAAACCGCAGCAGGACATGCCCAACGTCATGGGAGTCAACGCCACTTACCAGCAGATTGCCGGGCTCCATCTGCTGAGTGGGAGATTCTTCGATCAGGGCGATGCGGATCACGGCGCGCCCGTCTGTGTGCTGGGCGCGGCGGCCAAGTGGAGCTTGTTCGGCTCCTCCGATCCGCTTGGGCAGTACATCAAGGTTAACGAGCAATGGTTTCGCGTGATCGGCGTGGTCAGTCCGCAACTGAGCGCCCAGGGCGACAGCGCGGGCACACCTTCCGCGGATGTGAACAACAACGTCTACATTCCGTTGCAGTCGGCCTTTCTCCGCCTTGAAGACAGTTACAGCGATGTACGGGATGAGATTGACGGGATCTATCTCAACTTTGGCGACAGCGCCAACATCTCCCAGTCCGCGCAAGTGGCCCGCGCCATTCTTGATTCATCGCATCATGGCGCCGATGACTTCAGCATCGTGGTGCCGGCTGAATTGCTTGCCGAGCAGAAGCGTACCGAGCACCTCTTCAATACCGTCATGGTTGCCATCGCCTCCATCTCTCTGCTTGTTGGCGGCATCGGCATCATGAACATCATGCTCGCCAGCATCTTGGAACGCACACGGGAAATTGGCCTGCGCCGTGCAGTTGGAGCGCGACAGTCAGACATCGTGCGCCAATTTGTAGTCGAAGCCACCATGATCTCGTTCGCAGGCGGAACCATCGGCGTGGTCTTCGGCTTCGTCATATCCCGGCTCATCGCCTGGCTCGCCGGTTGGTCGACCATCGTAACCTTCAGCTCCATTGCACTGGCGTTTCTTGTTTCCATCTCCGTTGGGCTGGTGTTTGGAATCTATCCGGCCACCAAGGCTGCCCGGCTCGATCCTGTGGAGGCTATTCGCTATGAGTAGTTCGTGCTTCGCGTTCCGGAAAAAACTCGATACGCACCACCGCATTTTCTGTCGCCCCACATTTCCGCAACTAGATGGAGTCCTGGGATGAGATCCGTTCATTTTGCTTTCGCTTTGCTCTTTGCCTTGTTTTGTTCTGTCCCCGCTTTATCGCAGTCCGCGGAGAGTTATCGCGGCATGCTTACCGCGCGCGTCCGCGCCGACAAGCTTCCGCCCCCGCAGCATCTGCGGGACTACGTTCAGAACGGCAAGCTCAGCCTCAGCCTCAGGGATGCGATTCTGCTGACGCTGGAAAACAACAGCAATGTGCAGATTGAAGAGACACAGGTCGAATCGCAGAAATTCGCACTGCTGGGCCAGTTTCAGCCTTTCGATCCTACCATCCAGAGCAGTCTCAACATCAATCGATATTCCTATCCAACCTACAGCCAGTTACAAGGTGTGGGAGTCACCGGTAATATCACTCTGAACTCACTGAGTCAGACGGGGCAGGTGAGTTACACGCAGACATTCGCGCCCGGGACAAGCATTCTCGCCAGTGTATCCAGCAACAGGTTCTCTACCAATAGCTCCTATAACTACTTCAATCCGTATTACAATTCGTCGCTGGGTTTCACCATTACACAGCCCTTGCTGCGCGGCGGGGGCCGATTTGCCAACACGGCGCTGGTCAAGATTGCCCGGCGCTCGCTTGCACAGTCCCGATCCACATTTGAGGCCGAGGTCAATGACGCTATCCTGCTGGTGGTCAGTCAATATTGGTCCGCGGTTCAGGCCCGCGGGGCTCTCGATGTGGGCGAGAAGTCTCTCAAGCTGGCAGAGGCCAGTTATGACCGAGACAAACGTTCGCTTGAGCTAGGCGCGTTGCCGCCGCTTGATATCTATCGCTCCCAATCGGAAGTTGCCGCGCGCAAAGTTGGAGTGATCCAGGCCGGCTATGCGCTCACCCAGGCAGAAGAAGATTTGCGCCTCACCATCGGCGCCGATCGCGATCCGCAATTTCACAACATGGAATTGGAGTTGACTGAACAGCCGCAACCCGATGGGCAGCTCACAGACATCGACACTGTATCCGCGCTTGCTCTCGCACTCCACCAGCGTCCGGAGCTCGATGCCGTCAAGGATTCTCTCGACAACGATGAAACCAGCATCCGCCTCGCGCACAATCAGCTCGAGCCCAACCTCTCTCTCCAGGGCTTCTATCAAAGCAGCGGTCTGGGCGGCAATCAATACAACCTCCAGACCGGCAAGCTTGTTGCGCCCGGCGGATTTGGCTCTTCCATGAGCCAGTTGTTCGGCTTTGGCTATCCGGGTTACGGTGGAACCCTCTCGCTCACGCTTCCTGTCAGGAATCGCGGCGGGCAGGCAACCCTGGGAACCGCTCTTGTGTCGCGCACCCACGACCTCTATGCAGGAGGCCAGATCCAGGAACAGATCACGCGTGAAGTCCGCAACGCCGTCCATCAGCTTGACGAAGCGAGACAGGCATTGGCGGCAGGAACAACGTCTTTTGAATTGGCGCAGAAATCTCTCGCCTCGGAGCAGCGCAAGTTTGAGCTTGGCGCGGAAACAAACTTCTTTGTGCTCGACGCCCAGACCAAGCTCGCGCAGGCCGAACTTACCCTGTTGCAGACCCAGGTCAATTACCGCCTTGCGCTCGCCGCCGTTGGACACTCCACGGGTGACCTCCTGGGTCCCTATCATGTTCAGATCGCCGAACTCACCCGTTGATCCGAAGATTGACATACCCATCGGAGTGCTCAGTTCGCAACTCAGCAAGGGCATGTTTGGCTGCGCAGAAGTTGAGTTCCGTGGCAGCAGGAAGCAATCCTCGATCTGGTTGGAGAAGCCCCCGCAATCATGGAGCAAGTATCGTGACCAAGCGCTGCGCGGGAGATGATCGAACTGGCACAGCAACCAGTCCTGTCGCGCCGTCTATGCCGGGAGCTAAGAAAGTGTATTAAGCGCGGGCGCCTCACGTTAACGATGCTGTCTGCCGACGCTGGCAGCATCGCCGGTCAATGCCGGGTCCATTCGCCTACTCTTCGACTCACACAACTGCGCTTGCCGCGAAATTGCCCGATGAATTGATTTTTGCGGCTATGTTTCGATTTAAGTTGTTGATTTAATTGGCGTCCCCGACGGGATTTGAACCCGTGTTATCGCCGTGAAAGGGCTTCACGGAATCGTAAGTTATTGAAACTAGAGGACGCGGATGGCTACCAAAGTGCCTCAAAGGACGCCATGGGAACCCTTATCGGACGCCAATCGGACGCCAGAATTCGCTATGCGGATGCTGCCGTCATGGCGCTACTCAGACTTCATTTTGAGCGCAGATCCAAAACTGCATAATCGTTCGATTATTGCGCTTGTATTCGTTTGCTTCGATTGAATATAATCGCAGTTGAGGTCTACTGCCATGTCTGCCACTGTCCCTCTCACTCCCTTTATCCCCTCCGAGGAAGACGTCAAGCTGGCCAAGGAGACTAAGAAGATTCTGGCACCGCGCCTGAGTTGGACTTCGCCGTTCGATCTGCGCGCAATCAATCCCCTCAAGGAGCCATCGATCAAAATCCCTGCCCAAGCGGCGCATCTGCTGGTTCAGATTCTGGATGAGATGAGCCGGGGCAATGCAGTCAAGCTGATCCCAGTCCATGCGGAACTCACGACCCAGGAGGCCGCCGATCTGTTGAATGTCTCGCGGCCGACTTTAATCCGCCTGCTCGATGAGGGCAAGATCGAATTCCACAAGGTTGGAACACATCGCCGTGTTCCCTTCAAGAGCGCGCTGGCTTATAAACGGCAGATCGATACGGAGCGCAAGGCGGCCCTTGCTGAACTCGCGGCCTACGACCAGGAGTTGGGTATCTGAGCATGGCTGCGCTAATTGCGTTCTACGATGCGAACGTTCTGTACCCCGCGGAGCTTCGGAATTTTCTGATGCACTTGGCGCTTACCGGTCTCTTCCGCGCCAAGTGGTCCGCCGCTGTTCACGAGGAATGGATTTCAAATCTGCTGAAGAATAGGCCGGACCTCACGCGAGAAAAGCTGGAACGTACTCGGCAGCTGATGGATAAAGCGACGCTCGACGCACTCGTAGAGGGCTATGAGGACTTGATTCCCACCTTGAGCCTGCCGGACGAAAACGACCGCCATGTAGTTGCTGCGGCGATCCGCGGCCAGGCTCAGGTGATCGTCTCTATGAATTTGAAGGACTTTCCGAGCGAAGTTCTTCAGCAGTACGAAATTGAGGCGCTGCATCCGGACGAATTCATTCTGCAACTGATCGACCTGGCTCCCAATGTTGTCATGGATGCCGCCGAAGCGCATCGCCGAAGTCTCAAGAATCCGCCGATGTCCATCGAAGAATTCCTCGCATCTCTCGAAGCACAAGGCTTACCGAAATCCGTGGCCGCATTGCGGACGCTCATTCAACGAACAACTGACATGCAGCATTAGAGAGCGCCGGATTCCGCAATAGTGCCACGAGGTGTGGCACTATTGCTATGGGATCTCCGACTGCTGCTGGAACAGTTCACGGTTTGGAGCCGCGCCGTGCTCATACTCGTCGAGTGGTTACGGTTGCCTCGTGGCTGTCGCGTGAGATGGACACGTAGCCAAATCGCGAGTTGAGCGGGTCCGGGTGGACGCCGGTGTCGGCGTTCACGAGGACGCGCTCGGCTGTTGGGCCTTGGGAACTGTGGCTGGTGACAGCGTATCCTGTCGGACAAGAAACTCGCAGCACTGCCGCGACTTTTGCCCCAGGACGCGAGCGGCGTCTTCAAGGACAGGCGTGAGCCGGACAGTATTGGCATCGTCATGCCCGTCGGGTGGGCCGAGACAGGCGCTCCTGAGAACAAGCAGGAGCATCTTAAGAGGGCGGGAAGACGGGCAGGTCCACCCACGAATTGCTATCCAGCGGAACGATTGCGATCTGTGCCTGGTATTTGTCGGCGTAGCTCCCTGAAAAACTCATGGATCGCCAGGCGCATCCCTTCGCGACAACCTATTTGCTCGATTTCCGACTTCCGCCACGGCGCGCAGGGCGTTTCCATGGCTAACTCTAAAGCGATTGCCTTCTCCAATTCTTCAAGGTCGTTGATTTCATCCTTGAATTGTGTTTGGAGTCGAGCCCGCGTGACGTTGCGGCCTTTGATACGGGCGAAGCGATACTGTTCAAATTCGCGATCCATCGTAATTCTCCTCAGTCGGGTGATCTTGGGCAGAAGAAAGCGCCAGCCATCGGAACCGATGGCTGGCGCGGAATTGCTTGTCGGCGCTTTAGTGGCTCAGGAACAGTTTGCCGTCCGCATTGAAGGCGCTGCGGAGGATGATTCTTGCTTCACGGAGATTACGATGAACCGTACT
>Ga0302156_10000392_pt1 | contig 42386 bp, 30 predicted proteins | sample I_Bog_N3_2_FD_193503 | JGI IMG/M metagenome (GOLD analysis project Ga0302156, IMG submission 193503) | Peat permafrost microbial communities from Stordalen Mire near Abisko, Sweden - I_Bog_N3_2 | ecosystem: Environmental > Terrestrial > Soil > Wetlands > Peat | place: Sweden: Abisko, Stordalen... | reverse complement strand
GCTGCGCGTTATCCAGGCATTCGTATTACTGCAAACGGAAACCAGCTCGTCTCCTACCACACGGAGACCCGGATCGCCGACGCCGGCGTGTTTTATCCCATCACCCCTTCCACCGAGGGCGGCGAACTCTTCCAACAGGCCTATGCCGAAGGCCATCTGAACGTCTTTGGCCACAACACCATCGCCATTGAAACAGAAGGCGAGCACGCGGCCCAGGGCGGCGCCATTGCCCACTCCGTCTGCGGCAAGCGCGTGGTCAACTTTACTTCTGGCCAGGGAGTTGTCTACGGCGTGGAGCAGTATTACCACGCGCCCGGCAAGGGCTCGACCATGGTGCTCGAAGTAGGCGCACGCGCGCTAACCAAGCATGCCCTGAACGTCCATTGCGGCCACGACGACATCTACGGCGCGCTAGACACCGGCTGGATCATGCTCTTCGGCAAGGACGCCCAGCAGGCCGCCGACCAGGCCCTCATCCTCCGCCGCGTGACCGAACTCAGCTTGACGCCCGGCATGAACATCATGGACGGCTTCCTCACCACACACCTCGAACGCACCTTCTACAAGCACGAGTCGGAGCTGATCCGCGAATACCTGGGCTCGCCCGAAGACATCGTCGACTGTCCCACGGAGGCCCAGCGCGTTCTCTTTGGGCCCACCCGCCGTCGCGTCCCAAAAATGATGGACTTGGCCAACCCCATCCTTCTCGGCCCCGTCCAGAACCAGGAACACTACATGCAGGGCATCGTTGCTCGCCGCAACAACTTTGCCGAGCCGATTCTTGGCTTCCTCGAAGCCGCATACAAGGATTTCGGCGACCTGACCGGCCGCTACTACGGCCTCATCTCCAAGTACAAGACGGACGACACCGATACCGTCTTCGTTTCTCTTGGCTCGGCCGCGGAAAACATCGAAGCCGCCGTCGACTACCTCCGCCAGACCCGCGGCGTCCCAGGTGGCCCGGGATTGGTCGGCTCCATCCACGTCAACTGTATTCGCCCCTTCCCGGAAGCCGCCATTGTTGCCGCTCTCAAGGGCAAGAAGAACGTCATCATCCTGGAGCGAACCGACGAAGCGCTCTCCGGCGACAACCCGCTGGGCCGCGACATCCGCACCGCCCTTTCCAAAGCCATCCAATATGAGGGACATCCCGCCGCCGAAGGCCTGCCTGCGCTGTCGATCGACGAAGTCCCCCACATCTACGGCGCCACCTACGGCCTCGGCTCGCGCGATTTCCGCCCCGAGCACGTCATCGGCGCATACGAGTTCGCCACTGCCAACCGTGCTCGGCAAGACGGCAAGCGCGCCTCCGACGGTGTATCGTTCTTCGTCCTCGGCATCGACCATCCGTATGCGGTAGTCGGCGATGAAAAGCCGTCTCTACTTCCCGAAGGCGCAGTCGCAGTCCGCTTCCACTCCATCGGCGGTTGGGGCGCCATCACCACCGGCAAAAACCTCGGCGCAATCCTGGGCGATCTCAACGACCTGATCTTTGAACGGGATGGGGAGCTCGACGACAAGGGCAACCCCAAGGAAGTCATCCACGTCAGTGCCAATCCGAAATACGGTTCGGAAAAGAAGGGCGCGCCCACCAGCTACTTCATGGTCGCCGCCAAAGACCGCATTCGCGTCAACTGCGATCTGCGCCACGTAACAACAGTTCTCTGCTGCGACCCGAAGGCATTCACGCACACCAATCCGCTGGATGGAATGCAGGAAGGCGGCTCTCTCGTTTGGGAATCCGACGAGGAAGGCGAGCAGGCATGGGAGCGGCTGCCAAGCTGGGCTCGCAAGCAGATCATCGATAAGAACATTCGCGTCTTCACGCTTCCCGGTTTCTCCATCGCCAAGAAAGCCACCGACCGCGGTGACCTTCAACTCCGCATGCAGGGCAACGCCTTTCTTGGCGCGTTCTTCCGCGTCAGCACCCTACTCGGGGAGTTCGGCATCACCCCCGAGCAGTATCGCGACGTCGTCTACAAGCAGTACGTGAAGAAGTTCGGCAAGCTCGGCGACGCCGTCGTAGCCTCCAACATGGAAGTCATGACCCAGGGCTTCGAGCAGGTCAAGGAAATCAAGATCGGCGCGCTCGCCGCTGCGGATCGCTCCAGCCTCCGCGGACAGGCGCTTTTGCCGATTCTCGAGCTCGCCACCGCCGGTGGATCCTGCGGAACCGGCTGCCGTTCCACAGCCGTTCCCGTCGGCCAGGGCACACGCACACCCGTCAGCTCCGTCGCCAACTTCGACGCCCAGTTTCGCTCCACCTATGGCTACGACCAGCCTTCCACGCCGCTCTCGGCCATGGGCGTCATCGCCGCCGCCACCGGAGACACCGCCTCAAAATATGTTGCCCGCCGCGAAACTCCGCTCTACATCCCCGAGAACTGCACCCAATGTATGGAGTGCATCAGCGTCTGCCCCGACACCGCGCTGCCCAACACCTCGCAGGACCTGAGCACGCTGCTCACCACCGCCGTCACCTACTACATCGCCGATCCTGAAGACCGCACCAAGCTCATGCGCGCCCTGCCTGCAATTGAAAAGGCCGCCCGCCAGCGCATGGTCGCCGAAATGAAGACCGGCACACTGATGGCCACCATCCTGCGCGAAGTCACTGAAAGCATCGACGGTTTCTCAGCGCAATCCAAGCAGCAGTTCTTCGACATCGTCGCCAAGGTGCCGATGGCCTATCAGAAAGTCAACGCCATCTTCAGCTCGCCCGAGCGCAAATCCCCCGGTTCCGGCGGCGTCTTTTCAATTTTCGTATCGGACCTCTGCAAAGGCTGCGCTGCATGCGTAACTGCCTGCGGAGACCACAACGCCCTCCGCATGGTTGCCGAAACGGAAGAAGTCAACGCCGAGCACGAGACTGGCACTGCCTTCCTCGATCTGCTGCCCGACACATCGCAGAAATATCTCGGCCTCTTCAACGCCGCCAACCCCGCCGACTCCAAGACCGCCACGCTGCGCAACATGTTGATGGTCCGCACCAACTACGACGCCCTCGTTTCCGGTGACGGAGCCTGCGCAGGCTGCGGTGAAAAGTCGGTCCTCCGCTCCATCGCCGCCGTAACCGAGGCGTACATGCGCCCCGTCTACCACGCCAAGAGCGACCGTTTCGTTGCCAAAGCTGGCGAGCTTGAAAAAACCGGCGTAGCCAAAATGGCAGCCCTCGCCGAGCGCAACCCCGGTGAATACGCACTCCTCCGCCAGGCCATCAGCCACCTGATCCTCGGCCTCGGCGGCGAAGACGTAACCGACACCAAGGCCCGCATCGCCGCGTACGAAACCGAGCACGGCCCCATCACCGATGCTCAACTCGTTGAAGCCATCGCCGCTGTCCTGCTGACCGAGGCCTTCAATCACAAGAACCTTCAGCCCGTCGATGGCCGGCTCGCGAATGGAATGTCCGTCATGGCCATGGCCGCCCACACCGGCTGCAACACCGTCTACGGCTCGACCGCGCCCAACAACCCGCATCCCTATCCGTGGATGAACTCGCTCTTCCAGGACGGCGTCACCGTCGGCTGGCTCATGGGCGAAAGCTTCATCGTCGACCACGCCCGCCGCTCCGTAATTCCCGAGCGCCTCGCAGACATCCTCCTCACCCGTGAAACCGGCGTTATCAGCGACGAGGAGTATTACCACTACAGCCACTTCACCGATGCGCTGATGACCGATCGGGAAATCGTCGAACTTCCCAAGGTCTGGGTAGTCGGCGGCGACGGCGGCATGGGCGACATCGGCTACCAGAACATGTCCAAGGTCATCCTTCAGAACCGCCCCAACGTCAAGGCCCTCATGCTTGACACGCAGGTTTACTCCAACACCGGCGGACAGAATTCCGACTCGACCCCCATGCTCGGCGGCGGCGACATGAACACCTTCGGCGCAGCCACGCAGGGCAAGAATACCGAGAAGAAGACAGTTGCCGAGACCTTCCTCGCCGGCCACGGCTCGCCCTTCGTCGCGCAATGCTCCATGGCCAACGCGCCCAAGCTCTACCGGGCAATTCTCGATGGCCTTGAGTATCGCGGCACCATGTTCCTCCAGGCCTTCACCACCTGCCAGCCCGAGCATGGAGTCGCCGACGATATGGCCCTTCACCAGGCCCAGCGCACTCGCGACTCCCGCGGCGTGCCCGAGTTCGTCTTCAACCCGCGCCTCGGCGAAACCTATCAGGAAGCCCTCGACCTCAAGGGTAATCCGTCGATCGATTTGGACTGGTACGAGACCAAGTCCAAGACCACGGGCGAAATCTCCCGCTACACCGTCGCCCACTGGTGTACCACCGAAGCCCGCTTCCGCAACCACCTCAAGAAGATCAAGCCTGAGGTAGCCGCCAAGCTCATCCATCTCGACAACATGCTGGTCCGCATCACGCAACAGGATGTTGTTTACCGCCGCTATCTAACCCCCGGCCACCGCGCCTTCATCCCCGACTTCGGCGTCTACATCACCTGGGAAGAAAACGGCAAGGTCGAGTACCGCGCACTAAGTCGTCAGTTAGTCATGTTCTGCGTAGAACGGAGAAAGGCGTGGCGCATGTTGCAGTCGAAGGCGGGAATAGTCAACAAGGAATACGCCGCCCAGCGAGCAATTCTAGCCGACGTAGACGCAGGAAAGATTCCCATGGAAGAATTCCTCGCCAACGCACGGGAAATGCTGAATGAAAGAGTTAGTGGTGGCGTGTTAGCGAAGGCATAAGGATCTCTCGCTCGCATTGCGTTCCAGCCTTGAAAGGGCACGACTTCAGTCGTGCCGCAACTACCAACAACTATCCATCTAAACAAGCACGCGGACCGAGAGGTCCGCGTGCGCCACTTCCGCCCAAGCTCAGAAGACTTGGAGCCAAAACCGGCGATCAAGAGCTTGCATTAAAATCCTCGAAGCTCTGACATCTCATTATCAAGAAATGTCGGCGTACTGGAAGCGCCCTAGTTGAAAGGTAGGTGTCGAGAAGGGCATTTTGATGCGACCGCCCTTCAGCGAGTTGGTATATCGTAGATGAAAGTCAGGGGGGAACATGTATCGACGTTTTGGGTTGATGCTGCTTTTGTCGGTCGCGTCATTCAATATTTCGCACGCCATCACATCCCTGAATGTTCCCGTCGTAACCAAGAGCATCGTTTTCTTCTTTGCGTCGGACCCCGCAGGCAACGTAATTAAAGACAAGTTGGTTGCGACCGGTTTCCTTGTCCTCGTTCCCAACAAAGTCGGAGAGAACACCTATCCACTGCTTGTGACCGCGCGTCATGTCGTGGACCCCGTGTGGGCAGGATGCGAGCGAAGTAACCCCACAAGACTCTATATCAGGGTCAACAACTTGCGCTTTGATCCCAACACCGACCAGACAGGAGTCAGCTATCTTCGAGTCGATCTGTCCGCGAATGGATTGCTGTCGTGGCTGAAAAGTGAAGATGAAGCCGTTGATGTGGCCGTCTTGAAAGCGCCAAGCGAGCTTTTGTCAGGCAACTACGACATAACTTTTCTAAATTTTCGGAATTTTGGAAAACAAGATGAGATCGCCAAGATAGGTGTTGGCTCTCAAACAGCATCGGCGGGTCTCGTCCCGGGCTTAGAGGGGAAGAAACGGAATAATCCGGTATTTCATTTTGGGAAAATTGCCAGCGTCCCGGACGAAACCATTAGCTTTCCATGCAAGCCGGAATTTCCACCGCGCGCCGTTCGGGTCTGGTGGCTTGCTACCACCCTTGTGCCTGGCACAAGCGGGTCTCCAATTTTCTTTGACCCACTGTTTCCTCCAGGTGCCGACGTGACCGCAGGAGAACCAAGGGGAATGATTATTGGGCTGCAATCGCTGTCCATTGGAGGCGCAGATTTGGCGGGGATGACCCCAGCCAAATACATAATTGACGTGATCTCGCGATCCGTTGGCCCCGATGCCGATCTTAGCTTCGGTTTGCCGGCTACCAGCCATTGACCCGTCCGTAAAATCGGGGGGGCGGTTGCCGGGTGCCCCATCCTACGCATTTTTCCAGCGAAGGGCGGGAGACCACGAACCTCAATCCGCCACTCGGGAACCGGGCACTCCGAGTCGGGCCAGAATCAGATCCCTTTGAGAACATTCTCTTTCGTTAAGTTCTTGTGCGCGGCAACTGCGGCGAGGATTGCGTTCAGTGTGCCGACCCGAAGGGAATTGTGCGCCGGAACGGCGATCCGCTGATGACCGGGGGAACTGGTTTCAAGAATGACGTGGCCCCAACCTGAATGAGTCCGTGTAGCTTACGCCGCTATCAAAAATCCCCGAAGAATCAGATGTTGAAGTCCCGAGGGCGGTCCGATTGGTCCGGGCATCATGTCTACCCCGATCCACGCAGCCGGCGAGACCGGAAAGCCATTGGTCATGCTGAACGTGCCCCCGCCCGCGCCTGTCGGACTCAACACAATCGCAGACTCAAAGGCTCTGAACTGAGTCGCCGGGGTCGTCAGGTTGTACACGAAAAGGCGAAGAATCTGCAGGGTTCCCGCAGCCGCGGCGTAGTCGTATTGCCAGTCGACTTCTTTAACAACCAACACCGATTTCTTCGGCACGCGCCAGAAGGATCCGGCTGATGTGTCATTTGTTCCATCCGGTAAGTGACGTATGAAGTCGATGGGCGCAAGCCCGCTCGCCGTAGGGCCTACACCAACACCTTCAAGAACCACGAAATCGGAAGCCTTATTCGGTATACCTGTGGTGCTCATAAGCTCATTCCTCTCTCCGTACGATCAGCCCGAATTCTACAGTCTGCTTCCCACAAATGTCACCACGCGTCCTCTAAGGGCCGCCGGGTGCCCCATCCTTCGCTTTTTCTAGCGAAGGGTGAGATACCACCAAACTCCATCGGCGGAGCTTTTAGGCGGGTATTGGGACACCATTGCCGCGCGATGCCTGTCCTGCGCCAACTGCACGTCGGTTTGTCCCGCCTGCTTCTGTTCCACCGTGGAAGACCACAGCGATCCGACCGGGACGAACGCCACCCGGGCGCGCGTGTGGGATTCCTGTTTCATCCTGGACTTTTCCCACGGGAACGGGGGCAACCACCGTCCCACCATCAAGTCGCGCTACCGTCAGGGGATGACGCACAAGCTGGCGGCCTGGATCGATCAGTTCGACCGCTCCGGCTGCGTAGGTTGCGGGCGCTGCATCGCGTCGTGCCCGGTGGGAATCGACATTACCGAAGAACTGAGCACGCTTCGCTCACTGGGGGCACGATGATTCAGACAGCAATAATCGAGCCCGCGGACGAGAGCTGCGTCCCCTGGCCCTGTTTCAACCCCTATGCGGGAATCGTAGCCCGGGCCGTGGAACTGGTGATGGCCTGCGAAGAGAGCCTTCGGCGCATCGACGCATATACAGAACCCGATCCACCGAGTCTTGAATACACGGTTCGCGCGGCGGAGGGTTGTGCCGCGACCGAGGCGCCGCGAGGACTGCTGTATCACCGCTTCCGCATCGACGATCGGGGACTCGTGCAAAGCGTCAGGATCGTTCCGCCCACGTCGCAAAACTACCGCCGCATGGAAGACGATCTGCGCCTTCTGATTCCAGCGATTCTGGAGCGAACGGATGCGGAGATTGTGGATGAGTGCGAGAGGCTGGTGCGCAATTACGATCCCTGCATCTCCTGCTCGACTCATGCGGTGAAAGTTCGAATCAACCGTCTGTAAGTTCTCTTGTCGAGCGACGATCCCTCGTGGGAGCGCAACTGCGCCCCTGCTTGTGACAGAGGCCGAGGCGCCAGCTCAGTTAGTTCTTGCGGAATCTCCGAAATGCAGATGCCGCATCTCGCGCAGTGATAAGGAATGCGCAATGACAGAATTCAACCTCAACCGGTTCCGGCGCCACGAACGGGACAATTCAGAGTTCTTTGCGGCATTCAGGAATGGTTCATCGCAGTCACGCCGCCCGATGCAAATCGACTACGACCTTCAAGTCTCGTTTGTTGTCGGCGCAACCGGACACCTTCGCCGAATCTCCGTTTGCCGAACCCCACAGGACAAATTCCAATGGCCGCGTCATATCCGCGGGAACATGGCCTGCATAAGGACTCACACGAACATTCAAGTAGAGTTCCGGTCCGTCGGATGTGTACGAACCGGTGTAGGTATGGGCGGGATCGCCTCCCAGAATTTCTCCATCGCGCAACACTGCCATCCCGTCGCCCTGCAACTCTCCTGCGTAAAAATGCGTATACCAGAGGCCTTCAAACTTCATATCTTCACATCTCCACTTTGGGTTACAGCTCTTCCGGCGACAGATTCTACTCCAATGCTAGCGCGGATGGCCAAATGTTTTTTGGGAAGAATTGCAGTCTCCTCGGAAAGCCTGCGACGCGGGCGTTGCATTCGATGCCGCACAAAGACACATCGTGACGCTCATCACAGAGTAACCTAAAACGGCTGTGCTAAACCTCCATCCGGTACTTGGTTTGCTGCCGTGGCGCGTGGCGGAAATGGACCCGGGATCACTCCGGAGGATAGATTGCTGGCGCCTCCGCGGCAGAGAGTCGCAGCCGCTCTAGGAAGGGTTGCGCATGTATTTCGCCATGCGGTTCCAACCGATGGCTCGGCAAGACAGCCCAGAATCTGGGCTTCATCCCACCAGATTGGGAGGAATTGATGCCGGTTATAGACGATCGATTCCTTATTCTGCTTGCGCCCTGTTCGCTTCTATGCGGGGCAATGCTGCAGATTCTCGTAGCGCGGTTCTGTTCCGCACGCGTGAAAGGGATTCTGGCTGTGCTTGCCTGTCTGCCGGCCATTGTCGCCGTGGGCGGCATGGTGCGCCAGGTTCGGGCGGGACAGGCAGTCGACCTCAATCTGCTCCATTGGGACGGCCCGCTCGCCCTCGTTCTCCATGTGGACGCGCTCAGCGTCCTGTTCGCATTTATGGGAGCGTTCCTGGGCGCCCTGGTGCTGCTCTATTCCGTTGCATACATGGCGCACGACCCGTCTGCAACCCGTTTCTACTGCACCATGCTTCTCTTTATCGGAGGGTTCATTGCACTGGTCTATAGCGCCAACCTGTTTCTCCTTTATCTGTTCTGGGAGGTGATCGGCCTGTGCTCGTTCAGCCTGGTCGGTTTTTGGTACACCAACCGCGAGGCCGTGGATGGCGCGCGGAAGGTGTTGCTGATGACTCACATTGCGGGCTATGGCCTGCTGGCGGCCGTGCTCATCCTCTATCACCGCACGGGAAGCGCTCTGTGGACCGATCCTAATGTGGCGCACAATTTCACCCGCGGCGTGTTTCTGTTGATGCTGGCCGCCCTGATGGCCAAGTCCGTTCAGGTGCCGTTGCACACCTGGATTCCCGAGGCCATGGCGGCGCCAACCCCGGTTAGTTCCTTGCTTCACGCCGCATGTTATGTCACGGCCGGCGTGTACCTGGCCGCGCGGATGCACAGTTTCGGCGTATGGCCCGTGGCGTGGAGCGCGCTTCTCGTGTGGATCGGTGTAATCACCATGACAGTCGGCGTGATGTACGCCATGGTCCAGACCGACTTGAAGCGCATGCTCGCCTTCTCCACGGTAAGTCAGATCGGCTACATGATGATGGGCCTGGGAATCGGCACGCCCCTCGCTATCATCGCCGGCCTGCTCCACTGTCTCAATCACGGCTTCTTCAAAGGCGGCCTGTTCCTCAACTCCGGCGCGGTGCTGCACTCTACGGGCACGCGCGATATGAACGAACTCGGCGGCCTTGCACAGCGCATGCCGCGCACCACGCTGTGGTGGTTGATCGGCGTGAGCAACATGGCCGGTATCCCCCTGATGAGCGGCTTCGTCAGCAAGTGGATGCTTTATGCGGCGGCATTGCAGGCGGGCTGGGCCGTTCCCGCGATGATTGCCTGGGTGGTCAGCCTGGGCACCGTCTTCCTTTGCGCAAAGGCGACCAGTGCGGTGTTCCTCGGTCCTCTCACGGAGAAGACGATGGACGCCCATGAGGCTCCGCCCACCATGCAATGGGGAATGGGGTTGATGGCAGCCGGAAGCATTGTCCTGGGGATCGCACCGCAGTTGGCGGTGAACTATCTTCTCAATCCGATTCTGGCCGCACTTTCGCTGGGCTCCGGTCTGCAGGTCACGTGGTTTGGACTGTTCGCGGGTGCGGGGAGCTTTTCCACCACTGGCGGCCTGGTGCTCGCTCTGGTATCGCTCGTGCTCGGCAGTGGAATCTACGCCATTGCGTACTTCGCAAGGCCGGCCACCGTTGCTGTTTCGTTGCTTGGCACAGTAACCGGCGGTGCGGTATTGGCCGGCACCGGAGGCGACATCTTCACCGGCGGAGAACCATTGCAGGATCGGACAAGGCTCACCGCCGGCGACTTCTCGGAAATATTTGTACAGAACTGGAGTGGATTTTTCCGCTGGTCCAATGTGGATCGCGTGTATCTTGGCGTCTGGCAGGGGTTGCAGGCGGCATCGCGCGTGCTGGGCGTCGCGGTTTCGTTGCTGGAGCGCCACGCGGCGCTGCTGGTCGTCGTGCTGGCGGCAGCAGTACTGGCGAGCCTGCGCTGGCTGGCCCCGCGACCGGATTCGTTCAAGGATTTTCCCAGGTCTTTTCAAATGCCGCACTTGCTGATTGCAGCTTGCGCCGTGGCCGCAGTCGCATTGATCCTGGCCGCTTTTTCCCACAAGACCTGGCGCCACCTGGCGCCACTGATGGTTCTGGCCGGCGCAGCCACAGTCGCGGGCCTGGTCGTCGCCGGCCCATGGATTCGCCTCGGGCTGTTGGAACTTGGCGCTCTGCTGACCCTGGCGCTGGTTTGGCAGACCGCGCGTACAAGAGCCGCGAAGCTGACTTACCTGGCAGTCGTAGCGACCTCGGCAGTGTCCCTGGTTTTCAGCGACCTGTTGTGGGAAGGCGGACAAGAGCAATGGGCGCGGGCGCTGTTCCTGACCAGCGTGTGCGTGAAGTTGGCCGCGATTCCGCTGTTCTTCTGGCTGCTGCGGCTGGCAGACGAAGTTCCGGCCCTGGTTTTAGGCCTGATTATCGCTGTGGTCGATATGGCCGCATTCGGCGAATTCCTGGTCTCTGTCTCCTCCGTTCCCAGCTACGTTCTTCCGTCGGGATTTCTGCTCGCTGCGGCGGCGGCAACGTCGTTGCTTGCCGCTCTTCTGATGCTGACCCAGCGCAGCCTCAAACGCCTGCTGGTTCTGTCCACGGTTGAGGACATCGGCTTCCTGATGCTGGGTGTCGTTTCGCTATCTTTCAACTTCATCGGAATCGAAGGCGCATTGTTTGCTGCGGCCACCCACGCCCTGGCCAAGGCTGTGCTGTTTGCCTCCCTCAGCGCTCCGGAGGCCGACGGCGCGCTGGAAGGCGAACCGGCCGGCCTGGCCATCCGCTACCCGGTCAGCGCTTTCGGCTTTCTGTTTGGCATGCTGGCCATGCTGGGCGTGCCCCCTACCCTCGGATACATCGGCCGATGGCGGCTCTATGAAACCGCGTTGCAGATCAACCCACTGTTGCTGGCAGCTTTTATTCTCTCGTCGGTCCTTGCGCTGATCGCGTATGTATTGGCTTTGACCCGCAACTGGTGGGGACCGCCGCGGGATGGCGACTTAACTCCGCAGCCTGATGCGCCGATAAGGGAACCGTTCCTGTTGCAAGCGACGATTGTCGTTCTGGTGGTCTTGTTATTGGTTGCCGCTGGATGGCCCGACTCTCTGCAAATGCTGCATGGGGGGCCACGATGAACCTCTGGAACAAACTGATGTGCTACTCCCGCCGCCACAGCCCGTGGCTCTTTCACATGAACTCGGGCAGTTGTAACGGATGCGATATCGAATTGGTCGCCAGCATGACGCCTCGATACGATGCCGAGCAATTGGGCGTGTGCCTGGAAGGGAGCCCTCGACACGCCGACATTCTGTGCATCACCGGTCCTGTAACTCACACTTCGGTGCGTGCGGTTCAAACCGTCTACGCGCAGGTGTGCGGACCCAAAGCCGTAGTGGCCATCGGCTCCTGTCCGGCCACAACCAACGTCTTCATCGACAGCCGTGTGCTCGCAGGTCCGCTCAACCGGCATATCCCCGTCGACGTGTTCGTGCCCGGCTGCCCACCGCGCCCCGATGCAATTCTGCAAGGTGTGGTCAAGGCAGCGGAGATCCTGGCCGAGAGAGGCAGAACTGTGCGAGTACCAGAGCCGGCGCCCGCACCGCAATCCACGCCGCTATCGAGTGCGGAACCAGGTGAGGGCCAGCCATGAATTTGATTACCGCTCTCGCGCGCCTGCTGATCTTTCCTGGACTCCTCTTTGCCGTACCGGTCGCATGGTTCTTTTTGTGGGTGGAGCGCAAATCGGTCGCCATGATGCAAGAGCGCATCGGCCCTCCATTCATGCAGCCGTTCTTCGATTTCATCAAGCTGCTGGGCAAGTCAACTCCCAGCCGCAGCGGCGTAGACGGCCTTCTGATGAAAGCCTGGCCGCTGATTGCGGTGTCGGCCGCGGTTGGCGCGGTTGGGCTGCTTCCCGTGCTGCCTTCCTCCGGCGGCTTCGAAGGGGACTTGATTCTGTTGTTGGCGTTGCTTGAAGTTCCTGCCATTTGCATCATCGCCGCGGGGTTCTCCTCGCGATCTCTCTTTGGCGAGATCGGTTCGGCGCGCGAAGCCGTTCTGACCGTCTCATACAACATCGTCTTTCTTCTCGCCATCGTGTCTATTGCCTTCTCGCAGCATACGTTTCGGCTTGAAGCCCTTGCGCAGCTTCCTGCCACGCCCTTGCGTTACCTGGGCGTGCTCGCAATCCTCGTATGCATTCCCGCCAAGCTGCATATCAATCCCTTCTCTCTGCCCAATGCGGAGCAGGAAATCTACTCCGGCCCCCTCACCGAATACGCAGGCCCCGAGCTGGCAATGTGGCAACTGTCGCATGGCCTCGAGTGGGTTGCGGCAACCGGGCTGGTGGCCACACTGGCCCTACCGCATGTCGCATTTTGGTGGCTCGGTATCCCCATCTTCGCCGCGTTCTCATTTGGGATCGTGTTGCTGCTTTCCGTGCTTGCGGCCGCCACCGCGCGCCTGGCGATCGATACCACGGTGCGTTTCTATTGGCAATGCACTCTCGTCTTTGCGGTCCTTGCCATTTCGTCCGCGCTCTTCATGAGGATTCGATCATGAACATCCTCACCATGATGTGGAGGAATGTACGGCGCGGCGCCATGACTCTTCGGTTTCCTGCCCGGCCCCCCGTCCCCAGCGGCTTTCGCGGATTGGTGCGATTCGATCCTGCGCTTTGTACCGGGTGTGCCGTTTGCAGATTTCGTTGCACCGCGCGCGCCATCGCTTTCTCCAGCGCCAAAACAGAATTCACCTGGAGCTACGATCCGGGCCAGTGTACCTTCTGCGGGCGCTGTGTGGAAGGCTGCAAGACTCATGCGCTGAGCCAGGAGCCCTCGTGTCCGCCCGTGTATCTGACCATCGGGAATTTGAAGACTTCATACACTCTCGCGCGCAAGCCACCCGCTCCCAAGAACGGCGCAGCGGCACCGCCGCCTGCCGGCGATCGAACCAAGCAACCCACCAAGGGAGACGCACAATGACAGCGCTTGAGAGCATACCGGAAAGGTTGGGAATCGCCGAACCCTGGGTCGAAAAAAACGGCGTGTACTGGCTGCGTACCGGTTCATTGGAAGTGCGCGAACTGGCAAAGCAGATGAACGCCCTGAATGCCCGCTTCGTGACCATCACTGCTTATCAGTTGCCGGGCGACGAAGGCTTTCGCCTGGAGTATCACTGGGACCTCGACGGTCAGTTGCTGGGCTTTCCCTTTTTCGTTTCCGGCAATTCGATCGACAGCATCTACGACCTCTGCGAAGCTGCGGACTGGATCGAGCGCGAAGTCCATGAAGGCTTCGCTTTGAACTTTGTTGGCCGCGAGTACGAACCGCTTCTGCTGCGCCAGGATGACACGCCGGGAGTGAACCTGCGCGAGGAGGTCGTATGAGCTACAAGATTCCAATGGGCCCCTACCATCCGGCGTTGGAAGAGCCGTACAAGATGGATATGATCTGCGAAGGCGAAACCATTTGCGACGTCAAGCTGCATATCGGTTTCAATTTTCGCGGCATCGAGCATCTTGCCGAAACGCGAAACTACATCCAGGTTATCGCACTGATGGAGCGCGTGTGCGGAATCTGCTCCAACATCCATACGCTCACTCTCTGTCAGGCAATGGAGCAGTTGACCGGCCTCAAGCCTCCCCCGCGCGCGCTCTATATTCGTGTCGTGATGGCGGAACTGGAACGCCTCCACTCGCATGTGCTCTGGGCGGGTATCGCCGCCAAGCTCATGGGCTTCAAAACCATGTTCATGACCTGCTTCGCCCTGCGCGAGAAGGTCATGGACACGCTTCAGGCCATCTCGGGAAACCGCGTCAACTACTCGATGAACCGCATTGGCGGGGTCAATCGCGACATTGAAGACCCATTGGCGCTGCTGTCCGTGATCGACCAACTCGAGAGAGAGATGGTCCGCACTGTCATCCCCATCTTCACCACCAGCACAACGGCGCAGTCGCGATGCGCGGGCATCGGCGTCCTGACCCGCGAGAAGGCGATCTCATGCGGTGTCGTTGGCCCTACGGCAAGAGCTTCCGGACTGCCCCAGGACATTCGCCGCGCCGCACCCTACGCGGCCTATTCCGAACTTGAATTCGACGTGCCGGTTCAGACGGATGGCGACGTGCGTGCCCGCCTGTTGGTGCGTGCGCTTGAAATCATGGAGAGCTGCCGCATTCTGCGCCAGGCGCTTACCAAGATGCCGCCCGGCGAGATTCACGTCGACGACGGCAAGATCGTCTTCACCGCCGGAACGGCCGTCAGCCGCGTCGAGGCGCCGCGCGGGGAAGTCATGTACAGCGTTTCGTGGAAAGAGAACTCCAGAAATCCGAGCAGGGTACACGTGCGCACGCCGACATTTGCCAACATGCCCGCGATCCGCTGGATGGCGCTGGGCGCCCGTCTTGCCGACACACCCTTGATACAGGCCTCCATCGACCCCTGCTACTCGTGTACAGACAGATAGCGCAAACAAGACAAGAGATGCCTGATACTCTCGACGTAGCTACTTTATTCGAAGATATAGGAAAGCGCATCGTAATGCAGGCAGCGGGAGCTTCAGAGCAACGAAAAAATCATCCATGGCGAAGGCGAGCGGGACTGTTGATCGACAGGTAACCCCCGCATGGCCGGTAATCCAACAACAGATTGTGAGCGAATGGCCGGTTTCTCAGCGTGCCACATTTGGCTGATGGTTGCCGCAGCTTCCAAACAGCGAACGTAGCGATGAGTAACCCCTTGGCCTCGATTCTCAACCACACCTGCTAATCCGGCCCCAGGGGCGTGCTGTCCAGGGCGGTGTGAACGGCGACGGGTCACCCGCAGCAGTTGCGCATTTACCTGCGCCTGAGCATTCAAATTCATTAACGGATTGTCGAAATCAAACCCAAATAGCCGAGGGTTCTCCCCGATCACCGCGGCAGACACGATATAGAAGACATAGTCATACGTTTCCTTGGGAATCTTGTCTCTATGGTTCTGCAGCAGCATCCAGAAGTTCCGGTCCCTGGGGTTCGCCGGCATGCTTCGAACCAGCGGCAGGACGTAGTCTTCGCCCCAGTTGTAGCACGCCATTACTAGCAAACCGGAACCTTGCGCGTCGCTTCCATAGAGATCTTTCAAGTAATGAGCCGCAGCGACAGTCTCTCGCTCATAGTTATGCCGATCGTCCAATGTATCGGGCCGAGGCATATCGACAAGCGGTCCAAGATGCAACCCATACTTCACCGCCGTATCTGGAATGAACTGCCACATTCCCTTCGCGTATCCCTTGCGGGTCTCGGGGCCACTAATGTACGGATCGAAGTCGCTCTCCACCAATGCCAGATAAAAGAACTGCGGCGGCAGTCCCTCGGCCAGAAGCTCACGGGAAATTGTAGTCGTATAGTTATTCGCACGGGCCTTGGTAATCGCCCTCTCCATCCGGCCCGAAGACTGCCATAGCTTTATATACTTGTTCACTTCGGCCACGAAATCCGGCGGCATATCCAGCTCGCACTCTCCGAATATTCTTGCCACCCGAAGCACTAGCCGATCCTGCTCCGACATCTTTGGACTGTAGACATGCAAGCTTGCGAGATAGTGGTCATAGCTGTTTTCCATCTCCCCGCGCTGCGCTTCAATCCTCTTGATCTGATCCATGCCCTGCTGGTTATTCGACGCCTTCACCGCATCCTGCAGGTTCGCGATGTCGATATCCAGGGCCTTCATCGAGTAGAAGATTTCCTTCGCCATCGTTCGCTGTTTGGCCGCCTCCTGGTGCTCGTACAGCGCGATGCCTCCCAGGCACACCATCACTCCGGCCAGAGCCACGATCACTCCACCGTATTTGCGCTTCTGTTTCTTCTGAACCTCGGCAAATACCGTTCGGATCAGCATCGTATGCTCACCCGCCGCGCGCTTCTGGTCACCTTTGCCGAAGTAATGCTTGGCGTACTCGGACTTATCCAGCTTCGTGTCGGCCACGGGCCGGCGCACAACAACGGGTCTTACGATGTTGAACCGGAGCTCGGGCCCTTGAATGCCCAGACGAACGACCGTGCCTTCGTTCAGTTGCAAGCGTGGAATCCGGGTATCGCCGACGTAGACGCCATTACTGCTGTTGTTGTCGATCAACCACCATTCGCCATTCTCGATGAAAGCACTGGCATGGAGCCGGCTGACAAACTCGTTCTTGATGCAGACATCGCATTCCTCAGTGCGCCCAATCTTGAATAGCGCCTTGAATGCGTAATCTCTATCGGCGGTACCGCCTACTTTGACTGTAACGAGGAGCGTAGTCAACAGAGGATCATCGGATTTTGGGGAATCGTACATGGCTAGCCTGATACTAATATGTACTAGACTCGGCGCTTTCCCATGTCAATCCGAATCTGTTCAAAGAACGGACCGGCACGCGTAACAGACTGCGTCCGATCGGACAAACTCTTCGGCTCACTTACCCTCTTCTGACTTTCCAGCCTTTACCCGGCCCGGTATCTTGCCGCTCCAAGGTGGGAAGCATGGGTGGTCAACTCCTTCATTTCCCGAGAGACAATTCTGCCCCGGGACAGTAGGTCGCCGATCCTCCCCCGAGCACATTGAAACAACGCTAAATGGAAAGATTGAGGATGCGGTTGAGACGCCGGACAAAGACGCTGGGGTCCTGCAGGGGTACGCCTTCCATGAGAAGAGCCTGGTCAAGAAGCAGCCAGGCTGCGTCCTCGGCGACGGCATCGTCAGGGCGCGCAAGCAGCTTCTTCACAATTTCGTGGTCGGGATTGATTTCGAGCGTGGGCTTGAGCGCAGGCATTTCTTTCTGGCCCATGGCGCGCAACATCTGTTGCATTTGCAGGGAAGGCTCCTCTTCGTCGGAAACGATGCACGAAGGGCTGTCGGCAAGCCGCACGGAGACGCGCACATCCTTCACGCGATCGCCGAGGATTGCCTTCAGCTTGACCAGCAGCGGCTTCAGCGCTTCGGCCTTGTCGGGTTCGGCTTCGTCCTTCAGGTCCTCGCCGGTGGAGGTTTTATTCACCGCCTTGAGGTCGATTTCGCCATATTTGTCGACGCCGGAGAAGATGATTTCATCGACGTCGTCATCGAGGATGAGAACTTCCAGATCCTTCTTCCTGTAAATCTCGAGCAGCGGCGATGTGCGCAGCAGCGATTCGGCGCCGCCGGTGATGTAGTAGATGCCCTTCTGTCCGTCCTTCATGCGGGACTTCACGTCGGCGAGACTGGTAAGGCCTTCCACCTTGGTGGACTTGAAGCGGATGAGATCCAGCAGCGTCTCCCGATTGGCGAAGTCGCCGTAGAGGCCTTCCTTTAACGGACGGTTGTACTGAGTGATGAACTTGAGATACCGGTCGGGCTGACTCGCCGCGATGTTCTTCAACTCGGTGAGGATCTTCTTGACGCTGGCGGTCCGAATACTGGCGAGCACGCGGTTCTGCTGAAGGATTTCGCGGCTGACATTAAGCGGAAGATCTTCGCTGTCGATGATGCCGCGAACGAATCGCAAATACTGGGGTAAGAGCTCCCTGGCGTCGTCCATGATAAAGACGCGTTTCACGTAGAGCTTGACGCCCACCTTGTATTCAGCCTGGTAGAGGTCAAGGGGCGCTTGCGAAGGCACATAGAAAAGAGTGGTGTATTCAAGGCTTCCTTCGGCCTTGGTGTGAAACCAGAAGAGAGGATCCTCCGAATCGCCGGTGATTGATTTGTAGAGCTCCTTGTAATCGTCTTCGGTGATTTCATTTCTTGGCCGGCGCCAAAGGGCACTGGCAACATTGACCTGCTCGGTGGTGCGGGTCTTGACAGATTTCTTCTCGTCCGCGTTCCAATCGCTCTTGTCGTAGGTGAGGAAGATCGGAAAAGCAATGTGGTTGGAATACTTCTTCACGATCTCCTGCAAGCGCCAGCTATTGGCATACTGCTTGCCTTCGTCGTTGAGGTGAAGAAGCACGGTTGTACCGGCGACACCGCGCTCTGCGGGTTCGATGTCGAAACCCGTCTTGCCATCGCTGACCCAACGCCAGGCCCGATCTTCGCCGGCCTTGCGGGAAACAACTTCAATGCGATCGGCAACCATGAAGGCACTGTAGAAGCCGACGCCAAACTGGCCGATCAGGTTCGAGTCCCGCTTGGCGTCCCCCGAGAGCTGCGAGAGGAAGTTCTTGGTTCCGGAGCGGGCGATGGTGCCCAGATGCGAGACCAGATCCTCCTCGTTCATGCCGATGCCCGTGTCGGCGACGGTAAGGGTATGCTTCTCCTCGTCGAGTTCCAGATCGATCCGGGGAATGAATGGGAGTACCCTGTATGCTTCATCGACAAGGGTCAGATGGCGAAGCTTATCCAGCGCATCGGAGGCGTTGGAGATGAGTTCGCGAAGAAAGATCTCGGGATGCGAATAGAGAGAGTGGACGATCAGTTGCAGCAGCTGGTTGACTTCGGTTTGAAATTCACGTTTCGACATCGATCTTTGTTCCCTCTATAGGAGAGTATAAAACCGCTGCCGTGTCGAATCCACCCGCCCATTTTACAGTCGCCGACCGTCATGGGAATGGCGCCGAAGGTGCTCAGTTTGGATTGTCGCCCAAAGTGCGTGCTTTCTCCCACTTTCTGAAGGGCGAAGGGGATCTCGATGTTGACACCTGAGCACGAACCTCGACGCACGAAATCACGCGGCCACAGACCTCGTACCCTGACGGGGTGATTTCGTAATCTCGCCCACAAATCTGGGTGCCCCAGAGCCTGCCCTGAGCAAGGTCGAAGGGTCTCGATTTTGAGACCTGGGAGACTACCAATCCAAACGGTCTTAGAACCTGTATAAAAACTCCTGTTGATTTGAAAGGGCACGACTTCAGTCGTGCCGCAAGTGGCTGAAAACATGAGAGGGCTTTAGCCCCTGAGGGACCGGTTCTTGCAGCTTATCGCCCACCTCGAAACAGTTTCTAGACAGCTTCTTAGACCTAGTCCTCCCGCAACGCCTGCATCGGCTCAATCGAAGCGGCTTTTCGCGCCGGCAAAAGAGCCGCCGTCAATCCAATAACGGCCAACGCCAAAATCACCGCTCCATAAGTGCTCAAATCCAGCGGCTGCACCTGGTAAAGGAAGCTCTTCACCAGCCGTCCTGTCGCGAAGGCGAGAACCAGGCCAACACCCAGCCCACCTCCCACCAGGATCGAACCTTGACGGAGGACTAACTGCGCCACACTCACCCGTGTTGCGCCCAGCGCCATGCGCACGCCAATTTCGCGCCGCCGGTAACTCACCAGTTGCGAGAGAACGCCGTAGAGTCCGGCAAATACCATGGCCACCGCCAGCCCCGCGAAGGAGCCAACAAGATACAGCCCCAGCCGCTGGCTGAAGGTGTTCTGGTCCACGGTCTCCTGCAAGGTCTTGAATTCATCCAGCGCAAACCCGGGAGCGTCCTGCTTGAAGAGCGAGCGCATCTCCATCGCAACAGGGATATTGCCGTGCGTTTTGACGATGAAGGTGACGATGGTTTTCAAGAGCGCCTGGTAAAAGAGCGATGTGGTCGGAATCTGCTGCTGCGGGATCATGATCAGCGGCTGAGGGTCGCTGCCTACCCCTTTGTCGACTTGGTCGCCGAGGATTCCTACGATGGTGTACGGCTTGATCATGCCCGTATCTTTGCCGCCGAGATCAATCTGTTTTCCCAGCGGGTCCTTGCCGGCGAAGTATTTCTTCGCCAGCGTTTCGTTGATCGCAACCACAAAGGGAGTGGTCGCAGCATCGCTGTCGCTTATCATCCGGCCGCGGACAATCGGAGTGCCAAGCGTCCGCGCGTAATCCCCACTGACTGCCGTCACGTTGGCTTGCGGCTTGTTGGCGGGGTCCTTTGCCTGCCCCACGATTGCAAAGCTTGACGATATACCCATCCCGGACAGAGGCGGCGAGGTAGCCAACGCGGCGCTCTCCACGCCGGGCACCTGCCGGATACGCTCCAACACTGGTCCATACGTTAATGCGGCTATAGACACCGGCGCATTCCCCGTATCTTCCGAGACAGCCATCTCTGAAAACCCCGCCGCGTCCGCAGGCATGGCCGTGAAAGTGGTTACATGCGCCGTCTCAAATCCCAGCCGGGACTTCTCCAGATTCCACAGCGTGTGGAAGAGCAATCCCGTTCCCACTAACAGCAGCGTGGAAAGAGCTACCTCGCCCGCCACTAGGCCTCCGCTCAACTTCCTGCTTACAGAACGCGATCCGGTACCGCGTGAACCAGCCTGCAGCGCCGCTTGCGGATTGGCGCGCGCCACAAGGAGCGCCGGCAGCAGCGAAGACAGCACCGTTGTCACAATGGCGATTGCGGCCAGCACCAGCACCACCGTCCAATGAATGGATATAGCGTCGGCGCGCGGAATTGTTCCATCGGGCAGCTTGTGTACCGCAAGCATGGCCAATTCCGCAAGCACGGCACCGAGGCCGCAACCTATCAGGCTCAGCGCCATTCCTTCCGAAAGCATTTGCCGAATCAGCCGCATCCGGCTGGCGCCCAGAGCCGCCCTCACCGCGAACTCTTGCTGGCGCCCCAGGCAGCGCGCGATAAGCAGGTTCGACACGTTTGCGCAGGCAATCAGCAACACCAGGGCCAGCGCGCCGAATAGCCCAAAAAGCACCGGGCGTACCGGCCCAGTGAGTATTTCCTGGTAAAGTCCGGCGCCAAAAGTGACTGCACTCTGGTCCTTTGTCACCGGAATGTGCGCTGCTATGGCGTCTAATTCGCGCTGCGCTTGTTGGACGCTGACTCCAGGACGAAGCTCGCCGATGACAAAGAAGAAGTGATAGCCCCGGTCCTTCAGCATCTCGGCCGTGGGTTGTGCCGGCAGCCACAGACCTTTTTGCATATCCGCCCCCATCGACTCGGGGAAATGAAATGCATTCGGCATAACGCCTACTACTGTGCGCGACTTGCCGCCAATATTCACAGCGTGCCCTACAATGCCCGGATCGGCATGAAAGGCTCCGCGCCATAGGTTCTCCGACAGCATCACAACCTGCGGGCCGCCTGCCTGGCCCTCCGCATCAATGAAAGTACGCCCCAGCAGCGGCTGTGCTCCCAGCATCGAAAACAGGTTCGTTGTCACCCGCGGAGCTGCTACGCTGAGCGAGCTATCCTGCCCCTCGATCACGGTACCGTCCTCTGAATAGCCCGCTGCATTCTGGAGCAGCTTCGACTGGTCGCGAACATCGACATAATTCAGCCACGAAGTTGTTCCGAGGCCCTGCTTCTGGTCCCCCGGCCCGATGTAAAGCAAACGGTCGGAGTGCGGATAAGGCAGCGGCCGCAGCAGCACGCTCTCAATGACCGTGAAGATTGCCGTATTCGCGCCAACGCCGAGTGCCAACGTCAAAATGGCGAGCATCGCCAGGCCGGGAGCCTTGCCAAGTTGCCGAAAAGCATAGCGCAGGTCGTAGAACAATGACTGCATATCGAGCCTCCAGGCACACGTGTACGCCATGAGAATAGAGCACTTTGGTCTCCAAATCCATCTAAGGTTCGAATTCAGTACCCTACGGGCCCCACAGGCTGCGGAAAAAATCGTTCTATGCGGGATTTTCCGGTCGCTTTGAAAGGGCACCGCTTCAGCCGTGCCGGAGATGGCTCAAAGGAACACTGGGCTTCAGCCCCCGAGGGAATGCGAATTCGACCCGATCAAAGTTCCTGGATGCCTGCCCGCAGCCGCATCCGTCTGTCCGAAATCGAATTCGATTGTCCGCAAACGGACACCTGAATGCCCTGCTCCCGCGCCCGTCATCGCCCCCTTTCTGCTAGCATCCCTGTTGGAGACTTTTCCAAATGGACGCTCTTACCAGCGCGGGCCTCGGTGCCCGCCGCAATGAAGACATCGCACTCGACCTGCTCAAATTTGTAGCCGCCACGGCCGGAGTTGGCCGCCCCGCAGTCGGATCCACCGGATTCAGCGGTGCCTCCGCGCCCAAGCCCGAGGAGCACGTGACCCAGTTGCTCGAACTCTACAGCCGCTGCCTCAACGCTGTGGAAGGCAAAGAGCCCGCGACAGGGGCGACAAAATAGCTGACTCGTCCATTCTTCGGGTCGCCGTTGCCGGGGCAGGCGCTTTTGGCCGCAACCATCTCCGCGTCTATCGTGAGTTGGAAGCCGCCGGCCTGGGTGTCGCCCTGGTTGCAGCCGTCGAGCCGGATTCAGTCCGCGCGGCAGAGACCGCTGCAAAATACGCCATCCCTGTCTTTGCTTCCGTCGGCGATCTGCTCTCCGCCGATCTCAAGCTCGACGCGGCCACGGTCGCCGTTCCCACAGTCCATCACCACACCGTAGCTTCGCCGCTGCTGGATGCGGGCCTGGACCTGCTTGTCGAAAAGCCGCTGGCCGCTTCTCTCGATGAGGCCGACGATCTTCTGGCCCGCGCCGCCAAAGGCAACCGCATCCTGCAGCCCGGCCATCTGGAGCGCTTCAACCCCGCCGTTCTTGCGGTCGAGCAAAAACTGCGACGGCCCATGTTCTTTGAGGCTCATCGGCTGTCGATCTTCACTCCTCGCGCACTCGACGTCGACGTGGTGCTCGACCTGATGATTCACGATCTCGACATCGTGCTTACCTTTGCAAAATCCGAGGTGCGCGAGGTACGAGCCGTTGGTTTGCCCATCCTGTCTCCCAAGGTGGACATCGCCAACGTGCGCGTGGAGTTTGAATCGGGATGCGTGGCCAACTTCACTGCTTCCCGTGTGTCTACGGAACGAGTCCGCAAGCTGCGCTTCTTCGAGCCAAGACAGTACGTCTCCATCGACTACGCACGGCAGGATCTACTGGTCATTCGCATCGATGCGGAGTCCGGCGGCACACCCAACCTGCTCGCCTCGCTTCCGCCTCACATCGCAGCGATGATTCCGCCGCAGATAGCAGCCGACCTGGTTGCCGGCAAGATCGATCCTGCCATCGTCGCCAAATTTGCGGCGGCGGCGAACATCGATCCGGCGCTGGTCGCCCAGTTCACAGCTCCCGCGGGGCCGGCGCCCGGGCTCTCTTTCGTCAAGCCCACCGTCACTCCCGGCGAGCCGCTGCGTCTTGAAATTGAGTCCTTCCTCGATTCAGTTCGTACCCGGCAGCAGCCCCGAGTCACCGCACGTCAAGGCCGCAACGCGTTGGCGCTCGCCTTGGAGATTCAATCCTCAATGGCCGCCCACGCTCACCGCGCCGGCCTTGACAACTTCTTCGAGCCCGGCGCGTAGAGCACCGCTACTCAATTCCGCATCCCTGGCAAATTGGAACCGCGACTCCAATTGTCAATCGGTTGTCTCCCTGGAGCGGCGATTCGAATGGGAAGCGGCGTTGAAACTCAACATAGGGGGACGCATTTCCCCAACGCGCATCTGAAATCAGCAGCAACATCACCTTGGCGCTGCTATAGCCGCCAAAGGCGCCACCCCCCGCCCGGTATCCCAGGCCCGGCTCGGCATAGAGCTTGATGTACTTTTTCTTTGCATCTCTTTGCGGACCTGGTACCCGGAAGAACGGCAGCACTGCTGAGCCCTCGGTTGAGAACCCGCTCTTGCCCTGGATGCGGTCGTATTGCAGGTCGACGGTGAAAGCGCCGCCAACTTTGACGCCGGCAAACTCGACTGGCTGATGCGAAGAGTCCAGCCCCGCACCCATGCCTGAGGCGAGAATCAGATCGAGGAATCCCTTCGATTGGTCGACAGGCTCGATGCGTACCGCGCGGATATCTTCGCGAGCAAACATTAAGTACGAGCTCTTGTTGCCGATTGAAGCCAACCTTCGGGGAACGACCTGGCAGAACAACTCATCCTCGGTGGCCCGGTTAAACGAGCAACGAGTCCATTCCTGCGTCTGGACGGAAATCACTTTGAAGGGTGTGATTTTCTTGACGGCTTGCCAGTCCAGAGTCTGTGCCCCTGCCCATGAAGTTGCTGTCAGCACTACGAATGTGAATAGAACGATCTGCAGTTTTCTCATACCGCCATGCTAGCCACGGTATGTCGCGAATTGCTGCTGGCTGTGGCACTTTCGCAAGCGTCACAGCCGAAAGGCTACTTCAGAGATTCAAGAGCTTTCCCAACTTGAAGAGTGCGGGAATGAATGCAACCAGAAGGCCGGATACACCTACGCCAAACTCCACCGCTTTCCAGCCGGAAACGTATCCTTCCCTGAGGGCCAACACAACCAACAGAGTCAATACCGGCAGGTTCAAGAGTACGGCCGTTGCGACTCCAGGCACATAGCTGCGCAGCACTATGGTTGCCGCAAGGTGCGGAATCAGAACGTTGACCAACGTGGCGGCGATACAACCAAAAGCCAGATAGGTCCAGGCGGTCTGTTTGCCCGATTCCACACTCAACCAGGTGACAGCGAAGGCCAGCAAAGTCAGGACCGTGACAGCAAAACGGAACGCGCCCGGAGAAACAGATGGATGCCAGTGTCCACCCCGTTTCCACCAGTCTGGAAGACCTATGGCTTCTTCCGCGTTGTGAAGAGTAATGACGACCGGGAAAAGCCACTCCAAGCCCCTAAACGTCATTTCCGTCTCCTTGCAATAGAGTGCGGCCCGCAGCCGGCAAGCCACGCCCATACAGGTTAAGCAATCCCCAATACCCGGTTCAAAAATCCGACAAGATACTTCCACACCAGGTAATAGCCTGCCATGGCGGCCAGCCAGCCAACCGCAAGCAGCGCATAAGGAAGATGCACCGCCTGGAACCACACCACTCCATGGGGTTCAAACTGCAGCACGCCGAAATGACAAGCCACCAGTCCTCCTAAAGGAGCCATCAACACGGGCAACACCGCACCTTGCAGCCCGATCGGCACTCCCGTGCGGCCATGCGAAGCAAGCCAAAGCATGTTCCACAACCCGAACAGCGAAGGCACAATGGCCATGGGAAAGATCATCGCCTGTTCAATCGGCACCGGCCACTCGAGCACGATCCGCAGAACGATAAACAGTGTAAGCATCAGCGGCAATACCAGAGTCGGCAAAAAAGCCCCCGCCATGTATGCGCGAAGATAGGGATGGGTATTCATAGCATTCTCCTTCTAGAGCGAGTTGTTCACCGGCTCTGTATCAGGGCACGACTTTAGTCGTGCCGCAAGCGCGCCGGGTAGAAGGGGTTTTGACCCCTGAGGAATTTGTTTGTCAGCGCATCCGCGCGCCGATTCACAGATAGTAGAGAAACACGGGGATCGCTGTCGGAAAGAAAGCCGCGAGACCCACGAGGCCCGCAAGCAGAGCCCAGTCGAACCAGGGCGTCGTCGCCGGTTTTTCATCCATTCGCCGCAGCAGGTCAGGCCACAAATCCCGTGCGGGTTCCGACTCTCCCTCGATGGGCGGCAGAGCCTCGCGTAACAACTTCTTCAAGCGGTCATCGCCTTTCTCATTCATGGTCTGATCCCCTGTCGTTCAAGGTCCTTCCGTAGCATTCGAACCGCGCGAAACACGCGCAGTTTCACAGCCGCGACTGAGATTCCCAGCGCCTCGGCCACATCCTTGTGCGGCTGTTCCTCGACAACCGTCAGAACCGCTGCAATCCGCAGCTTGGGCGGCAGCCGTTCAAAGGCCAGCGCCGTCTTCCGTCGAATCTCCGCGGAGACGGCCGGATCGCCAATCGCCGCGGCCACCGGATCGCGAGAAAGCTCCGTGGTCAGCTCGCTTTCCGCCCGCCCAGCCCGCATCCAATCGAGCGCCGCATGGGTCGCGATACGCCTTGCCCATCCTTCAAATCCACACGAAGGCTCAAAGCGTGCGTGCGCCCGATGAATGCGCCAGAAGGTTTCCACGGTCAGTTCGTCCGCGGTCGCATGATTGCGCACGATGCGTAAGATCCAGCCATACACGGCGCGCTGATGCTGGCGGAAAAGCGTCTCGAATGCATCGAGATTCCCTTGCCGAAACTCGTTCAGGACGTCGCTCGCTTCGGTCTGCATCCGCCCTTCCCCTTCTATCTACCCTTACGCGCTGCTCAGCAGAAAGGTTACATCCGATTGCATCCGCGCTGTCTTGGACCCGATTTGGGCAGGCCGAACGAGAGGTGCGCGCGGCTGGTTTTGCAGACCTCCCGTCCGCGAGACTAAACCGATTTTCCAATAGATAAACTCCAGATTTTGCCATCGCTTGACAGCGCCCTCCCGCTCGCTTTACCGTTGGCTGCCGGAGACCTTGTGGGCATTTCACCGCAACAGAGACCGTGGAACTGAATGAGCCGCCTGTTCCTGGCACTGCCCCCTGATCTCTGAAAGAGGAGAGCGATGAATAGCCTTGGAATGAAATTTGTAACGCTTGCGTTGGCTTTTTGCGGAGCGTCGTGGTTGGCCGGGGCGCAGGATACCCAGAAGCCTGCGTATCTCGATCCCGGTTTGCCTGCCGAGCAGCGCGCGGCCGACTTGGTGCATCGGATGACGTTGGAAGAAAAGGGCACGCAGTTGTTGAATCAGGCGCGGGCCATTCCCCGGCTCAATGTGCCGGCCTACGACTGGTGGAGCGAGGCTCTGCATGGCGTTGCAGTCAATGGAACCACGGAGTTTCCCGAACCCATCGGCCTCGGCGCCACGTTCGATCCGGCGACCATTCACGAGATGGCCATCGCCATCAGCACCGAAGGCCGCATCAAGCATGTCCAGGCCGTGCGTGCCGGGCACAGCAACATCATGGAGGGCCTGGATTTCTGGGCTCCCAACATCAACATCTTTCGCGATCCACGTTGGGGCCGCGGCCAGGAGACATATGGCGAAGACCCATTCCTGACCGCGCGCATGGGCGTAGCTTTTGTCACGGGCATGCAGGGCGACGATCCGCACTACTACCGCGTAATCTCCACGCCCAAGCACTTCGCCGTACACAGCGGCCCAGAGCCCACGCGCCACAACGCCGATGTGACCGTCAGCAAACACGACGAGATCGACACCTACCTGCCCGCCTTCCGCGCCGCGGTCACTGAAGCCAAGGCCGACTCTGTAATGTGCGCCTACAACAGCATCAACGGCCAGCCCGCCTGCGCCAATGAGTTCCTTCTTCAGGATCAACTGCGCGGCAAATGGGGTTTCCAGGGCTACGTGGTTTCAGATTGCGGCGCGGTCACCGACATCTTCAACGGCCACAAATTCACCAAGTCCCAGCCTGAGGCTTCCGCCCTCTCGCTCAAACGCGGCATGGACAACGAATGCGGAGACTTCTTTGCCAAGGTGACAGACGATCACGACTACAGGCCCTATCTCGATGCGGTGAAGCAGGGCTTTCTCAAGGAGAGCGACATCGATGTCACTCTCACGCGGCTCTTCACAGCGCGCACGAAGCTGGGCATGTTCGACCCGCCGGAGATGGTGCCTTACTCGAAGATCGACGAAAAGGAACTGGATAGCGCAGCCCATCGCGCTCTGGCCCGCAAGCTCGCCAACGAGTCCATGGTGCTGCTCAAGAACGACGGCGTGCTGCCGCTGCGCACCTCAGGCATCAAGATCGCCGTCATCGGTCCCCTGGCCAACCAGACCAAGGTACTGCTTGGTAATTACAACGGCATTCCCAATCACACCGTCTCCATTCTTGAAGGCATCCGCGCGGAGTTCCCCCAGGCCACCATCAACTATGTTCCCGGAACCATGTTCCTCGGAAATGAAGCTTCACCTGTTCCCGCCGGCGCCCTGACCATCGACGGCAAACCCGGCGTTAAAGCCAGTTATGCAAAACCTGACATGGCCGCGATGATGAACCCCACCTATAAGCCAACCTATCTGGCCTCACGGGTTGAGCCCACCATCGATCCCTCAGCCAGCCCCCTGCCCGCCGAGGTCGCAGCAGTTAAGCCGCTTGCCATCCACTGGGACACAACCCTGACGCCAAAAGAGACCGGCGATTACAATCTGGGCCTCAGTGCCGACGGAACCTTCCGCATCCGCGCCGATGGCAAGGACCTCACCTTCTCCTGGAACGGCACCGCAGACGAACCCAAACTGGGCCGCATTCACCTTGAAGCGGGCAAGCCGGTTAAGCTCGATGTGGATTACCTCCCCGGCGCAGACTCGACTCTTGCGGCACATCTGGTGTGGTCGAAGATTGACCTCAAACCTAACCCAGCAGCCGTTGCCGCCGCCAAAGACGCCGATGTAGTTGTCGCCGTCGTCGGCATCACCAGCGAGCTTGAAGGCGAGGAGATGCAGGTCAACGAAGATGGCTTTAAAGGCGGAGACCGCACCAGTGTCGATCTGCCCAAGCCCGAAGAGGAACTTCTCGAAGCCGTGTCCACGGCCGGAAAGCCACTCGTTGTGGTCCTCACCAACGGAAGCGCGCTCGGTGTGAATTGGGCGCAGGCACATGCCAATGCCATTCTCGACGCCTTCTACCCCGGCGAAGAGGGCGGCTCAGCTGTGGCTGAGACACTCTCCGGCAAGAACAACCCCGCAGGCCGCCTGCCGATAACTTTCTACAAGGATGTTAGCCAGTTGCCACCGTTTGAAGACTATGCAATGAAGGGCCGCACTTATCGCTACTTTGAGGGGACACCGCTTTACCCATTCGGCTATGGGTTGAGTTACACGACGTTCTCTTATAGCGCACTTACCGGCCCGCACGATGCGGTTCCGGCAGGCAGCCCGGTGCCCATCGATATCTTAGTCGCCAACACAGGCAAGAAAGCAGGCGACGAAGTTGCCGAGCTCTATCTAAAATTTCCTGACGTTGCGGGCGCGCCGATAAGAGCATTGCGGGCTTTTCAGCGTGTGCATCTCGAAGCTGGCGCCTCGCAGAAGCTGCACTTCGAGTTACAGCCAAGAGACCTGAGCATGGTAACTGAAGCCGGAGATCCCATCGTAGCTGAAGGTCAATACGTGGTCTCGATCGGTGGCGGCCAACCCCACACCGGCACGCAGGTAATCTCAGGAACGTTCGACATCAAAGGCACGCTAACGCTGCCGGAATAATAGTAGGTAGCTAACATCGAAAGGGCGCTTCCGCTGTTTGGAAGCGCCCTTTCGATTTGGGTGCTTGTGTCGAGCTTCTAATGTCCCAACAACAAATCTGTCATCCTGAGCGACCGTAGCGTAGCGAAGGGAGTCGAAGGACCTGCTTTTGCCAGGTTCTGGGTGCCCCGGCTCTCGATTTTGAGGCCCGGGATAGCGCGAATCTCCGCCCGCGGAATCACCGTTAATTCGCCGCACTCGCCGCGGGCGCTGCGACAATCTCCTTCATCTTCAGATACACGGCATTGCTCCAGCCGAAGCCGATCTCGTTGCTCTTGTATCCCGTGGTCACCTGCACATTTGAGTTTCCAGAAACCACGTTGAACTTCTCGCGGATCGTCCCATCCTTCGCAAAGCCCTCGTCAATGGTAGCGTCGAAATCGCGCGCAATGCGGCGTGCGTCCTCGCGGAAGCCCATCGCCTGAAGCCCATCCACAGCGACCCAGTTTGTAGGCGCCCATCCAAATGGCTCGTCCCATTGCAAACCGGAGTTGAAGTTACTCATCGACAGCCCGCCGGGCCGTTCGAAGAGGTTCAACTTATCCACCACCTGCTTGGCTTCCTCGCGCGTCGCCACCCCGGCCCACAGCGGATAGAGCGACGAGATATACGCATAACTCGACGACTTTTGATGGACAAAGTCGTAGTCCGCAAACACACCGTCTTTTGCGCGCCACAGATAGCGATGAATCGCTGCATTCCGCGCCTTGGCTCCTTTCGCCCAGCGCATCGCGTCTTCGGGCTTGGAAAGCAGGTGGGCAAAGTGGGAAAGGTCCTGCTCATAGCGGTAGAGCAGGCTGTTCAGGCACACCGGCGCAAAGTGAGTCGTAGCTCCGTCGAAGGGGCCAAAGCGGAATCCCGGATCGAATCCCGACTCGCGCATGGCACGATCGCCCTGGTAAAAATCGCGGCTCAGCCTGTAACCCGCAACCCATGCACGCTCGCACACTACGCTTGCTTTTATGTCGCAACTTGTCTCTTTTAGGCGCCCCGCCTCGCCTGCATCCGGATGCTCGGAGCCCTTCACAAGAAAGCCTTCGCCCTGCCCAGGATGAGCCTCAAGCCAGCGGATAACATCGGGATAGTAAGTGCTGTCGTCGGACTCCTCCGGCACCGGCCCTGCGGCGAAATCGAAGTACCGCGTCAGGCCTGTTGTTCCCGCTTGGTGCTCCGGTCGCGTCCATGTGGTGTAGTCCTTTTCCGCCAATGTATATGCGCGTTCCAGCCACGTCTTTGCTTCCGCTCGTCCTGCCGGTGTGGCCGGAAAGCTGGCCGGATTCTCATACACAGCGCGAATCATCGAAGTTAGAAACGGAGGCTGCGAGCGTGTCAGATAGTAAGTGCGATTGGCATTCAACACCGCGCCGTAGTGCTCAATTTCAAAGAGGAAGTTATCCACCATCCCCTTGGCCAATGCCGGGCGGTTATCTGCTTCCAATCCAATAACAATGAAGTAACTGTCCCACCCATACATTTCGTTGAATCGCCCGCCCGGCACAACGTAGGGATTCGGCAGATAGAGCAGACCTGGCGCGGTCAGCTCCTGGGGCCGCACGTCCGCCAGCTTCTCAATGCGCCGCGGCAGCGACAGAACTTGCACGTGGCACTTCTCCTTGAGGGCGGTCACTTCCGGCGGAGCAGCTACCTCCGCGGGCATATAGATCACCGGATTCACCGTCACCTTGATGTCCACTAACGAGTGACAGTCAGTCATGGAACGTGTAAGCGTGTCCCAAGCGGAATGAATGTAGGCAAGTGTTGCGTCCGGATTGGGCGAGGGGTTAGGTCCGGCGCCAACATCTTGCGCCTGGAGGTTTGAATTCCCGATTGCGGCTGCTGCAAGTAAAAACAAGTGAAACAGTTTCATGCAAACTCCGACGTCGATGCGTTCTGGAATCCCTTGGAGTGTATCGCACCGGGCTTGCAGCTTGCTTCATCGATTTTGCGCGCCGGTTTCTCACGTCCGGGAACAGTTCTTTCACATGCGGTGTCTACACAGGCACAGTGGTTCCGATTGGGAAGTTCGGAGTGCCTTGAGCCCCGCGCCCCGCGCCCTTCATTCTGTCGAGAACGAGCGCGCGTAGAGCGGCTCGCCCGCCTGCGCGTTGCAGAAGGCCATCTCCCATCTCCCGCCCGGCGCGGCTGATTCAGTGAATGGGAGGCTGGCCATGTTTGAAGACTCTACCTTCGAATCCAACGGAACAATCCGCACCCGCAGCCGCGGCTGGATGATCGCGGCCCTCGCCCTCAACAGCTCCATTGTTTTTGCGTTGATCCTGGTACCGCTCATCTACCCCGAAGCGCTGCCGAGCCAGTTCATGACGTTCCTGATGGAGGTGCCGCCGCCACCATCTGCCCCACCCGAACCACCGCATCAGCCTGCCCACGCATCTGCGACAACGACCGCGGTATATCAGGACCCATTCGCTGTGCCGCGCCAAATTCCAAATAGCATCGTGATTCCCGACAAGCCAGAAGCGCCGTTTGATAGCGCAACTGTGTCTCTCGATTCTGGAAGCGGCGTCCGCGACGGTGTCCCCGATGGATTATGGCATCAGCCTGCGCCGAGGGTTGTCCCCGTTGTGCCCAAGGGGCCGACCCACGTTCCATCCTCCATTGCCGCGGGCCTGCTGATCCGCAAGGTCATTCCTCCCTATCCGGCGCTGCCCAAAGCTGCACACGTGGAGGGAACCGTAGTTCTGGCAGCCACAATCTCCAAGGATGGAACGATCGTCAATCTTCGCGTCGTCAGCGGCCCGGCCATGCTGCAGCAGGCGGCGCTCGACGCGGTGAGCCAGTGGCGCTATCGTCCGTATTTGCTGAACGGCCAGCCCGTCGATGTGGAGACGACTGTGAACGTGATTTTCACGCTGGGTGGGTGAGGTCTTTCGATCCAGCTGGCAGCGGAGCACCGTAACGATCAGGTGCCCGCAAGCTTCTCCCTGGTCAGCTCGTTCCATGTCGCAATCGACTCCGGCATGGGCGGGCTGACCGCACCAGGCGCAACGCCCTCAATCACTTTTTGCGGTTCCACCGTCCCTCGATCATCGCGGAGAATCCCCTTGACCCAGCCGACCGCGGCTAACCCGTCTCGCTGGGTAAAGGTCTGCTCGATGTAGAACCATCGCTCATCCCAGCACACCAGCCGCGAACCGAGCGTGAATGCGGAAAACACCGGCAGCGAGCGCCGATAAGTGATCCAAACCGCCCCCACCATCGGCTTATAGCGCATGCGGATGACGCGTGCCAGCAGCCCCGTTCGCGCCAGCAGGTGCGTGCGCGCGTAGTCCATGATGTTCAGGTAGCGGGCGTTGTTCAGGTGCAGATTCAGGTCGATGTCGTTAGGCCAAACCCGCATCCGCAACACGTCTTCCTCCAATACCCCAAGAGGCGCAAGCGGCATAAGATGCTGCCGGACCGCCAGCGCCGGAATGCGGATAAAGCTGATGATGTGCGACAAACCGTGCTCCCCTTGGCTATGTTGCTCTCGACTTCAGTGTAAAAGGGTGAGCGCTTGCGGTCTGTGATCGCCGGATAATTAGCGCGCATTGAATCGTCGCGACACTGGCGCGTTGGTTGCCCCATCGGCGACAATCTCTCTTGCCATGAAAAAACTGAATCGCAGGGACTTCTTGATGACCGCCTCCGCCGCCACACTTGCCGCCGCAGCCTCGCCCGCGCTCGCCGCATTCGGCACCCAACGTGTCTTCGTCGGTTCAGGTACGCCGGATGGCATCCTGGCCTATGACTGGAACCCGGCCACCGCCGAACTCACTCCGGCCGGAGTCGCCCAAAAAATCGCCAACGTGGATTGGATCGCCTTCTCGCATGGGCGCGAATTTCTTTACGCCGCGGCAGAGGTCGATACATTCAACGGCAAGCCTACCGGCGAAGTCGCCAGCTTCCGTGTGGAGAAAGGCGAGCTGTATCCGCTCTCCGCGCAAAACTCCGCCGCCGCTGGCACGTGCCACATAGCCCTGGATCACACCGGCCGCGTGCTGCTCTCAGCCGACTACGGCGGCGGCAGCGCGGCCAGCTTCCTGGTCACCGATGGCAAACTCAGTCCCGCTGTCTGGACCGAGCACTATACCGTCCACGGCCCCAATAAGGACCGACAGGAAAGCGCGCACGCCCACTTCGCATCCTTCTCGCCCGACAACCGGTTCGCCTACATCAACGATCTGGGCGGGAGCGTGATTCACATCTACGCTCTGAATTCGTCAACGGCCGAGCTCACGCCCGCCGGCACATACCATGCAAAACCCGGCGCGGGCTGCCGCACGCTTCACTTCCATCCCAACGGCCACACCGCCTACTGCGTCAATGAACTGGATTCAACGGTCGATGTCCTCGCCTGGAGCAATACCGATGGCAGCCTGACCTTCGTGTCTCGGGTTGATTTGTTACCCGAGGGGTATCACGGACCAACACGCGCCTGCGACACGGTGATTTCAAAGGATGGGAAATTCGTTTACTTCGCCAATCGCGACAACGACTTTCTCTATAGCTTCCTCGCCGACGCGAAGACCGGAGCTCTCACCCCCATCGGCCGCTCCAACTGCGGCGGAAAAATCCCGCGCAACTTCGTCCTCGACCCAACCGAGCGTTGGATGTTGGTGGCCAATCAGGATTCAAACCTGATCAGTGTGTTTGCGCGCAACCCCGAGACCGGCGTGTTGGCCGAGCAAGGGAAGAGCTTCAAGGCAGTTGCGCCGATGTGCATTTTGTTTGCTTGAGAGGGGGGTTTAGGAATCCCGCGCATTGTGGTCTCCCAACCTTGCAAAAGGAAAAAATCGCAAGGTTGGCTGCGGCAAGCAGTACCAGCGGAATCCTGAATGTTTGCGGCTCACCGGCGGCCATGCAATCTTGCCTCGTGTCTCTTCGCGGATCAAGTCCGGGGAATGTGAACTTGCCCATGGCGTTAGATACCAGGCATTCAGCGATGTTTGCATTGGGTGGGGAACGAAACCTTAACTGCTCTTGCGACTCGCTCCGAATCGTTAATTCGATTCGTCGAATAGTAGAAACCAGTCGGGAGTCGCTTCTCGCCGCCGGTACTCAGTATTCGGTTCGTAAACCCGTGCTTCGACAGTGCGTCATGAAGCGTCTTGTAATCGTCCGGCCATCGTGCACCATGCAATTCGACGCGAGCAAAGAAGTCTGCCATACGGTCTCCACACTGTTACGGTTTCTCAGAAATTCGCGCGTGATCGATCGAACAACGCCTGATGCATCTCAATTTTAGTCCAGGGCCCCAGTAGAAGGCAGCTCTCCACAATCGCCGCGGCTCAAAATTGAAAAGGCCGCCCGTTTGGGGCGGCCTTTATGAGTTAGAGCCAAGGTTGAAGCTAGGGTGCGCCAAAGGGGCGAACGACTGCATGAACGCCTAGTCGCCAGCCACCGGCTCGCTTGTTTCCACAGGCTTTGCCGACGCAATGCTGTCAAGCCGAACCAGCCCTTCGATCGGCTTCTCACCCAGCACATGCTCGCGATACAGCTTGGCCATCTTCGCATTTTCCGCGTCGGCCTTAACCTTGTCCGCAGTGGTAACAGCCCGCGCCCGAAGCTTCTCTTCGCGGCTGTTCTTAGCAATGCCAAGTTCGTCCAGTGTGTGGTTGGCTTCGGCGTTGACATGCTCCATGTTGAGGTTGAGTTCGTGACCGACGTTGGTCATGCTGACCTTCTTGCCGCCGGCGAAGATTTCGTGGCGTCCGTGCTCCTCATACCATTTCGTTAGAGTCGACGTCATGTGCATCTTCTCGATAATGTTGCGCCAGCCCACGCCCGTGTTGTACGCGCAGAAGCTGATTTCACCCTCTTGCGTCGCATACGGAATGATGCATTGCTCGGTGCGGCGGAAGTCGTAGTTGAACAAGTCCTGGAACCACATGCCGGCGATGAAGAGGAAATTCCAGCGATCGGCGCGGCGCTTCTTGATGTCGTCTATGGTACGGTCGCCCTTGACGCTGCCGTAATCCTTGCCGCTGGCGTTGAAGGTCTTGTCCATCTTCTTCATCATGTCGGTGATGCGGAAGTGGGTGGGCGCCTGGAAGGGGTCGTAGTTGCGCATGAGCGAGAGGCCGAGGCCAATCATGGACATCCACTTGCCGCGCGCCGCATCGTTGACCTTGGCAAGATCCTTGGCGACCGTGCCCATGTCGAGGAATGCGGTTACGGGTGCGGATTCCTTGGTTTCCTTGTCGATCATCAAAGCCATACCGATGCCGCAATTGGGATGGCAACCGCAAGAGAGCTGGCCCCATTCGGCGCCGGGTCCGTGGATAAGATCGGCCCAGTCAGAGAAGGTGCTCATGAAGCTGATGGGGAACCAGTCGCGCGAGGGCTCGCCGATGCCAACCTGCTTCTTGATGTCGTGCGCCATGTGCGAGAGCGTGTAACGCTGTGCCAGACGGCGCTCGTCGGTGATGTCCTCGTCGCGGCCAGTGAAGCTGACCGGCTGGAAGCTGAGGAAGCTGATCTTCTTCGGATTGTCCAGCGCGAACTGGATGATGTGGCCAACCTGCTCGTTGTTGATGCCGTTGATGATCGTCGTCACAGGGACGATGTCGACGCCAGCCTCATGCAGGTTGTTGATGGCCTGCAGCTTTACGTCGAACAGGTTGCCGACCTTGCGGTGCGAATTGGCTGCGTTGCCGATGCCGTCGAACTGAAGATAAACGTAGCGAAGTCCAGCCTCGGCAGCGGCGCGGCAAAGCTCCTTGCTCTTCGCGAATTCAATTCCATTACTCGCGGCCTGGACGCTGTTGTAGCCGACCTTGCGGCTGTAGGCGACAGCGTCAAGGAAGTAGGGCGACAGCGTTGGCTCGCCACCGCTGAACTGAACGCTCATCTGCCGTTTGGGCTTGATTGTGATGGCGTTGTCGAGCATGGTCTTGATCTCGTCCCAGGTGAGTTCGTGGACGAAGCCGACCTGGTTGGCGTCCATGAAGCAGGGATCGCACATCATGTTGCAGCGGTTGGTGAGGTCGATGGTGAGGACGGAGCCGCGTCCATGGGTGACGGTGGAGGTGCCGTGGTGGTGGAGCTCTTCGTCCCCCTTGCCGTGGGCGCGCATGTCGCGGCCGGGGAAGCTTTCCTCTAGATGCTTGAAGAAGGCCGTGTCAATCGACATCACGTCTTCAAAGTGCCCGTGCTTGGGGCAGTCCTTCACCATCAGGATCTGGCCATCGCGCTCGATGATCTGGGCCTTGATCTCGCCGACCTTTTCGTTGAGCAGGACTTCGTGCGGCAGCTTGCCGTCGAGAATCTGCTTGCGGATCTCCGGCACGCACTTTGGACACAGCGAGTCCGTGGTGCGGGGCCATCCGAGGGGCGGCTTTTCCTTCTGCCAGCTCTTCTGCAGGGGCTTGTCGGACCATTTCGGCGTGAAAGACGGGTTCGGGCTGATGCGGTTGAGCCGCTCATAAACCACCCACGCACCTTTGGCCGCGTAGACGGCTGCTTTTTCGACGTATTTGATCGCTTTGGGCATTTTGTTGCGGTCTCCTCATGTAGAAAGAATTCGCCGGCTCTGATCGCTCGGCCCTGGCCCTAATTTCAGGGCGTAAGTGCTTGGCCTGAAACGGCAAGAGTAGGTTAACCGCCAGGGCCGGTCAACCCAACGAAGGTGCAGCGAACGGCGGAATCGTCCGCTGAATGGGGATTAATCCGCAGCGAATGGTTGGGTCGCGGGAGAACCAGTTATATGGAAGTGCCAGCGGAGTTTACAAGCCCCGCCGGGCCGGGCTAGACGGTGCCAAACGAATACCGAATTGTCCGCCTTCGAAACAGTTGTCCACCGGCTTCGCCGACCCGCAGTGGCATGAGACCAGGATCGACCAATGCTCCCGCTGACTCGCTAACTCGCTATCCCCGCGAAGCGGGGGCTAACTTTAATACTGTTCATTTAACGATCCTAATGGCTTCGCGGATATTTATCCTGGGTAGGGGCGTGACATGTCGTGGGCGGAGCGGGAAGTTGCTCATCTTACGTTTGACACCTCGGGGATTGCGCCGATTGCGGCTGGAAACGACGCGATCCTGGAGGATTTCGTCGAGAACCGCGTTATGAAATTTCTTCTTCTGCCGAGGGGGGAATAGCGGCATAGAGGTGCAGCTTGCGCCTGACCACGCGCACGGCATGAAGGAAGGAAAGCCGGTCGGGATCTTGGTCGGCTTTGAGGGCGGCTTCATGCATCAGGCCGCGGATGGCGAAGTGGGCCATCATGAGGCCGTAGAATTCCTGGCGCACCAGATCGGGGGTTTTGCTGCGCAGCACGATCTTGGCGCCACGCAGATGGGTCTTGAGTTCGTCGAACGCCGTTTCGATCTCCCAGCGTTCATGATAGAGGGCCGCCAATTCTTCGGCAGGAGCCTTGTCCGGATCGAGGATGGTGGTAGCCAGTCGATAAATGGGCTCAGCCCCCTCGATTCCCTCCAGACGGTAATCGATGACGCGCAAAGCGACCCCGTTGGTTTGGTGCCGCCAGTCCCGTTCCGAAGGATACACGTGGCTCAAATAGGAGCCGTCAGGCAAAGGCTTCTCCCTGGCCATGCGCATGTTCTTTTTCATCCGCCAAAGCAGGTCCGCTCCTGTTCCCGACGCCAACTTCCATAGCTCGAAACCAAAGAAATTTCGGTCAGCCAGGCAGAGCATGCCCTTTTTCAAGCTTGGAAGTACGGCTTTGGCCAGAGTGATTTCACCTGTCCGGTAACCGTCCATTTGGCTGCCAAACAGTACGTGGGTGCCGTTCTCTACCAGGGACACAAAACGGATCTGCGGATAGGCACTTGCTCCACGGCTGGCCCCAGGACGGGAGAAAGTATCTTCGTTGACTTTCTCGTCGGCCACATCGAAGGTGCTGCCATCTACGCTTACCAGCCGCCAGGTTCGATACCATGCACCTCGTGTACCCGGCACTGCGATCGGCTTTACCAACTCGTCGTGCAACTGTCGCACAGGCTCCCAGCTCAACCGTGTACGAGCCTGAGAGATGCCCGACTTGCCTGCCACCCGGACCCCAGATGATGGATCGCGGAGCCACTGCACTCCTTCCAGAAGACAACGCAAAACCTCACGATAGGAGGACTGCATATACAGAGCCAGAGCGATCACATAGTAAACCACCACCTGCGCGGGAAGGTCGCGCTGACGAACGCTGGCCTTGCCCGTCCGGGCCAGTACCGAACCAATGACCGAATCAGGAAACGTTTTGGTGATGACGCCAAGACTGATGTAGTCCGTGATCCGTGTACCCGAAGGAAGTTCGGCAACCGTACGCGCCAACTATGGCCTCCTGTCTCCGTACCATACAGAATGCCACAGATTTACTTAAGTGAACAGTATTAGGGCTAACTTGCTGAATTTGACACAAAAAACTCCGCACTCCTGCCGGGCATATGTCTGGAAATATCGATCCCCTTTTCGATTCGTCAGACACGACCTAATTCACCGTCAGAGAGAAGGTCGTTGTGTGCGACAACGCGCCGGAGGTGGCCGTCACGGTCACCGTCGTGGTGACGGGTTGAGTGCCGCCTCCGCCCCCACCCCCACCAGAGTTCGACCCTCCGCTGCACCCTCCGAGCAGACTCAGGCCAACTGCGCTCGCCGCCAGCAGGACCAGCATCTGCCAGCGCCGCCGCTTCTTCCAGCCAAGGAAGCAGAAAGCAACCGCCAGCGCCGATTCCGGGAAGAGCGGACCGGAGTTGCGCTGGATTGCCGCGCTATTCGCAGATGTGTTTACGGTCAAAGTCGAGTACGTAACCCCCGCAGGCGTCGGAACCGTCAGCATTGAGAAGCTGCAAGTGTCTCCCGCCGGCAACCCCGAGCAAGCAAACGCGACATTTCCATTGAACCCACCCTCATCCTGCACCGTGATCGTGGTTGTCCCACTCTGCCCAGCCTGAACCGAGACAGAAGCCGGATTGATAGCAATAGCGAAGTCCGGCGGAATCGTGTACGTCGCGGTGGCGACTGGACTGGCTACGTATCCGCTAGCCGTCGCAATCGCTTCAACTGTCTCCGACGACAAGACGATAACTGGGCCGCTGTATACAGGAGAACTCGTGGTCGGCGTGGTTCCGTTGGTGGTGTAGTAGATGGTCGAGCCAGTTGTTCCATCGCTGATCGTCACTGTCTGCGCAGTGGTGTAAGTTCCAGATCCCACGCTAAAGGTTGGAGTGGCGGCGTTTGCGTGGGGCTGATATTTCCAAAAATCGTTGAGACTACCTGAACTTCCGTTGGAATCGTAACCTTCGCCTCCATAGAGCCAGAGATCGCCCCTGCTGTCGGTCCAATTTGCGGCGCCGTACCTGCTTCCTGGTGTGTTTCCGGCAGCAGGCGTTCCCAACGCGCCATACACTCCTACCTGGCCACCACTGCTCCCAACCGTGCTGCTTCCGCCCATCCACGCCCATTCGTTAATGGAAGGAATGAGCTCCCAAAGGTCGTTTTCGCCACCACCCCCAAAGAGCCAGAAATTCCCGCTATTATCGGTCCATCTCGAAGCGTTATTGCGGCCTCCGGGGGTGTTTCCGGCAGCAGGTTTTCCCAACGTGCCGTACACTCCGGACTGGCCGCAGCCACCCGCCCCGCAGTTCATCGAACTGCTTCCGCCCACCCAAACCCATTGGTTCGTGCTCGGATTAAACCCCCAAAGATCATTGAGATAACCCAGTGTGCCGGAGGAGTCGTAGCCGACACCCCCAAAAAGCCAGAGATGGCCGTCGCTGTCGGTCCAACCGGAGGCGTCACTGCGCCCCCCCGCGACATTTCCGGCAGCAGGTGTTCCCAACGTGCCGTATATTCCAGGCTGACCACCATAGCCGCTCTTGTTCGGCAATGTGTTGTTTCCGCCCATCCAGGCCCATTCGTTCGCAGATGGATCGAACTCCCAAAGATCATTGAGATAGCCCAGCAGGCTGGAGGAGTCATAGCCGACACCCCCAAAAAGCCAGAGGTGGCCACTGTTGTCGGTCCAACCGGTCCCACTATCCCGGCTTCCGGGGGTATTTCCGGCGGCAGGCGTTCCCAAGATGCCGTACACTCCAGGCTGAGATGACGTGTCGCTACCGTCCATCCATGCCCACTCGTTCGAGGAAGGATCGAACTTCCAAAGGCTGTTCAGATCGCCTATAACTCCGTCTGCGCCGATTCCTTGACCACCAAATAGCCAAAGGCGACCTCTGCTGTCTGTCCAACTCGTGGCAAGAACGAGTCCACTGGGGATGTTTCCGGGGGTAGGCGTTCCCAAGGTGCCATAGACTCCGGGAGGGTAGCAAAACATATTCCCGCAGTCCGTCAGCACGCTGCTTCCGCCCATCCAGGCCCATTCGTTCGGAGCGGTTGTCTGTGCTCCTGCGGACAATGCGATGGCGGCAAACGCAAGAAGGCTCCACTCAGACAACCTGACAGCAGACGATGCTTTCCCATTCGCACCGGAATCTCCTCTGAACGCAGAATTACCGGAAACATTACTCCCGGTTGGCTGGATTCGATTGTGATTGTGGATACTTCCCCTCGTCAACAAATGGCAGGTAGCGCACCCTTTCCCAGCCAACGAACTGGGTGCCTCATCCTTCCCCGTGCTTTTGGCGGAAGGGTGGGAGAGCACATCCCTCAATTCTGAGATCGGGCGATTGGCCAAGGTCTTGCCGGCCAAGAAAGACCGGGCACCCCAGAGCCTGTCCTGAGCTTGTCGAAGGATCTGGACTTTCAGACCTGGGATTGTTGAAAACGATCAGGCCCTCTTTACTTTCAGCAGGTCCAGCGCTTTCGTTGCCTCTACCGCTGCTTCGGTTGTTACCGGGTGGAGCGAACCAGTTCCCGGGTGGGGTTCACACCCACTGTGGACCAGCGCCCTTCACCGCGCACGGTAACTTGCCTGGTGGAGTTAAGGTTGAAGACCGCCTTGGCCACAAAGGCGAGGGCGATGGACCGCCGATGCCTGGACGGCCGCCCCACACCGCCCGACCAGCCCCCGAGCAGCGTCTCTAACTGAATCAGGCCAAGAACCGAGACCAATTGCCCATGCTGGTCAGTCAAAGGGCCCAATTGTTCTTCAAGGGTCGGCAACAAAACTCCTTGCATGATCCGCTGGAATTGATTCAAGAGACCGGAAGCGGTAAGCTGCATACGGTGCGGATGACTTCCTTTGGTCTCGGTCGTGATAACCCTATTCTAATGTTGGAAGTCCCCGGCGATAAATTACTCTGCCCCCTGAATTTTGCAAGAGGCTCAGATTATTAGCTTTACACGGGGGTTGAAACCCCCGCCTCCCTCCGGCGAGAGTTTTTCCGCAGCCTCCTCAGCCCGTACATCTCAGCCGACAACTGGTTGGGCTCTTAGCCATGAGGAAAGTTTTCAAGACTTTGCATTCCCTCGGCCGCTAAACAGGCTGCGGAAAAACTCGGGATTTTAGGGCGGAGACGGCGGAAATGCGTCCCTCGGGGGCTGAAGCCCACGCTGATTCTGTGGGACTTGCGGCACGACTGAAGTCGTGCCCTTTCAAAACGGCGCCCCCCATTGAGTTTTTCCGCAAGCTGTAAAGCCGAGACATGAACTCGCTATTAGAGCATTTCTCCTGTTGCTATAGAGCGTTAAATGGGAGCCTGAACCAAGCTTTTTCATCTTCTGCAGTGAGCATCGGCAGTAGTTGTGCGATGGCCTGATCGAGAACCTCTTTGGTCCGCGTCTTTGGCCGCGCGCAGCAGTTGTTTGAGCTTGGCCCAGGCTTTCTCTATGGGGTTCAGATCGGGCGAGTAAGGCGGCAGGTAGAGCAACTGGGCTCCTGCCGCTTCAATTCTTTCGCGCACTCCTTGGACCTTGTGCGAACTGAGATTGTCCATGATCACCACGTCGCCA
>Ga0302156_10000391_pt1 | contig 42406 bp, 52 predicted proteins | sample I_Bog_N3_2_FD_193503 | JGI IMG/M metagenome (GOLD analysis project Ga0302156, IMG submission 193503) | Peat permafrost microbial communities from Stordalen Mire near Abisko, Sweden - I_Bog_N3_2 | ecosystem: Environmental > Terrestrial > Soil > Wetlands > Peat | place: Sweden: Abisko, Stordalen... | reverse complement strand
AACTACATACCTATCGAAAGCGTGGACATAGATATGTCCAAGGTACTCCAAGCGTGTCGAATCAACCTCGCTCGCTACTCTGAAACTTTAAACTTAGCAGAAGACCAGATGGATCCGACAGAAGGATCCGACAAAACTTATCTATGTTTCATAAGCAAAGGTAGAGATAGTGAGGCGTCCGCCTACTTTATCAAAGCACTTGGCTGTACACCCGGCATCGCATCCACGCGAGCGACAAATAACGCAATTGACATCATCGAAGACTATTTTCGAAATAATGAAACCCTAAAACCATATAGCTCCCACGCCAAAGACAATGTAATAGCTTACTTAACGAGCAAATTAGAAGCTGGCGAAAAAGCGACACTTAATGGTTTGCATTTGGCCGCATGTGGCGCAATACCACCAGACAAAACAGACTTAACAGAAAAACTTGATTTACTTGTCGACCATCTTAACAATGAAGAAAGCAAAATCCCAGACGAGTTCACAGTAAACAAAGGCATTCTGGAAAAAAGAACCAAAATCAAAGGAAAGTCTACAAAGTGGGCCGTACAATTTGATAGAAGCGCTTTAAGCACTAGCGTCGACAGCATCATTTGCTATAATAGCAACGAAGGAACTCTGACCTTCTCAGACATCCCTACAGACATGAAAGAATCTATTGAAGCAGAAATCTCCAGCCGTCAGGGACAACACTGATCATGTTTGAACTTGTCGTCGACCTCTACCGAAAGATAGGCAGGCCAGCTATCAGTGGTGAAGGTGCATTTTCGTACTCTGGGACGGCAGATTCTGATTTGCAAGAACTCGTAGAACGTATATCTACTTTAGATAGTAGGTATGGAGATCTATACCTTCGAAAATCAGACAACACAATAAAACTAGAACTCTCACCAAATAGTTCAGGGGAGTTTAGCTTTTTTGAAACTTTCGAAGACTTGGTTAGAAAGACGCCATCCCTGGGCGCAGGCCAACTACTGAATAGCTTCTATATTATAAACGACGACTGGACACCCTCTGACAATACCAAACACCCCAGCCACGAACAACTTAACAGGCTTTGCAGACTAACAAAGAATCTTTCCAAAGTAGCAGCATCGCAGCATGAAGAATCTAGTTTTTTCAATCTAGTATTTACGGTACCAGGCAGCATCTCAAGTGCTGGCAAAACAGTGGTACTTCAGACAAAAATCAACCCAGGCATCCTTAAGTGCAATCTAAGCAAGGCGAGTTTGATCGCTAGCCTCGCGAGTAGGGATTTGGAAGGAAGAATACATCTTGAAGAACGCAAAGCAATTTTCAGCGGCGCCGTTTGTGAGATATTAGATTCAGGACCTGAGGAGCCTTCAGAAAAATTCATGTTCTTGCTGGAGCGTTGGGGCGAGCTCATGGATATTTATTGGAAAAATTTTCAAATATACATACATGCCTTTTCTTTTGAAAAAGTAAGAAAAGAGTTCGCCCAGGCAGAGCTTGATTACGGCACCAAACTAAGCAGCGCATTCAGTGATATTGGAGGAAAGCTTCTCGCGCTCCCAATTTCTTTCGTTGCCTTTGTAACCTTAAGCAAGGCCACTGACAACATAGAAATATTTTCCACGCTTGCAGGACTATTCATTACCACCTTGATACTTATCGCAGTACTTATCAACCAACTGCTTAACATCCAGAGATTAAACAGCAGCTTAAGCATATCATTCGAAAATATCTCAAAAAAAATAGAAACATACCCAAAAAACCTACAAAAACTTATAAGAAAAGCAAAAACCAATGTGAACCACCAGAAAACCGTTGTTAAGTGCACAATGGGACTATTTATGTTTCTAGCCACTATTCCTGCCATTGTTGGTTGCGTGATCGTGTACACCAAATATGAAATTCAAATTAATTATTGGTTAGCTCAACTCCAGAACCGTTAAACTAAGCGCCATCCGCCTCAATGCCGGGCGCATCTAGAAAGGGCTTGCCAGGCTGAAGGCTCAGGATACGGGCTGATTTCTACACTGCATCGTAATATCGAGGGGTAGAGCCGGGCTTTTCGTTCTTGCGCCAGTCCCAATGTCGCTTGCAGGCAAGTAGTAGTCGATTACGACACACCCTGGTTTTTCGCTACCGACCGCCTAGTAACTGCCCTACACTCAAACCAGCTGACGGATCAGCGCCCCCCCTCTGGAAATAGCCCGGCCCCGTGCCGGGCTTTTTCGCTCTGCCCTTTTATGCCCATGCCCTCCCCCTGATGAACATAAAAGTGAACGAAATAGCCGCCGTGGGCTCTATGCCACCAAAGGCACACGCAGGCACCAGCGATGTTAATTCAGGAAAACTCGGCCCTTCTCAAGAGCTTGATAACTCAGCTCTCGGTCGTTGAAGCACGCTCTTCGTTCTCGTTGACCGGTGACATGGACGACAATTTACTGGGCCTGAGGGATCTTCTTGATCTGGAAATGATCACTGGAGAATTCAGGTATGGGCTGATAGCCGATCCGCTCGGGTGCCTTCTTACGTCCGCGGAGGGAATTCTTCTCACCAGGCGTGGCTCCCTACTCTCAAATTAAGCTGATCTGGAATCGATCATCGGACGCTTCCTGCGTCTGCTTTTTCGTTCCGCCTTATCCTGCTCCGCCCATACACTCTGCGGTGCCAGCAAGAGACGTCCCTGCCTGTTGGACAAGCTTTCGCCATTCCTCGCTAGTGATGAGGCCCGCGCGCTCCATGTCGTCGGCCCTCTTCAACAACATGAAATACTTTTCCTCCGCGCGAGTTTCGCTTATGGCCAGAACGAATAGCTTGCGCCAGGCTGTCATGGCCAGTTTTCGCTGTGCTTCTCTCATTGGAGCCCCTATTCGTCTATAGGGGTAGATGTCAGGCCGATTGGAGCGTTCAGTGCAACGCCACACCAAGCGACCAGTGGAGGCTTAATGATCAGGCCGCCAGCGTAATCGCTGACCCAGAAGCGTGGCCTAGTGCCGGGCTTTTCGTTTCGGCCTAGAACCTCAGCTCCTGGAAAGTGCCGTTTTTGTTCTGAATACGCACCGCCACTCGGCTGCCTGCCAATGCTTGGGCGGCTAGCTTCACCAACGCCTCCTTCGTCTCAGCCTCGATTACAGGTCGAAATTTACGGGCTCTGAACATCGCCCACCCCTTGCTGGTTTTCTCGATTCGATAGGTGACCATAGACTCCAGCACCGACTGTTGATGTACCGAGAATAGATTGTAGGTATGGGTTACGCTGGCCTTTCACATCCATTTCACAGTCGAGCGCCTATGTTTATCCTTGCTCCTCGTGAACACCCCTTAAGCCCGTTCCCCCATCGCGGGCTTTTCTTTGCATGCTGTTCTCCGATATTTTTCCTTATCTATACTTACTGAGTCGAGCTAATACTCCCCCCCCTTGATGCTCGACTTAGGCCCGCACGTGCGGGCTTTTTGATGTCCGGCATTTCCTGGCCGCAATGGCGGTTCTATGCAGAGAATGAGGAACAACCTCGAGCTCCAGGCTTTCGCGCTAACTGGCACACGCTCGTAACGTAAACCCGCAGGTCACCGGCAAGCCGAGACCGAAGCGACCAACTCCCCCTCGTACCCCATCCTCTGCCTGCGCTCGGCCAGCAGCGCGCGCACCTTCACCTCCAGACTGTCGGTCTTCTTCAGGCCCGCTGCCGCCCAGGGCGGCACCGCCACGTCCGGCGCCCGGCACGGCACAGGCACAGCTACCTCCGCCCGCACAGTGCGCACCTCCGGCTCCCGGGCCGCGCATCCCGCCAGCAACACCACCAACCCCATCAGCAGCACCCTCATAACCCCAACTCCTGATCGATGATCGACCCTGCCGCACTGGCCGGGTCACCACCGGTTCGCTCTTGCAGCAGACGGTTCGCCGCGGCGTAGTCGCCCTCTGCCAGCTTCTTGGCCTTGGACGCAGCCAGCGCGGCGGCCTCCTCGCGTGTCTTCGCGGCCTGGGCCATACCGGCCAGCGCGGCGTTCTGCTCGCCGGTCAGCGTCAGGAGGTTATCGCGCGCGGACTTGGCCGTGGCCAGGTCAGAGTTCGCGGCATCGAGCAGCGGACGGTAATGCTGGGCAGCCAGCCAGACCCCGCCGGCGGCGCCCGCAGCCAGCAGCAGGATCAGCCCCAGGCCGATGCAGGCCACCCGCCAAGCGGCCGAGCTCACGCCAGCACCTTCAAAGCGACCGCGTACAGTGCCTGTCGATCAGCGGCGCCGTTCTGGCCACCGTTGATCTTGCTCGTGATCTTCGCGAAGTCGCCGGCATCGGCCAGGGTGTTCAGGCCCCTGCTCGCCCAGAACCAGGCGGCAGACATGCACGCGTACTGCGGCTGCTCGAGCAGCTCCGGCTGATTGACCAGGTCCAGGCCCAGAACATCACCGCACGCTTTGTAATTCGCGCGGCCGGTGATCTGGATCAGGCCTCGCCCGCGGTACTTGGAGCCATCGCCAGGCACGTTATTGCCGAGGTCTTTGCGGCCCTCATAGCCGGCCTGGGCAACGGTAGGCCCCCAGATCTCGCGGACCCAGCGCAACTGGCCTGACTCGTGGCCGACCTGGGCAATGAAGGCAGCAGTGCGCAGCGTGCCGACAATCTGGTACTTCTGCATTGCCGCGTTGAGCACGGGTGCAAAAACGCCGGCTTTGGCGCCGGCGTTCGGGAGGATCTGTAGCAACTGCTGCTGGGTGACGGGCATGGTTTTCTCCAGGTAATAAAAAACCCGCGCTTGGCGGGCCTCTGTGAAATTTGTATATCGGACTGGTTAACCCGGCCCGTTATTTACTCAATTGTTTGATAGCCTCGCAAAAATGGCTGGAATGTATAGCGTCACAACGTTTGTTGTGCCTATTGTAACTGCGTTTAATTGCCCCGTACTGAAGTTCCAAAGGCAATAGAGCTTTGCCGAGCGAAGCCGGGCGCCTGCCACATCCATCCCGAAGTTATTTAATAACAAAAAATCGCTAGTAGAAAAACTGTAGGGGGTAGCAAAGGTTATGACATCTTGCCCTTGCGAGTTTTTACTAGCAGTGACGTAATACCATGCGGCAGAGCCACTAGTAAACAAGGCACTTGGGGTTCCGCTATCTGCGATCAGTTTTGCTGAAGCATCCCATAGCCTGAAACCGTACCGGGCCACGGGGGCGGCTTGAAACGCGGCTGCAAAATATTCCCCACTTAAAGGCGCGGTATTGATGCTATATCGGATCATTGAGAACCCGGTCCAATTACCCGCCGCACCTTGGACTTGCGCCCACCCAAACCCCATTGAGCCGGACACGCGATCCATTTTAACAAAGACCAGAGGCGGCTCTTGAGTAGTTACTGGTCTCACGAAATTCGTATAGGAATTAAAACCGTCTGCGCCCGGCGTGAATCGGCCTGACGACATAATAGACAATCGCGAAAATTCCGAGTCTAGGGTAGTAACATTTCCGGAATTAACAAACTGCATTCCGTAGCTCATTACTTGAACCTCATAACTATTAATCGCTGGGTGCCACGTGCGAAGATCCCCTGTACTGCGGTGCGATGCCCCTTCCAAACCCGCACTACCCCATTCAGGACCTCCGGCTCAAATTGAATAGCATAGGGGTCCTGGGTGGCTGGGTTCGAAAGCGGGCCGAGCGGCACGACCACAGCACTGCAATTTTGCGGAGTACAGCCGGGCACTGGAAAGTCCGTGAATCCCCCAGTTTCGAAAACAAGTGTCGATAACACCACCCGCATCGTAAAAGAGTTTTCATCCAGCTGCAGGGCTCCATCCGCCCCCCAGGTTCTTATTCCATAACTCATGCGTTTAAGTCCCCCCACTGATAGCGCTTAACGCCGTTCTCATCATAAACCTTGCCGCCAAAGTTATTAATAACCTGTCTGGCTTTACCCCCTAGCGCGCCATTTATCTCAAATGTTCCGTCAAAAAACAGCTTCCAGCCAGTAGAGTTAGGTACGTAGTTATTTGACTGAATATAGTTTCCGATCTTCGCATTCGTTATTGACCCATCCTGAATAAATGCAGTCTTTATGTAGGCCGCATTATTCTGAACAACGAATGGATAGAAGACGTCAGTCGTATTCGGATCAATGATTGCAAGGCGACTGGCAGCAATCAGAACTTGGCTCGTGATGATCCCTTCGTTGTTCTCAACGCCGACGCCGATCCCGGCCAGATACGGCTTCCCGTCCACGGTGAGCTGGGTCTTGATGCTGTACATCGCGGCAAGCTCGGTTTTGAGCGCGTCGATTTCAATCTGCGCGCCGCCGCCGGAGTCGATCTTCTCAAGCAGATGTTGGCTGAGCTGAGTCTCGGTGATCTGGTCGTTGAGGTAGTCCAGAATCGGCCCGGCGTCGGCTGATGACTGACCGTTGACCGGGCCGTAGAAAGCACCCTCGTTGCCGATCCGGTCTACCAGGCGCGCCCAGAAGAAGAACCGCACGCCGGCGGCCAGGCCCATGATCGTCAGGTCGGTTTGCGGGTTTGCATAGTCGCCGAACTTCACGGCCGTGCCGATGACGTTGGTCTGGCTGTACCAGATCTCCGTGCGCTGCAGGTCGGCGGTGCTCAGGTCCTGCGGGATGCCCCACTTCAGCTTGATGCCGAACACGATCGACTCGGCCGTGAGGAATGACACGACGGGCGGCGGAGTAGTCTTGCCGGCCAGCACGGTCTCCATCGAGGTGGCGAACACAGACCCGATGTCGAGCGAGTTGATTGCCCGGACCTTGGCGACGTAGCGGCCGGCGTAGATACCGCTGACGTCGATTGAGTTGGTACCGGTGCGGCCGGCGAAGATCCAATCCCCGTCGTTCTTGCGCCAGTACACCTCGAAGGCGATCGCGCTCTCTGGACGATCCCAGTCGATGGTCATCACGCTGACCGCGCTGCCCTGGTCGACGAAGTGGTCGTTGCTCACCGTCACCGTCGCCGGCGGCTTCTGCACGCTTGGCGGGATCACGGTCACCGGAGGCCGCTCGATCTTCGTCCCGTTGTCGATCGCGTCGTACTTGCTCGGGTTATGCCGTACGGCGCTGATCGTGTACTTGATCTCCGTGTCCGAAAAGTCCTCAGCAACGGACATCACGCGGAACAGTTGTGTCGCCAGGGTTTTCGAGTCAATCGCCCACATCGAATGCGTCGGCGGCAGGTCATCCAGGCTCTCGGTCAGCACGACTTGCTGCACGTCAGCAGGAAAGCCGGTGGTGTCGAGGGTAATGCTGCCGTTGTCCCAAGTAATGCCTGTGCTGTCCCATGTCAGCGGATAACCGGCCGACTTGATCACCCGGGAAATCGCCTTGCCGGTCGGCATGATCAGTGTGATGGTGTCGCCCAGGTACGCCGTCACGTCGGCATCCAGCACCAGGGTGTTGAGCGTGGACGAGCGCAGGCGCCCGCCAATGCGGCGGCCGGCCCGGTCGTTGTCCGCGATGCGGATGATCTGCCCAGGGCGCGCCAGCGTGCCATCCAAGCCCACTGAGAAGCCAACGCTCTCTGTCTCCAGGCGATTGGTCAGCAGCGCCCACTTGCCGATCCGCTGGGCCTGGGCCTGGGACGTGCAACCCGTAGCGGTCATCTCGGTCTGCTGGATGCCGTAGCGTGCGATCCCCGGCTGATCGTCGACATACTGGACCTTCTGCCGGTAGAAGTCGGTCGGGTCGTTCCAACTCACCAGGCAGACGGTGTAGCGGCTTTTCTTGGCAGAGCCGAAGTAGCCGAACTTGCCGTCGATGACGTTGGCGTTCGAGTAGGTGTAGACCGGGTCCTCGGGAATGTCCGCCACCGCCATGACCGAGCCGGCCGCCCAATAGGCCATGCCGCGGAATGTCGTTGCCAGGTCCTGCAGAACCTTCAGGGCGTCGGCGCGCACCGACAGGTACAGGTTGCAGGTAAAGCGCGGCTCGGTGCCGCCCTTGCCGTCCGGCACCGGCTGGTCGCAGTACTGGCCAATCCGGTACAGCTCCCACTTGTCGACCTGGCCGGCGTTGAGCAGGTGGCCCAGGCCATAGCGGAAGTGCAGCAGCAGGTCGTAGAAGATCCAGGCCGGGTTATCGGTCCAGGCAGACTTGAATGAGCCATCCCACACCCCGTTGTAGGTGCGGCTTTCCGGGTCGTAGTTGCTCGGCACGCGGATGATCCGGCCGAACAGGTCGAAGGACCTGGTGGGGATCGATTGGAACTGTGACGCGTCGAACTGCAGGCCGATGATCGCCGAGCCCGGGTAGCGCAGCTTTGCGTCGATGATGTCGGTGATCGCGTCGATGTTCGTGGTGTCAGTGATCGACCCGCTGGTGCTGTTCGGCGTCAGCCGGGTGATACGCACCTGCCAGCCGCTGACCGCCGCGGGCAAATCAACGCGGTGCGAGCGCTCGTACTTGGTTGTGGTCTTCCCGCTGAATGCCGAGGCAAGTACCTGGATGAAAGGGCCGCCGTCGGTGGCCACCTCGATCTTGTACTGCACTGTGTAGCCGTTGGTATCGCCATTGCTCGTATTGGTCTGCGCCAGGCGCGGGACCGAAAGCCGAACGCGTACGGCGGACAGCTGCAGGTTGGTGACGGCGCGCGTCCACGGCTGGCCATAGCGAAGCTCGACGCCGACGCTGTTCTCGCTTTCCACGGCCGGAAAGCCCGGGATATGCAGCTGATCCTGGCTGCCGTAGCGCTTGTCCAGGGTCACGCCGGCGAAGTTGAGGCCGCCGTCGGCGTTGGCCAGCGGGGTCTCATCGAGGAAGACCGAACGCATGTCGTCAGCCAGGCCCAGGATCTCGCCCTCGCTGACCAGATCCAGGATTCGCGCGAAGGCTGTGCTCTGCAGGCTGTCCGGCGCCTCAACTGACGGGCGCGGCGTGGACTCGCCGCCCTTGCGGCCGGTGATTACTGTGTTGGTCATGGCTTTCCTTCGGGCGAAAAAATACCCGCGCTCGGCGGGCCTGGTGGCGAGGAAGAGTTACAGCTGGTCTTGCGAGTAGATACCGGCGCTGATCACCGAGCTGCCGACGATCATCCGGCCGTACAGCAGGCCGACGCAGCCACCCTGAACGCTGGTGTTGACCGCGCCGTTGAAGCTGTAGCTGGGGCGATTGTTGGGGCTGTCCTGAGCCCCCAGGCCCTTGGCTTGAGGGCTGAGCATTTGAATCACCCCCCCAATAGCCATTGCTGCGCCTATTTGGTAGAGGAATGGAGACGCGGCGGCAAACGGGGTGAACGAGAGCACAAAGGCGGCGGCCATCATTACCCCGCCGATAATCGTTTGCAGTCCTCCTGCCCGCTTTGACCCAGCAATAACAGGAACAATTCGGATTACATCTCTCCCGGTAGGCTTCTCGATATCCTGCTCCCCAATGTTTTCCTTTCCATTGAAGATGGCGAAGCGAAGGCCTTTGTCTGAGCTCTCAAGCATATGCTGCTCGAAACCTGGAAACTGTCTGAAGTATCCCATGATGTCTTTAAAGCCGGCGTTGGTAGTAAATCGATGCCGACGGCCGAACTGGCGGGCTAGCGATCCTGACAGCAAGACGGTTTGCATTTTTTCAGATGTTTGGGACATGTTTTCCTCAACCAACAAAAAACCGCCAGAAGGCGGTTTTTGTAGACGTTTGGCTTATAAGCACTTTTTCGCAGATTCAATCCACTTATTCCAAGTGCCGTTTCTGACATACACATTGACCGATGATCCTGCCCCTTGTGCTGATATCTTTGCCATGACAGGCACCCCGACCATGTCGATTTTCAGAAGCAGTCTGTATCCATATTCTGTTTCGGTGGATGAAACATCTTCATTTAAATCCTGCCACGCTGGCGCCAGGCACCTGGCGTAATCCCTCGGGGACTTCGAAGAGGCAGATTTGAATGCTGGTCCGCCCTTCTCGAGGTCCGATACCGAAACACACCCTGCCAACAAGGCCGCGGCCATGCCCCCAATCAAAATCCGCATAACATCAACTCCTTGTGAGATCGGCAGACGATAGCATTTCGATCAGATGGGCGCTTCCCGGTGCCGCCAGTAGCTGACGGTGACCTCGCCCCAATACCCGCCGTAGGTGTCGCGCTTGCTATCCCGGCCGTAGAGGTGGTGCAGGATCGACCCGGGCGCCGGGTAGTGCTCCGGCTCGGTCTTTAGGACGCCGTCTGCCAGGTACACGCCAGCGTGGTTCGGCACCTTGGAGCGGACCTGCATCAGCACGATGTCCCCGTGCTGCAGCGTGGACACTCGCTCGAAGCCGGCGGCCGGCAGGTTCTCCAGATACAGGTTCCCACCCTTCTCCCACCAGCCGTCCTCACGTTCGTAGTTGCCCAGGTCAATGCCCATCTCGCGTCGGTAGAAGTCGAGGATGATGCTCAGGCAATCGTGCACGCCGTGGGCGAACCGGCGGCCGATCAGGGGTGCCTCGTAGCCGACGGGCTGGAAGCTGACCATCTCACCGGCGATCACCGCGCCGTCGGCGCCCTGGCGCACCTCGAGGATATGCCAGGGCAGGCCCGACGCCTCGCAGGAAACCCTGTCGGCATCGCTTGGCGTGGCCGGGTAATCCGGGTGACTGTGCACGACCGCCAGCACCTGGCCCTGATCCTCTGCGGCGGCGTAGTCCTCCGGCGCCAGGCGGAAATGCTCGCTGGGCGTCGACGCGGTGTTGCGGCACGGCACGTAGAATTCCTTCCGGCCGGCGCGCACCAGCAGGCCACAGCACTCTTTCGGGTACTCGGCCAGGGCGTGACGCTCAATCGCTGCCCGGGATGCTTTGTTCATAGATCAGCTCCTAATCAGGCCGGCGGCCGGGAATGAGCCGTAAGGCAGCGGGTTGTTCTCGCCGGAGCGCAGCTTGCAACTGCTGAGCCGGCCGCCGCATTTGTCTTTCGCTGCGTCGGTGACGATCAGGTCGTTCTCATCTGCCACCGGCGGCCCGTTGTACCCACAGTACGGCCCGCGGTACCCGCCGCAACTGAGCCACCAGCAGACGTTGGCGACGATCTGCCGGCGGGGCAGCTGCACGCCGTTGAAGTCCAAGGCCGTGGCCAGCTCGAACGCCACGGTTTCGTTGTTCTCGGCGGACTTGCGCTCGACGTACCAGATGTCCGGCGGCAACTCTTCCTCGGGATCGGCCCCCGGCTGACCATCCAGGTATTTGCCCAGCGTCCGGTGCCGGATCAGCTTCGCCCCGACCAGATCCTCGAAGTAAAGGACAAGCGCAGTGATGAAGCCGCCCACGTTGCCAACCGACAAAGTCGGCGTCGGCTGGGTGCCCTGCCCTGTCATCTCGAAGCCCTCAGCCTTAATCGGCCAGGGCGAGTACTCGTTGCCCTGCCAGAAGATCGAAGCCTGTTGCGGGTAACCGTGGAAGCGATAAAGCTCGGCACCCAGGGAGGTGGCGTCGAGCTCGAAAAGCTCCACCCACGCGCCAGGCTCCAAGGTCTGGATATCGGCAGTGATCGGCATGGTTTGTCCTCGGAAAAAGGTTGAGAGCGACTAAGAGGCTGTCTTTTCAAGGGCGGCCAAGCGCGCCTCGAAGCCTGCTGCGATGAACAAACACAGCTCATCGACCCGAAAGCTGTAGCGATCGCCTGCCGGCGTCTTGACCTCAACAGGTTCCTGGCCATCATCACCGCCAACAAGGTCGACTCGCTCATCCCAAGTGTCGTGGCAGATGAACCCATAGTTGAATGGATCAAGGTCGTGCGCTTGCATGACTTCAATTGCACGCTGGACCGTCATGCCGATGTGCTCACGCGCGGCGAAGCCTTTTTCGTTGATAGCCGACAAGAACCGATAGGCGCCGATCTCACCCGCAAGCTGCTTCGCTGCAGCGAGCTCGTCGGTAGCCAGGGTCCTGACGGGAGCCTTCTCCCGCGCATCCGAAGTACTGATCGCCCCTGTACCGGCGTAGATAACACGAGAACGCAGGCTCGCCGCTCCCAGGTCATAGGCGTTATCTGCACCGGGTTGCAGGTGACCGGCAGAACGCATCTGCCAAGCGATCTTGGTGCCGCTCGCATCACCTGTCGTGAACTGGATTCGGCCAGGCACTGGCCCGCCTGCGGCAGGTGCTCCATCGATGACACAGGAAAAAGCACCTGCGGGGTAGTAGGCACTTCCGTTGTGGGCAAGGAATTGGAAGTAACCCATGGTGTCATTATCGGCAACTATCGTAGGAGCAGATATGGTGCCGCGGGCCCGATGAATGTTGAAACGAGCCGCCGTTGAGCAAGACATGAACTCAGAGACGAGAGCGTCGTCCTTGGCGATCGAGATCGCCGCTCCGGTCCCAACTGCCGAGTGGGGAACCCCGCCAGTAATAATCGTCCCGGAGGTCTCGGTAAGCTCAATACCTGTGAATTTCGCGGTACTGGTGGAAAGGACCGGCCCAGTCAGAGAGCCACCGACACTGGAGAGCTTGGCATCGAGCGCCAGTTTCAAATCGGCCTGATCTTTCAGGGCTCCGGTAACGCCACCCCAGACGGCGCCGGCTCCAGAAATGGTGATATCGGACGAGCCGTCAAAGGGTATGCCGTTGATCTTGCGAGCGGCGGCCAGCTTGGTTGCAGCACCCGCCGTACCACCGACTGCCAATTTGCCGTTGAGCGCGGCAGCCAGATCGGTTTGATCTGTCAGGGTTCCGCTAACACCACCCCATGCCACGGTTGAGGACGGAAAATTGATATTGGCAGTCCCGTCGAAGGCCACTCCGTTGATCGTCCGTGCCGTCGCCAGTTTAGTGGCAGATACGGCATTGGCTGTTGTGTCGAGCTTGCTGCTACCCAGGTCTGTGACCTGCTTCTGGAGTTTACCCAGCGCCGCCAGAAGTGTGTCAGTTGTCACGATCACACCGCCAGCTGTCAGCGATAATCCCGTAAGCAACGCACCACTGACGGCAGTTACAAAGTCACTGATCGTTGTGGATAGCTGAGTTCCTGTGTGCGTCGAGCGATCCCTGAGCTGCGCATCTGAAGCGTTCGCAGTGGCGCCAGAGGCTACACCTGAAAGCTTGGTTTTTTCTGGGGTGGTGAAACTTTCCTGAGAAAGCCCCAACCCCGAGGCCTTATCTATTTTCTGGTCGATTACGGCCTGCTGCTGAGTGGTGCGCTGGTCAAGCTCGGCGAAGTTCGCATTGATGACGATGCCGCCCGAACGCAGGTTTTGCCCGGTACCGTCATTCTCTTCGGTGCCAACGTTGAGTGGGACAATACTCATGGGTGGAATGCCTGTTCGAAGGTTGCAGTCAGGTTGTAAATATCGCCGCCCATCGCCCGCGGCTGGTATTCGGCGCACCGGTAAAGGGATTGGCCGCCGAACGGGTCAGTCCAGTAGAAGGCAGTTGCGCCGGCCTGCCGGTCGAGGAAGTCCATAATTTCCTTGATTCGGGCCTTCTTGCCCGAAAAGGTCAGTGGCCATGACTGGGTTCGGCTATTGATCCCGTCTTTGGCCCGCTGCTCGTAACCGTCGCCGAACTTTGCCGACTTCGTGCGAAAGCTGATGGTCGCTGCCGGATCGTTGTTTGGGGCCCAGGTGAATGTTTCAGCTGCCATGACTTCTCCTGGCGAAAAAAAGCCCCGCATAGCAGGGCTGGATTTACGATCGATTGTTGATGGCGGCCCAAATCTGACCGCCCGGGCGAAGATCCTTCGCGATCTGCTCTTGAGCACCCTGCTTTGCAGATTTTGCGTATGCCTGGGCCACGGCCTGGCCGTCCTGGGCGCTGGAACCACCCTGCCCGTCAGGCACTGCGAAGCTCTGCTGGATGACCACCTGGTTGCTGCTTGAGCTGCCACCGCCGCCGATCGTTCGCACGCCAAGAGAGCCGTCAGAAGTCCGCGTCAAAGGCATGATCGCCTCCGGACCAGCCTCACCCATCACCCCAGGCTTACCGCCGACCATGCCGAACGCTGTGGGCTTGCTGACAATGGAGTTGGTGAAGGCCCCGCCGTCGGCGAACATCTGCACGCCGCCACCCCATGCGCCGCCTTTAGCCTGCGGGAAGTAGGTGCTGGAGTACCCCGCCTGGGTCGAGCCGGCGGAAGTCGCTCCCCCGCCGGAGTAGGCTGAATATGCAGACGAAGCAATCCCAAACAACGAGCTGAGTGCCGACGATGACGCCTGCCTGGCTGCAATCCTCGCCATGTCCGCGAGAATCGATTTGGCGAAGTCGGAGAACGACAGCTTCCCCGTCAGGGCGAAGTTCACGACAGCATCTTCCATGGAGCTGAAGGCGTTGGTGAACAGGCTCTTGGTCTGCCCGGCAATATCCCTGGCGCTGTCCAGGTAGTTGGCCCAGGCCGACGAGGCGCCCTTGGTCCAATCGCCTTGTGCAGCCTCCACATCCACGTAGTTCTGCCTGATCTGATCGGTCGCGGCCTTGTTCGCATCTGCGAGGGCTTGCGATTTTCGGCGGAACTCTTCGGGGTCCATCTTCCGTGATGGGTCGGATTGCTGATTTGCAAGCTCCAGCGACTGCTGCGCAAACCGGTCCTGCTGTGCATTCAGTTCGGCGGACAGGGCTTTCTCTCGATCACCCTGGCCAACCCCGACAACGGCGCGTTGGCCGGCCAGGGCCAGGGCCTTCTGCTGCTCGCCAAGCGCCTCGACGTACTTCTTGACCGCGAACTCTTGCTTCTCGAGGCGCCCCTTTTCGTTCGTGGCCAGGACGGCCAGCTCACTGTCGGCATCCTTCTGCGCTTTGACCATTGCGGTGCGGGCATCGGCAATCTTCTGATCAAGCTGGATGCGCTGGGCCGCCGATGTGCTGGCTTTGCCCTTCGTAGCCTCAAGCGCAGCGATTTCCGCCTCATAGCCGGCGGTCACCTCGTCGCGCTCGTTGCCGATCATCGCTTGACGCTTCAGCAGGTAATCGGCCTGAGAAACGAGGCCGGCTTTCTGTGCAGCATCCAGTTGCTTCTGGGCGTTCTTGTACTCGTCGACAATCCCGGCCAGGTTGTTTTTCGCATCATTGAAAGCGGTCATGTCGACTGCGGTGGATGCGGCCTTCGGATCCTTGAATCTGTCGTTGATGCTCGCAATGTTCCTGTCGATAACGGACTGATTCAGTCGTTCATCATTCGGACTGGCCTTGCGTATGTCATCGAGTTGACGCTTGTACTCCTTGATTGCCTCGGCGCGCTTTTGCTCATTGGTCATCGAAGACTTGGTGAGCGTATCGACCTTCTCCTGAGCCTCTATCGCAGCCTTCTGTGCAACGGCCTGGTCACCAAGATATTTGCTCTGCCGCTTCTCGATCTCGATATACGACTCAAGCAAATTCAATTGCTTTTGATCTTCGTCTCGAGTTCTTCCGACCTTCGAGAGATCTGGATTGTCCTCACCAAATATGGGAAGGCTCGAGTAAGCGCCTGGACTTGAAAGCTTCTCACGCAAGGCCTGGGCCTGCTGAGCTAGTGTCTCTTGTCGACCAATATTCAGAGTTGCATCGAGGGCGCCCTTGGCGGCATCGCGTACCGAGTTCCACCCCTTCTCGATGACTCCAAGGTTTTGGGATATTTGTCCTGCGCGAGTCTGGACGGTGTCTGCGTAGGTGTCGGTGAGAAGCTTGGCCGCTCCGATGGTGTCGCCCTGCTCTTTGAGCGCGATTATCTGGGAGTACACCGAGGCAGTCAGGAAGTGGTACTGGTCATTCAGCGACTTCGCAGCGGCCACCGGGTCATCGGCGATCTTGACGAACTCAGCCACTGTTTCGTCGACGGACTTGCCGGTGGCCTTCTGCATCGCAAGTGCAGCTTCGGATATTTCGACGAAACTGCCACTGGCAAGCTTTCCGTTACCGGCCAGGGTGGCAAGAACTTCGGCAGCCGCACCAGTAGTTCCGGCGGTTGCACTGACCTGGCGAGCCATGTCGGCGAGCTGGCCGGTGCTTGTGCCCGCGTAGTTGCCGGTCAGGATCAGCGACTTGTTGAACTCCTGCCCCTCCTGCCCCCCCTTGACGTAGGCGTAGGCGAGCCCGACGACGGCACCAACAACCGCAGCAATTGGACCGACTATAGCAAGCAGGCTTGCAGCGCTTACCCCTGCGCCGGCCCCCAGTTGCGCGATCGCGCGCGCACCACTTCCCCAGTCGCCAGAGGAAAGTGCATTCCCGAGTTGAGTGACATTCTCCTTTGCTTTTCGCGAACCAAGATTCAGCGAATCGAAGCCCGACTTGGTCTTCTCAAGGCTGGACCGGTCGCTGCCGATCTTGGCCAGTGCGTCAGCGTACCGGCTTGCGTCGATCTGTCCGGCCTTGTGCAGGTCGTTAAGCGCCTTCTCCTGGGCCTCCAGCTTGGCCAGCTTGGCCGTTACCGGGTCGATGCTGTTCACGGTGCGCTTGAGCGCTTCGATCTGACGGTTTTCAGCCTCGATCAACCGCTGTTTCTGGGCCGTCTCCTTGGCCTCGGCCTTCTCGATCTTTTCGTAAGCCTTGCCGAGCTGGTCCTGATAGCGGGCCTGCTCCTCAATCGTTACAAGGCCGCCCTTCCTTGCGCGCTCCAACAGTCCCTCAGCCTGAATCAACTGCTGAATGCTGTCGATGTTGCCGGTCATCGCCTTGTCGAGCTGGCTGATAATGGCGATTTCGCTGGTAGCGCTCTCGGTAGCCTTGCGGGTTGCCCCTGCCTGCTTCTCTCTCGCAGTGGTCGACTTGTCGATGCCCTGGGCGACGTCCGCTTCCGCCTGGGAGATCTTCTTGCCGGTATTGGCCAGGCCGTCACTGGCCTTGCCGAGGTCGACGACGGCCTCTTCGGCCTCCTCAGCCGCGACAACCAGCTTATCCAGGTCGCCGGCGGCCTTTACGGCATCCGACGACTCTACCGAAATGCCCAGCGATGCGAAGTTGGTGGTCATGTGCTCTCTCTCTGTTCCGCCATCACCCGCAGGGCTTCGTTTTCCATGTCACGGATATCGCGGAAGATGCTTTGCCGCTCGCCGGCAGGCACGCCGCACAGCCGCATAACGCCAGACAGAACGCCGTAGTCCAGTCCTGTTGCACCGCACGCGCCGACACGCCACTGAGTGGCCATTGCCTCGAAGACGGTGAACGCCGGCCAGCTATCTGGCCACACGCCAATTTCTTCGACCGGCACGTCCTTGCGCGACAAGCCGAACGCAGCCAGATCTGCATCTGACGGCCCCGGCTCATAGAGGGCTCGTGCGGCGCTTAGGAGTTTCCCAGGCGGGCCTGGCTGAATGCTTCGGCGTAGGCCTGCAACACCGCGGTGGGCGTCGAGACAATCGAGCTGACGAGGACCCGGATGTTCTGCTCGGTAAATTCCTCTTCGAACCCCCAGCCGACAACCACGGCCTTGATCTGATCCACTTGCAGATCGATCTGGGCAGCGGTGAACTCCTTCAGGCTCATCTCCTCGGCCTTCTGGCCAAGCTCCTTGTTGCGCTCACCCCACTCGGCGTAGAGCTCGGCAAGGGCAGTGCGGTCGAGATACTTGAACTCGAACCCCACCTTCACCGGCTCGCCGCCAACCTGCGGGATCAATACGTCGGCCTTGAAGGTCGGGTTCTGGATCAGCGTGAACTTGGCCATGGGTTACACCACCGCCGCGTAGCGAGTTGGGCGGCCGGTCAGTGCAACGCTGATAACCCGGGTCATCAGGTTGTTGCGCGACATGGTCGGGGTCGCAGTGATCGACACGTAGCCGTTGTAGATGATGCTGTCGCCGCCTGGCAGGTTCAGGCGGAGGGCGCGAGGCTGCTTGTCGTCGTCCGCTTCCTCGCAGACAGCCACATACGGCTTCGATGCATCGTCGGCCACCGTAATGGTGACGGTGATCGGGTTCTTGGTGGTGGGCATCTGGCGATCGTCATCGTCAGCCAGGAAGCCGTAAGTCAGGAACTGCTGGTCGCCACCGCTCGAAGCGAGCTCGGTGATTTGCGAGATCTCGGTGAACGTGGTCACCTCGCGAACGGAGCCAATGCCGGATCCGGCCGGGTACTGCTGGGTGTTGGTGGTGTTGATACCACCCAGGGCGAAGGTGCCGCTGGCGATCTCGCCGACCATCAGAGCGCGCTCGTTGAGTCGGGTCCAGCCGGAGCTGACCACAATGATATCGCCCTCGGCCAGGCCATGGGCGGCTGCGGTGGCGACGGCAGGTTTTGCATTGGTGAGCGCGGTGAACGGAATCGCAGTGCCGTAGGCAGAAGCGATTTCGAAGGTGGCGCCGTTGGGCATTTTGATGCCGGCCATGGGGGTTTTCCTCGTTGCAGAAATGACAAAACCCGCTCAATGGCGGGTTCAGTGGTTTTGCCCAGTGGGCGGAATCAGTCGGTGTCGGCGCGGTACTGGAAAGACAATGGCACCGTATAAGTGGTGTCGCCCGGAATGCCTGGGCCCTGGTCGGGGGGCGTCAGGGTCACGACAGTCAGGCCGCTTTTCGTGTTGCGCTCGTACAGCGGGAACAGTGCCGTGATCTCGTCGGCCAAGGCGCCGGCCGGACCGCGGTACCCGCCAGCCGGAGTCACGATGCTGACCTGAAAGACACCGGTGTACAGCCGGTGATCGTCGCCCAGGGTGTTGCTGGCGGTGTCGGCCGGCAGCGTGAAGGCCCGAAGGTAGGTTTCGCCGTCCTTCGGCGCATAGGCCTCGTTCTCGACCACCACCTTCAGCGGTACAGACCTGGCTTTCGCCCAGGTGATTACCCGGGCCTCGTAAATCGAGGCAATGATGTTGTGGCTCATACCTGGTTGTTCCTGATGGCTTCGTCGACGATCTGCTGGAACCTTGCAAGTGTGACCCGGATCATTCCAGATGGCGCCTGTGCGCTATGTCCATATTCCAAGGCGACGCCGTATGGCAGATTGTTCACGATGTAGGCCGTCTGGCCAGCAGTCAGCGACTGCACCTGGGTGCGCAAGACCGCGATGGTGACATTGCCTGAAGGGTCGACCTGATCCAGAACGCCTTCTGCCGGCGCGTCGACACTGAACTGCCAGTTACCTCGGAACCGTCCGCCAACATAGCCCTTTCCGGACACCAGCCCGTTCACGTTGAAGTTCTGGTCGCGCTCAGCCTTCGTCAGTGGTTTGGCGTACTTCACGCCGCGCTTCAGCTTCCCTGCTTTGGTGAAGTTGCTTTCGTCCAGATTGATCAGCGTATTGCGGATGGCCACCTTGAAGTCGTAGCCATCGGCGGCCCTGGTGTTGGCCTGGCGGTGCACGACGTTGGCTGCCCAGATCTCAGGGTTACCCACGGGCGACATGCGAGTCACGCTGCTGCCGATCTCGATAACGATCTCTCGGAAGGTCGCATCAATGCCCTGAGCAGCTTGCTCGGCGAACTGCCGGATGTTCTCCGCGAAGCTGCCGTTCATGCCCGCATAGCGGCTCACGACCGCACCTGAAGCTCGTACAGGAGCGGAGTGCCGGCCGGGTTGATCTCTTTCAGTGGGGGCACGATGGACCAGGTCCGATCCTGGACGAACACCTTGTTCAGCAGGTTCGGGGCCCATTCAAGCCCCTGCGCGGCGATCTTGAGCTTTTTGTCGCCCTGCTTGATGAGGCTGTTGTTCTGGAATTCCTGGCCGGTGAAGTCGAGCAGGATGCCTTGGGCTGTCTGCTCGATAACGATCCCCGGGCCGGCGGTGCCGGTATCAGGATCGTACTCACCAGGCTTGGTGTCGATGATTTGGACGGGCTGACCATACCGAGCTATCAACCGCAGAGCGGTAGCAGCCATGCGGTCGTAAAAATCGCTCATGATCAGGCCCTTATGGCAAATAGGCCTCGCTTGGCCAGGTAGTCAGCAAACTGCGTTGCGCTCGGGCGGTCAGGCGCCGCCGGCAACAGTCGGCGGCTGGTACTTGGGATCACTGCGTACTGGACATCAACCGCCCCTTCGACGCGCTCCCTGATCAGGCCGCCAACGCGCTGCTCGGGCGGATAGATGTCGTCCTGATGAATCTCGGCGGCCAAAGCCATCTGGCCATACTGGATCCGCGCCGGCAGGTAGTTGTTCGGCTTGATCTCGCGATCGAGCAGAACTTCCCGGCGCGGCCACACCAGGGCCTGCTCGCTATTGGTCTTGCGCCCCTTCCAGGTCATGCCATCCATTGCCAAGGCGGCCCGGCGCAGCAAAGACTCTTGCGCGGGAACGTCAGCAGGAATGACCGTGCCGAATTTCACGGCATACAGGGCCAGGTCCTCGGCGCTCGCGTAGCTTTCGGCGTCAGGCTTGCCGGTGCCGTCCTCGATGATGAGTGTCATGCGTCAACTCGCTGGAAGTGTTTCAAGTTCGACTGCCGAATCACCGGCAGCCAGCAGTATTACGCCTTGGGCAGCTCAGCGACGAGCTTTTCCAGGGACTCTTTCGAGGCGTTGGCGCGGTAGCCCACCTTGGCCTCGTCGAGCTTCGCTTTCAGCGCCTCGACTTCAGAGGCATCGCGAGCCGACTGATCGGCAACTGCCTTCAGCGCTTCGACCTCGCCACGCAGCGAGTCGACGGTAGCGAGCAGGCCGTCACGCTCAGCGGTCAACTCGCCAACTGACGTATGGATGGTGCTGAGCGCATCAAACAAACGCAACGCCAGTCCGCCAGACTCGGGGCGGTGAATCTCGCCGGAGTCCAGGCCATCAACCAGGAGAATGATTTCGCCGCTTTCGGCATGGAGCTTGTCGATCAGGCCTTGCAGTTCGCCATGATCGCCACCGCCGACAATCGGCACGCGCCCAACGTCTTTCGTAATCACTTCGACGCCGAACGCCCTGTAGGCATCGACCACGCTCGGCCATTCGCCAACCACGACAACACCGGTCACGCCCGCTTCTGGTCGGTGGAAATGCTCAGGGTTACGGTAGCGCTTATCCGGATCAAAGCCAGAGCTTTGGGTGGAATAAATGAGTTCCATAGAAATCTCCGTAGCGGCCATCGCTGGCCGCGTCCTCGGGTGAGTATCAGCCGCTGACTGGTGGCGTGGCGGTCAGCGTGATCATCACGCCGGCGGTGACCTTGTTGCTGTCAGCATGCTTGCCCCAGTTGGCCGCAGAACCTACAGCGGCCAGGGTTGGGTTTGCACCGCCAACAGCATCCTTCCAGCTGTAGCCCAGAACATCGATGTTGACGGTACCTTCGGCGCGGTAGCCGATGCCCAGGTTTTCTTCATCGTTCACAGGGTACGAGCGGAAGCCCGGCGCCTGGGACTCGGTGATTACCACGGCGTTGGGCAGCAGGCCGAAGATTACGTCCGCAGGAGCGGTGTCGGTGACCAGCACCGGCTTGCCCAGGGTGCCCGGCAGGCCGCCGTAGATCACGACACCGGCTTCTTCGTAGATCTTGTTGGTGATCGCCTCGTCGACGATGTCGAAGTAGGCGCTGGAGTGCATGACCCACAGGGCAATGCGACCGAACTTGTCGCCGAACTTGCGCATCCCGCGGGTCAGCGTCTTCTTGCCGTCGGTTTCGATGTTGGCCGAGACAACCATGCCTGCGTTGGAGCCGATCGAAGCACGCAGCGCTGCGGTGGCGTACTGGATGAAGCCTTCCAGGGTAGCGTCTGCAACGTCGGCGCCAATGATCTGGGAGAACTCGTCAACCGGACGACCGCGGCGCTTGAACGCCTCTTCGGTGGTCTGGTACGGGCCGTACTTCCACGGAGCCTTGACGCCAACTGCCTCACCGGCGCCGATCTTTTTGGCGGTCACCTTGTCAGTGGAATTGACGTCGCGATGCTCCAGAGAGCCGCCGACTTTGTAGAAGGCGCGCTTACGGAAGTCACCTTCGATCAGTTCGTTGTCGAGGACGATGGCGCCATTGGACGAGGCGTTGAACACATCCAGGTTGTCCTGGACGCGCTCCAGGTATGCGGTTTGCGCCTCATCGTTATAGATGATCAGGTCGCTGTTTACAGTCGTTGGCATGGGTGAATCCCCTTACTTGGGCAATGCGAGATATGCGGTTTGGCCGTGCTTGCGCTGGAAGTCGCGCTTCTGCTCGGAGGTCATTTCGGAGCGCTTGAATGCAGCCTGGCCGCCACCCCCGCCCGGGGCTTGTGTCCCTGAAGCCCTTGGCCACAGGTGAGGTGCGCTTTCGCGCAGAGACTCCGCCCATTCGAGCGGGGTCAGAGGAGTTTTGCCGTCTTTGCCGAGGATGGTCTGGCCGGACTCATCAACAGCGACTGCTTCGCCATCTTCGTTCAGGGTGAACACGCCTTTGGCTCGCAGGATGATGTCGTCTGTTGCTTCCGGCAGCGCGCCGGCTTTCAGTGCTGCACCGCGCACCGAGTCGCCCAGGACCTTGCCCTGAAACTTGGCGGCGAAGGCTTCAGCCTTCTCGGCTCGGCCGACGAGCGTCTTCAGCTGCTTGTCGTGCTCGCCACGCAGGCGCTCGGTGCGCTTGTTGAACACCTCGTCCACCTTGCCCTCAGTCAGCAGCTTGGTTTCTTCGTCCTGGCCCGCCCGGCTGAGCAGGCCTTTAACGGCATCGATGTCGATGCCTTCGAACTGAGTTTCGAACTGGGTCAGCTTGCCGGAGGTTTCCTTCAGCTTGCCCAGCAATTCCGAGTTCTTGGTTTTCAAACCCGAAACGGATGCTTCAACGGCAGTCGCGATAGCGGCCTTGATTGCCGGATTTTCCAGGTCGATTTCGTTTTCTTCTGCCACGTTGATGCACCCCTTGGGTTTGGTCGGCCCGCTTTGCAGGCAATAAAAAACCGCCCGGAGGCGGCTGATTGAATGTTTCCGGTCAGATTCCGGCGCGTTGGAACGCCAAAGGCTCCAACCCCTTCATTTGCGCCAGGGTCAGCGGCTCGAAGTTTCGATCAAGCTGCAGTTCAGCGAACCGCTGCACGCTCAATCCGCCCTCACGGAACAGCTTTGCCCGGACAGGGCCGATTGCCACGTCCTGGAACGCTGCTGGCTGAAGTTGGAGCCACTGGTAGTAGTCAAGGCTTGCGCTGACCTGCTGCGGGCCGTCGTCACCCACAGAAGCCCGGGTAGCGTCCTTGGCGAAAACCACGCTGAGCTTGGTGATGAGGACAAAAGTCGTCCGGCAGTTCGGGTGAAACGGCGGCCGCGGCCCAGAATCGACCGGAAACCTTCGCTTGTCCATCGAGCGGCAGGTCTGGCTGGTCTTGCTGTCCAAGGTGGCGACCATTTCGATCTCGGTCACCACATCGGTGTTTTCTTTCGCGACCTCCATGCGCGCCTGGGACGACACATGCTGAATCGCCGTATGCACGATGGTGCTGGCATTCCGGTTGGTAACGGCCAGGATGCCGTCCTTATAGCCGGCCGCCTTGGTCCCGCGAATGTTGCGGATGATCTGGAAGTTCGTCTGCCCTTCGAAGAATCCCTGCCGGATTGTGCCAGTGACACGATCACGCTCTGCCTGGGCCCAGCCATCAATGAACGACTTCAGCAGTTTGCCGCCGCCAATGCCACGCACACCGAGCGGGTTGGTGAGTACCGCCGTCCTGATCGCTGTTGCAGTCGGCACCGCCAGATCAAGCGAGACTCCCGCAGGCGCCGACCGGGCAAGGCTGGTTGCTTCGAACTCGGCCTCGTAGTTGGCGATGTCGATCAGGTCCAGGTTCAGCTTTTCGCTGTACCGGTCGAAGATTCCCAGCAGCAGGCTGTCAACCTCGCCCAGCAGCGCCTCAAGCCGCTTGACGTTGTACTCAGTCAGGTCCGACTGGGTGAGCCGGTCCCGAATAGACCGGTCAATCTCCTTGAGGAAGGGGGCGAACTTGCCCGCCTCCCCCGCCTTCAGCTTTTCGAGAAAAACCGCGTGCCGGATCGTGGCATCAAGGATTGCCTGGTTTGCTGCCATTCGGTGCCTCCAGGTTATCCAGGCCCAGGCCATCGGCCTGCTCGCTCAGTTCGCCATCGATCTGCACATCAGTACGCTCCGGTGCAATGAGCCCCAACTTGCGCAGATAGGCGCGTAGATCGGCCTTCGCGAACCCGCCGCTCTGCCAGAGCCCGACAAGCGCGGTGATCATCTGCGGATCAGCCGTCAGCTCTACGAACTCCTGGTTGATCTGGTAGGCGACCTTGTCGGTGCTACCCATGTACTGACCGCACCACATGATCGCCCGGGTGTATGCCTCGCTGACGTTTGCTACGCAGCCGGCTAGCACCGAAGTTGATGCCGACTGGTCGCCGCGGGCCTCGGTCGCCGTCTTGGCCGATATCGAGGCGACGACCATGCGAGCGCCCAACTCGATCATCATCTGGTTCTTGTCGCCCATGGCCTCTTTGGCCAACATGTTTGGCAACGGCTGCGCATACCCGAAGGCGCCACCGGCGGGAAGCAACATGGGCGCCCTGGAGCCAACGTAGATCCCATTTTTCTCCATGTGATCGCGCCAGTTTTCATCAAGCCCGGCGATATAGGGCTGAGCCTGGCCGCACCAGAAAACGCTGTCCTCATAGTCAGCACTGTTCCGGTAATGGCCCAGGTTGATCATGGCGATGTCGTATAGCGGCGACTCGTCAATGGTTGGGTCGTTGTTCTGTGCGCCGACGAAGGTGAACGGGATCTCCTTGAGGCGACCGGTTACACCTTTGGGCTTGAACTCGTCAATGACTGCCAGCGGCCCGCCACCTTTCGGCCCAGACCGACGCCAGACGCGGCAAACAAAGCCGTCATCCTCAAGCGCCAGTTCCCGGTACTGCTCAACTGTCTTGAAGCCGAAACCATCAGGGATCTCCGGTGACTCGCGCAGCACCACCAGGGTAAGCACGCTGTGACCGTTCACCATGCCCGTGCGCCAGTTAATGATGTCTTCAGCACAATAGGACAGGATCACCGAGTGCCCGCCGATACCATCATCCTGGTGATAGTCGGCATACAGGCCATGCCGGCCAGCCTCAAGCACCTTTTCAAGCGTGCCCTGAGAGTGCTGGTAGATGCTCACCCCGGAGCCGTTGGCATTGTCCTGCAGGTATTCCAGCTTCTTCGGTACTGTGAGCGTCGGGTCTTTGTGGAAGGCTAGTCCCAGCAGCCCATTACGGGTGTGCCCTGTCGCATTCTTGAACACCGCCCGCTCGCGGTAAGCCCGGTTCCGGTCTTCGTTCTCTGGCGACTTGTCGTGCGCGTTGATGTACGGAAGCCGCGAGACAACCCGGTGCTGCCCTGCGCAGACGTCACGAACGGTCGCCCAGCGCTCCAGCGTTTCGATGTAATCCGCCCGTTTGAAGGAAACGTCGTTGCTCATCGGGCGAATCCCATTTTGATGGCGGTGACCGGTTTGATGATCGGGTACTCGCGGTGGATGAAGTAGCCGCCGGCGTCGTTCGCGTGATCGATGCCAGCGGTTTTGTCTGGCTCCCCGTTCGCGCCCCACACCTGCTGCTCCAGGCCATCGGCATAGGTCGGACAGGTAAACGGGTTGATCAGGTAGCGGCGCTCGCCCTGCGCGTTGCAGAAGACGGCGTTCATAGCGTTGATTCGGTCCTTCACTGGCGGATTTGCCGCTGGAGCAATGACTGCAAACCCGGCCTGCTTGAGCATGGCCAGGTCGGTGATGCTGGCGTTCACGGACTTGCGTGAGTCGCCCGAAGCATCCGGGTAGATCCTGATTTCGCACGTTTTCTTGAAGTCGTTGCCGTCGTGCTGCCAGTAGCGCTCCTTGATGCGGCGGATCATGTCCGGCGTGTCGTAGCCGTCGATCAGCTCATCCACGGCCCTGGGCAGCCCCTGGTCGCGCTTGACGTGGGTGATAGCCGCCATCTTGCCGACGTTGAAGTCCATACCGATGAACAGAGGCTCGCCGGGCTGCACGGTGTCAAAGCACCCATTCAGCTTTCGGTCGTAGGCCGTGTAGATCGTGCCGGACGTCAGGTTGACGAACTGGCCTTTCAGGTACGCCAGGATCAGCTGTGGCGGGTACGACTCCATCAGCGAGGCGATGTAGTCGTCCGGCAAGTTCAGCTCGTTGTCGAACGTGCTGGCCTGCACCAGGCCGTACATCTCGTTGAGCGATGGCTTGTCACGGAGCTGCTTCACAAACTGCTGGAAGACGAACTTGAAGCCTTCTGGCGTCGTGGTGACGTCCACCCCGTTCTTCAGCCCGGGCAAGTTGTACCGCATCCGGGCAATGATCTTGCGCCAGGCCTGCTGCGCCTTGATTGCGGTCAGCACGTCCAGCTCATCCACCAGGGCATGACCGATCTTGAAACCCACAATGGTCTGCGGCTTCTCCATCGACCGGCAAATCACAGTGCCGCGGTACTGTCGGCCGCTGTAGATGTGAACCTCGTGGTTCGCCTGGTTGATCTTGGTCTTCAACCCCCAGTCATAAGCCACCTCATCCATGGTCGGATAGAAGATGTCCCGGATCTGCGGGTAAGTCGGCGCGAAGTAGCCAGCGTTGACGCCGGGCCACTCCATGAAGTGTTTGCTCAGGGCCGAGCATCCCACCCAGGTCTTGCCTGAGCCGAACCCGGCGACGAACGCACGGAATTTGTGGGGTAGCGTGAGGAACTGAGCCTGGGGAACGTTAAGGCTCGGCATTCGGCTTCCTCGCATCCACCACATCCACCTGAATGCGGGTCGGGATCGCCGGCTCGTCGTCCGGCTCATCCTTCCGAGCACGGTTGACGTACATGTCACCGGTTTCTTTCGCCGCCTGCTCCAAGATCTGCATGGCCAGGACGATGTTCTTCATCGTCTCGGCCCTCTCCACAAAGCGGTTCATGGCGCGGAGCCGGAATGCGCGGTTCGCGATCGGGATCTCTGCCGTCTCTTCGCGGAAACGCTTTCGGGTGTCTTCGAACATCGTCACCCAGCGCTTTGCCAGGCCCTTGCCCGATGCCTTGGTTGGGTCGTGCGTTTCCACATGCTGGCGAGTCACCACCAACCCGAATTCGGTCTTGACGGCCTCCACCACCTGGGAGGGCGTGTCAAAGCACGCCAGGGCCTGAACGATGAAGCTCTTCACCTCATTTTTCAGGGCTGCCATAAATTTTCATCCGTCTAGAGCCTGTCAAGATTCAGGCCGACTTGAGCAGACAGGTTCCGCAGGCCCTCGCAATGTTCAATTTCCCCACCTCGGTAGGACTGTTTGCAGCATCCACCAGGGCCTGCACTTCTCGGCTGGCACCATAGCGACGGACCACACCAACGAACTCCTCAACGTCATGGCCTTGAAGCTTCAGCTTGGGGGCGCCGTCCTGAGTGAAGGCTGGCTGACCGTACTTATCGGTCGCCTGGGCGATGTGATAAAGCTCGTGCTCCAGGAGCGCACAGAACTCTTCGTCGCTGCACTGGGCGCAGTAGTCAGCAGCCAGGGTGATGATGAAAGCCGGCACGTCGCCGAACCAATCACGCATCTGCTGCTCCATTCGAGCCTTCTGCCAACCACCCGCACGGAGCGCTACCTGCTCGGCCTGGCCCAAGACTGTGCGCCCCTGCCTGGCGAAGCTCGACGACGCCCACATGACCCGGATGTCTGCATCCAGTAGGTGGACATGGTCTTCGTTGTGGATGCTGCCAGTGTCGGCAAGGATTTCGGCCTGGAGCCATTCCCACACCTCAGGGGCTGGAGTCAGGCGGATACCGAAGTCAGCCAGATCAACCACTGACGAGGACGGATATGGCCTGTCCATCGAATACTCCTTGCTGATTTTCGGCCTGGTCGTTTAAAGGCTCAATCCAGTGCCGTCACCAGACCAAAGCCGATGAAGGTCATCAACAACGACCCCACGACATGTGTGAGCACCGTAGCAGCAGCCCAGCCAAATCTACCCTCTTGCAGCATGAATACGATCTCAGCGGAGAACGTTGAAAAGGTAGTCAGCCCACCACAGAAGCCCGTGGTCACTAGCAATCGCCACGCAGGATCGAGATCCGGCATCTTGATAAAGAACGCCATGGCGCACCCTATGATGAGCCCGCCAATCAGGTTAACGAGGAGCGTGCCCAGCGGCATGCTGGGGAACGCACCATTGAACTTCAAGGCAAGCGCCCACCGAAGCACACAACCGAAGCTGCCACCAATGATTACCGCTAAGAGAGACTTGTACATTCGAGACTTCCAAAGAGATCTGAGGATCCCTATGGAAAGACAGACGGACGCCTACGCACCCTCCATAGGGTTTGCGTAGGCATCATCAGCCAGAAGGCGGTTATGAGGAGGAATGCCATCTCCTACCCGAATCATATGACAACAGGCAAAAAGCCTCAACACAACTGAAGCAGAGACTGCCTGCCTAAAGCTGAATTTCCCACGCCTTTGATCAATACGTGCCGCACTAACCTGCGGCACACCTCTACCCAGGCTTGGCCGGATCAATGATCACCGCGCAGACCTTGCCACCGGTGTAGATATCTCGCTTCATGGCGGCACGCACCGCCTCTTCAGCGCTTGCCCCCATATCCATTGCAGCCAAGGCATATGCAGCGCCACTGCCGATGGCGTCAGGGTTGGACAGCTCAAGCTCCTGCTTCCAGATGCCTGTCTTGTCGTCATGACCGACCATCATCAGCTTTCCACCATCGACGACAAAGCCCGAGCACTCCACGGGAGCCGGTGACGACGTTCCGAAGTAGGCAGAGATCAAGGCTTTCTCATCGCATACAGCGCCCGACAGGAAGAAGCTGACCCCATCGACAACCTGGCACTTAGGTGCGGCGTCAGAAACGATGCGATCGCTTCGGGTCTGGCGACCGTCATAGGCGATCACACCGTCTTTGTAGGCAATGGTCGTCATCTGAACCCTCACAATTGCGCGCCACGATTTGGCGCATTCGAAAAACGTGGCGCGAATTACTTGTTCCGGCGATCGATCCCACCAGGCGCTTTTTCGTAGCGCAGGCAGTGCTCGCAGTTCAGCGCGCGGCACAGCCATGCCTTCACCGGCCGCCAGTAGGTGACCATGAAGATGTGCCGAGCACCGGCCAGAGCCAGGGACACATGCAGCGTCAGGCCGGCGGTGGTCGGACCGAAGAAGATTTCTTGGTTGCGGCTCATCACGACAAACCCGCTGATGGCGATCGTCGAGTAGATCAGCTTCCCAAGGATGCCGTCCCTCACCTTCCCGCTCAGTACGCACCAGGTAGCCCACAAGGCGATCAGGCCGCAGGCGATGGAGTTGATCAGTTCAAGATTCATGGTGGATTGCCTCCCCCGAACCGCTGGCGGATGAGTGCCCAGAGGTCAGCGGATTTGATGGCTCGATTGATGGCCGCCAGGAGCGAGCCGCCGAATGCGCCCAAGAGGAAGCCGACACCGGCAACAATCTTCGGCTCGGTCACGCCCAGGTAGGTGCTGACCATGCTCGTCAGATAGATCGAGCAGGCCATCCCTGTGATAAGGAAGATCACCCAGGCGCGCCAGTCCGACAGATCATCCTTATGCCACCAACTGGCGACCACGGCGCCAACGAGGCCCGCGATCAGCAATTCAAACCTGTCGATCTTGTCGAGCAGGCGCTGCAAATACTCCATGCGCTCGACTCCGTGGGGCATGTTTGAAATAGGTCAGCCCCGCCACTCCCAGCTCATAGCAATGGGTGTGGCGGGGCCGAAAATGAAAAGGCCCCGGCAAATGCCGGGGCCAGAACCTGTAACGAAAGTACAAGGCGAGCAAAGAGAGCTACGGGCGCGGCTCCTCGCGCCTTATGGCAGCAGATCGTAAGTCACGCACGCACGACTCGAGGTACTGCTGTTTGCAGTGATCCACAGTCCATAGCCAGGCGGCAGTTGGATCGGGTACGAAAGATTCTGAGAGCCACTGCCCAGAGTCATCAGGATAGGTTTTCCGGCATAGTCAGAGCCACTCTTCGGAGCCACTGTCCCAGTGATGAGGCCGGAAAGAGTGGTGCCGCTCACCGATGCCGTACGAATCACGGCGCCCGCAACGTTGTCAGCCGGTTGGATGATCGCGCCAACACCATAGATGTCCGAGCTGAAGAATTTTGCACCAACAGTTACTGCTTCCATATTTTCACCTTTTAAGTCGAATGATTTGTCGCGGAGGATTCCGCATTCATGTCGCTCAAAGGCGATCGCTCGAGGCTCGTGGCCTTCTCATGATTCAACGTCCCGCATCGGGAACATTTGATCTGGAGCTCGGTAAACTCACCCACCCGGGCGAGAAGTCTGTTGCATTTTCCGCATCTGCACTCTTTTAACATCTGCAAGTCCATTAGGTTTTCTGCTAGGCTCCGTCCCGCTCGCGCGAGCAGTGAGGGCCTTGGCTGGCTTGCAGGCGATATCTGCGATCTGGCGTCTCCCTTGGGTGTTACAGCACCCTTTGGAGTCGCCCTCTCTTTTTCTCCGTGCATAAAAAAGCCCCGAACTTGTCGGGGCTTTTTGCTTTCTGACGGGCATAAAAAAACCGGCTTCAGAACCGGCTTTTTCAAGTAAGTTGCCACAGGCAAAATACTAACTATGGAGAAATCATGCCCTCAGCCGTGCGGGAAGTCAAGCAGCCTCTTTCATCTTGTAAATTACCCCGCCAATTGGGCTTAAAGCTCGAGCATCAATGTCGTAGCAGGCGTCGAAACACAACTGCACAAAAGGCTCCCAATCCCTCCCCCACGCCGCCGATGGAAGTTTGATGCCGTACTCGGCTTTCATCCATGTACGGAACACCTCGGGCTTGATCAGCGGATCAGCGTTGGAGGATTGCCCACCCTGATGCATGTGCCGATAGCGCCGGAACACGCCCTTGGCGACATAGCTGGCCCTGTCGCGCTTGCTTGCGGTCATTCGCTCCACCCTCGAGCAAGCCAGGTTGAAAACCGCCTGCTCCGCCTCCTCTCGGTCATCATCGGAAGGTTCGGCCGAGTACATGGCGTTTCCGAACGCGCGCAGCTGATAGTGGAGGCGCGAGATTGCTGACTGTATCTGGCCGGCCAGAGCTCCGTGCACTGCGTGATCCGCGGTCGGGCCACGCTCGGTCTTCTGCACCACTACCCCCAGCTGGGCGGCGTCGGAGGTTTGGCCAGGGGCCGGGTTGTAGTTGCAGTCATGCCATGCCTGGCGCGCCGATTTTATCTTCATGCTGCAGCCCTCTTCAGTTCCCTGGTCTTCGCCCGGTACTCGGCCTTGATGGCCTTGATCTCTTCCACGGTGTACTTACGAGCCTCATGAGGCCCCTCGATCCATGCCACCTTCTCGGCGCCGATGCGCAGCACCAACCGGATGCGGTACTCCACCGCGTTGCCGGACAGATTGCGATTGCACTTCACGCATTGGCGGTGGATGTTCATCGGCTCGAAGCGCAGCTCTGGGCACGCGCCGACCGATCGGTAGTGCCCGGCGTCCCACCGGCTGCCCGTGATCAGGTCGTGATCGCTGGGCAGCGAGTCGCAGCTGATGCAAGGCAGGTGCGCGTCACGCCGACGCACGAACTCGTTTACCGCGGCCTGAGCCTCGCGCAGGTGGTCAGCCCGGCTCTTCAGCTTCTCCTTGCGGACCTTGATCTCTCGGCGCTCAACCTGGGCAAGCGACTTGCGCGCCTTCGCCTGGTTCACGTCCTTGATCGCCAATCCACACTTAGGGCTGCATACAGCCTGCCCCAGGCGCTGCGGCGGAAAGCTGATACCGCATGCTGGGTTCTTGCACTTCTTGGGGCGTGGCTTCTTGGCAGTGAGGCTCATGCAAAACTCCCCATCTGGTCGGCGGCCGACAAGGCGTCCTGTTCGGTTTCAAAATGCGCGGACAACACCAGGCGCCAGCAGGCGTTGAAGACATCGCGGTACAGGGGCTCAAAGGCTGTGTCGTCCATGCGGGCCCAACTGATCGACTTGGCTTCTTTGCGCACGCCGTCCGGGGTGCGCACAAGGTGGAAGTGGCCGGCCTCGATGGTCACCCAATCACGAAAGGCTTCGCGACTCTTGTCGACCGCGGGGAAGCGTTCGGCGCGGGCCTGCTCAAGACCGCTGATATAGGCCGCGACCGCATTCGACAGCTGCCCAGGCTTACCGCTCTGCGCCTCGAAGAACTTGGCCAAGCCACGGATGCCACGCATCTCCTGACGCGGGATCAGGCCGCCGACCGGCTCCCAGTAATCCCAGGCCAGATCGAGCATGGCGAAGAACTTACCGTGGAACCGCGGGTTGCGCATGCGGGTGAATTTGCCGTGGACCACCTGTCCGGACTTCCAGCCCTGGATCGTTTCCCGGTCGGCATCGGTGGCCGGCACCAGGCCCTGGGCGGTGCGAATAAGTGCGAGCTCAGCCATGGGCAACCCTCTTCAGTTCGAAGTGAACGATCATTGCGAAATCCCCTTCAGCAGATCTTGCAGCTGCTTCAGCTTGCCAACGGCTTCGGCATTGCTCTCGCGCTCTGCCTCCACAGACAACGCGACCTCTTCGATACGGCCGGCCAATGCCTTCATGCGCTTGCTGATCTCTTCGGCCAGGCCGACCACTTCGCCTGAAAGGCTGGCCAGGACATCCAGGGCGCCAGTGTCTGGCTTAGTGGCAGAAACAACGGCCTGATGGGCTGGCTTTGGCATGACTTTCTCGCTCTTGGTTTTGGTGGTTGCGGGATCGCGCTGGAAGTGGCCGTTCACTGGCTCGCGGATCAGACCGTGTTCTTTCAAGTCACTGAGACATGCACGGACGACCGGGAACTGGGCGCTGCTGGTATTGGAGGTCCGCAACGCGTTATGGATATCGAGCGCGGTCCAGTGCTGCTGGATCGGGACTACCTCGAATACCTTTCGGGCCAAGGCCGTTTGGCCGGCGAGCATCTGCTGTTGCCTGGACTCATTCACTGATCAACTCCTTGGCCTGGAGGGCTGCAATCTGGCGGCGGAAGAGACGCCGACGCAGATAGGTTTCGACTCGCGCGGCCTGGGCCTTCTTCAGCCGCTGGCGGTCCTGTTGTTTTTTTGCGTCCTGGACGATGGCTCGGACTTCGGCCAGCTTTTCGCGCAGATTCGGCGATGGCTCGACCACGTTGCCAGTCAACAGCCCAGCAACGGCCCGACCGTCATCAGTGATCGGCGCAATGCGCAGGTCGGCGAGGTACTGGGCGCCCTGCTCTTGCGGGATCAACTTCATCCGTACGGCCGACTCAATGGCGGTGACGCGGCGCACCGGGTCGAAGCCCAGCGATACCCGCCAGGACACCGGGGCAGCTTCCGCCCGGGCCTGGGTAACCAGTCGCTCGTAGGCGCTGATGAACGCCATCCGTGCGCCGACCTTGTCGCCCAGGGCCAGCACCGGCTGTGCGGCCGTCATGGCCTGCTGGATCTCGGCGGTCAGCACAACGGTTTCGCTCTCATCGTGACCGCTCAGGGCGATCGGCCAGGCCTCGTCCTTCCCTGGCCGGCCATCTACTGCCTGGACACGCAGCAGAATGTCGGCCATGGCCAGCTTGCCCTTCACTTCAAGCCGGCAGGCCTTCAGCGCAGCACGGACCACAGGCACCGGGTAAACGCAAAGATCCTCAGCCATGATCGCCGCAGTGCCAGGGCTCATTTCCTGACCCATGGCCTCGGCTGTTGCGCAAATGGCCGCTGCCAGCCCGGCAACCTGCTGGTCGTTCATTTCAGAGGTATTCATTGCGGTCACCTGCTTTGCGTTTGGCCAAAACCATCTGGGCGGCCTGCTCCGCTGCGGAGACGTTCGCTTCGGTGCGCTCCATCTGGCGGGCAGTGGTGCCGTTGATGCGCTGACCGGTCACCCACTGGGTGTGGTAGCTCTCGGCGTTGACCAGCAGCTCGTTGAGGCTGTGGCATTTGCGCAGAACAGAAGCATCGCTGGTTTTCAGGTAATGGGCGGCTACGTGGTGGGCGACATCAGCACCGAGGCGGTCGACCAGTTGGCCGAGCTGGCCACCAACCTTGGCGTTCCACACCGGCCAGGCGCTGTAGCGTTTGCGGTAAGCCATGGCGTAGTTCGCCCAGGCTTTGAAGGTTTTGCAGGTTTGGTCTTTGGGGCCTGGCATGTCAGCGGGAATCTCAACCCGCGGGGCATCGGTACGATCGACTACCAGCACCAAGCCGCAGGACTGAGCCGGTTTGCCGGTGGCGTCCTGCAAATCCTGACTGGTGTCCTGATTGGTACCCTGATGATTGGTATCCTGATTTGTCGGAGATTTTTCCGACCCTTGCCCGGATTTTTTTCCGATCTTGCTCGGAGATTTATCCGAGGTAGATCGGATATTTTTCCGACCCTTGTTGTTTGGTGGGGTCGGATATTTTTCCGACCCATCAAGCTTCTGGTTCCACTCGACAGCTTTCTCAGTCAGGCGGAAAAGCGTGATGTTCGACGTGCTAGAAAGCTCAATCAGTCCAGCCTCTTCCAGGGCCTTCAGCATGCGGTAAGCAGTGTCTGGCTTGTCAGTGAGCAGCGGCAGCTCCTCGATGATCTTGGCCTTGCTCAGCGCGAAGAAGATCCCGTCATCGGTCTTGATTGGCTTGGTCCAACTCGGGCAGCCATAGACGAAGGCGAACAGCAGGGCCTGCTGAGAATTCAGCCCCCACTCCAGCGCCTTCACCTGGTTAATCGTGACGGTGTATTGCATGTCAGCCATTCCCGACTTTAGCGGCCAGCTCAAGGAAGCGATCGACGTACCAATGGGGTTGCGTCTCGCGGGGGCATTGAGGTCTTGTGAGGTTCTTGCCGAACTCCAGGCCCTTTTTAGTCACAGACCAGAAATCGACCATGACCTGCTTGGAGTTTTTGCGCTGGAGCAGCTTGAGGTAGCCATGCTTCGCGAGGAGGCGATTGAAGGCGGCCGCCGTGCTGGCGATGCCGTGATCCTTGATCAGCGCGGTAACGGCCTTGGTCGGCATCGAAGAGCCGCCAGCAGCATCTGGCGCGGCGTCCACGGCGTATCCCGGAAGGAACTTGGCATCCAGCCCATTGTTGGCGGCGATCTGAGCCAGCATCATCATCTTGCTCGATGATGCAGGCTTCAGCAGGCGGTCGAAACATTCCAGGATGGCCAGCTCGCCGATAACCTTCGAACTGTTTGGCGCCTGGGCCGAGTAGGAGCCGGTCTTGCGAATGCTCGGCAGGACCTGGCCCACAACCCAATCCTCGAACTGCTCCGCGGCCGGGAGCTTCGATTTCATTACTAGGCGGTACAGGTCGCGCTCCGGAATGATGGTCATGAACCCACCACCCTGTTTCGGGGTAGTGGTCGCTGCTTTGCAGTGGCGAGCAACAGCGTTCTCCGGCTTGGAGTAACCGAGGGCGTCCGCAACGTCGCGCGCGACAAACCACGGATCGCCCAGCTTGTCGGTGATGACACGGATTGCGGCGCCGTCGAAGTCGAACGGAATCACTGAGGAATTTCGCGCCACGTTTTCAGATATCGCAAAACGTGGCGCGGGAATGTTAGGGCTATTGATCGATTCTGTGTGTTGGTACATGATTCGCTCCAGTTGTTTACCCCTGTAGAAAAAGCCGACCTCGTACGTCGGCTTTTTTGTGCCTGTAATTCAGGCTATGGATTTCAGTGGCCGAGCCGCCGCGAGCAGTTGCTCAGCTCTACGCCCCAACTCCCCCGCCTTCGCTTCAACCTGGCGGCATTGCTTGGCGAAGGCCGGCAAGTGCGGCAGATCCAGTTCGCACATCACCTGGTCGTCAAAAACTTCGCTGCCGGTGTCGATCACATCGCCGAGCGCACGGATCAGCGCGCCGAAGCTTTTGTTCGCGCATTGGTTGCTGGTCATCTGGCGGGCGCCGGTCAGTCCGTGGCGGCTCGCCAGTTCGTTTACGCAGTGGTCACGGAATTCAGGCTCAAGGGCGTTCACCCACGACTCTTCCAGCCAGGACGGCATTTCTTGATCGCCGGACAGCCAGCGCTGAACACGCTTAAGCCAGCGGCCGGTAGCCTTCACAAAGTCGGCAACGTCGTTTTGCAGAGTCAGTGCGGCGAAATCCGGCACCTCTTTGGCGGTAGCTTTCTCCGGGCACGACAGGTGCAGCTCGCGGCTCAACGCCTGGGCAAAGTCGTCCTGGCTCAGGCTGGTGCGCGCGATCTGGTTTGCAGCGTGGGCGACCAGCACCTGATCACGGGTTTGTACGGTGTGTCTGGAACTGGACGTTTGCATGGGGACTGCTCTCTTCTAATCTGGCTTCAATGGAACGGCGGACAGGGATGTCAGGCGGCGCCGCGTAGGACTTTGTGCGCCAGGTCGAGAAGATCCGGGCGCAAACCTGCGATGGTGATCTCCCCCCCTGATGCGTCCTGAAGGCGGTCTGCCAGGTCAGCCGAGGCTTTTCGATGACCGCCTGCTAGCTGCCACAGGTGCCCTACAGTCGTCTTGGCAGCGGCAGCCACTGACTGGCGCCGTTCGTTTGAAGCGCTGGCGAGCCAGTCACGCAGATGGTCATTCATGGGATCTCTCCTTAAACATGGGGGAAATTTAGCTTATAGCTAATATCGTAGCAAGGAATATTTAGCCGTGAGCACATTTAGCATTGAGCTAAACGCTGGCATTCTTGCCCGCATGGATATTTATGCGATTCGTAAACAACAACTGATCAGCCTCATAGGCAGCCAGCGAAAAGGCGCGTGCGCCGAACGCTGGGGAATGGCGCCTGCGCACCTGAGTCAGATTTTGTCGGACAAGACTGCGAAGAATTTGGGAGATGACGTAGCGCGGAGAATCGAGGCGATCGAGGGGCTTCCTAGAGGTTGGTTTGACTCCATATCGCCAGGTGAGTCGACGACTCCAGGCGAGGAGCTGACTTCGGGCGATGACGCAGGCGAGGCGTCCGTACAGACCGCGGCGGACCAGATAAAGCAGATGCTTTCAAAGGTCAAAGGCTTAACGAGCACCGCTCGTGACAGGATCATTGCGGCTGCTGCCGAGACGAGCAACGTCATTACCGTCGACTTCTCTCGCCCCGGCCAGGTTGGCGACGAGGTGTGGATTGCCCACTACGACGTACGTGCAGCGATGGGCGGCGGGCAGATCCCTCACGAATTCCCAGAGATGCTCCAGGACATAAGAGTCAGTCCAAAACACCTGCGCGAGATGGGCGTCATGTTCAAAGAACACTTCCATCTCAAAATGATCACCGGGTGGGGTCAGTCGATGGCGCCGACGATCAAGGACCGCGACCCGCTGCTCGTCGACATTACGATCCGGGAGTTCACAGGCGACGGTATCTACCTCTTCTCCCACGACGACATGCTGTATGTGAAGCGTTTGCAGAAGAAAGGCAAGGACCGCTTCAAGATGATTTCGGACAATAAGCACCATGACCCGGAGGACATCAGGGTGGATGACACTCACATCCTGGCGCGGGTGCTCTACGTGTGGAACGGACAACCGGTGTGACCCTATGTCCCTGACCAAGCCAAACCAAAACCTCAAGCGCGACCTGCAAGGTGTCGCCTCCGACCTCAAGTGGTCAGCCGTAGAGCTGATGAGGATTGCGGAGCGGCTGAGCCTAGCCGGGAATGAGGCGGACGCCCAGGCCGTGCTGAAGATGTGCACGGTGCTTCATGCGGACGAGGACCGGCTGGCTGGGTATGCGGATGAGGTGACGGCGGGAAAGATTTTGCGTCATGCGTAACGAGATCTACGTTCAGGAGCGGGTGCTTCCGGTGTGGAATGCTCATTAAATTTAAATGCTGAAATACCTGCGCTAAACGGGCGCTAAAACTGAGGATGATCAATTGACCATGGATTTTGTCGCCCGAGATTTTTCTGGTTCTAACACCATCACGCACAGTGGCATCACTAAACATTTCAAGAATGTTGAGCCTTGGCAAGCGCTCGCCGAACTTGTTTGGAACGGTCTAGACGCCGGAGCAACAACCGTTCATATCGACATTGAAAGCACAGAAATAGGTGGCACTGTTTCTGTTACTATTTTAGATAATGGCATTGGCATTAACATTGATAAGCCAGACGAAAATTTTCGCAGATTCAACGACTCATTAAAAAAGGACTCATTCGACTCTCATGGTTCTCAGGGACGGGGTCGACTCGCATTTCACAAAATATGTCATAGTGCGACATGGTTTACTCGCTTTGAGGGAAACGATGCTCGAATTGTAGTGCTGAGCAGTAATCTAAGCGCAGTTGATGGCAGAACCATTCAGCGAGATGAGCAGCACGTGCTGCTTTCGAATTTTAAGTCTGGCACATGCGTCACTCTGACAAACTTTGAAAAAAACCTCCCAACAGACAGCTTTCTAATAAAAGAGTTCAGCAAAGAATTTGGACCGCACCTAGTGCTGATGCCGGAAAAAACAATCACTATAAATGGCATTAAAATCCTACCCCAATCGCACACAAAAACCTCACTTGCTATCAAAATAAACTCTGCAATATTTGATGTAGACCTGGTCCAATGGGATGAGAGGCCTGGCACAGAAAAATCTTATCTGTATTTTATATCCAGCAAGTTGAAAACGATTTACAAGCAGTACAGCAGCCTAAACAAGAAAAGAGACTATTATACTTCCGTTTTTATCAAATCCTCTTTTCTTGAGCGCTATGTTAAAGAAGATGATAGCTTATGCGAACCTTTTAGTTCTTTCTTGACATCCGAGGACTTCCGGTTGCTCATTAGAGACTTAAATGCGTTCTTAAGGCATTGCTACGCAGAGTTCCTAGTAGGTAAAGCACAAGAGCAAATTGACGCTTTTGAAAAAGCTGGTGACTTTCCAAGTTATGAGGGTCTTGACCATAGTGAGTCCACATGGCGCTTATCTCATGTTAAAGAGATCGTTAAAGCCGTACTAATTAGAGAGCCAAAACTATTCGTCGGTGGTAATAAAACCCAGCGCAGACTGATTATAAGATTATTAGACAGGCTGTCAGTTTCAAACGAAAATAGTGGCATATTCGATGTACTCGAAAGCGTACTTAATCTGGATGCCGCAGCCATGACCCAACTTGCAAGTCAGCTAAAGAAAACAAAGCTCGACAATATCATCCAAACGATTGAATTATTGCAGCATCGCGAGTCGGCAGTTAGCCAGCTTAAGGAAATCATGAATGTCCATTACAAAGATATCCTAGAGACTCCTGACTTACAAAAGGTTATTGAAAATAACACTTGGCTATTTGGCCCTGCGTACGAAATACTCGGAGCGGAAGAGGATACATTCACAAACACGGCAAAAAGCCTACGCTCCAAAATAAAAAACATCGGTGAAGTTACTATCGAGGATTTAGCCAGCGATGTAGAGATCGAAGGCGCGAACCGACAAGTAGATTTACTTTTAATTCGAAAAAAATTACAACTCGATGCAAGGGGCCGCAAATTTTTCAGATGTGTGATAGTCGAGATCAAGCGACCAGGGGTATCACTAAACAATAAACATCTGCAGCAACTTGATGAATACGCATCGATTTTAAGTCACTACCCTGAATTTAACAGCGACCTCACGAGATTTGAATTAATTTTAGTAGGGCGAAACATCTCTAAAGAAGCCTATTCTATCCACAGCAGGCTGAAAACTTCACAGTTGTACGGTGAGCCCGGCCTTGTAACAAGTGACGACAAAATAAAGACCTACATTAAAACATGGCCAACCATTTTTGATGAATTCGAAATCAGCAATGACTACTTACTAGACCGGCTGAAAACTCAGCGCGCCTCACTGTCATCCTCCTCGAAAGAAGAGCTTCTCGAAAGTCTTCAGAAAGAGACAGCACAATAGTAACGTCGAGCCCGTCGCCTCGGCGGGCTCGGCTTCAAATGTCAGAAAGGCGCAGGCTCTTCTTCCGGCTTAAACTCAACCTCTCCTCTCTCTGTCTTCTCTACCTCCTGCTGCTCCCACCTCACCGTCACGCTGCCATCGTCATTGAGTGTCAGCTCGAGCTCGTCCGTATTGGCGATCACGCTCAGCACCTCCTCCCACTCCCGATCTCCGTCCGTGTCCAGGCGATGAATCGTCACCCAGCGCTGCGCCTGCGCTACGGGGTGATTGATCATCGATGAGACGCGCAGCGCAAGGCGCTCCATGCCACTCATCTCTTGCCGTACTACCTGATTCGCCGATTTCCCCACGATTCATACCTCCCAAAAATACTGTACATCCATACAGATAAATAAAAATAATAGCTCACTGCTAAGCGCCGCGTAAAGCGCCAACGGGCGACTCAGCGGGTGCCTTGCCGCTTAAAGGCTCACGGCTAATTTCGCCAATAGCTAAATATTTAGCTTGGAGCTATTGACGATATTTTAGCTTGAGGCTAAATTAACCCCATCGCAGCGACACACAGCCACTGCGAAGGGCCTACGGCCTGACGCTCTTTAACAGCCAGCGCAATACAAGAAACACCAACAGACCGCATTGCCTCTACCGGCGACCGGCGATCAGACGGGTCAGATAGCCCGCCCACGACAGGAACACCCTGTACGGCTGATCGAGAGCGAAACGCTCGAACCGTGCGAACGACCCGGCACGCAATGCGCCCCGCGAATCCCAGCGGCAGTAAGGGAGATTCAACTGAACAGAATTAGCGCTCTGAGCCTCGGCTATGAGGAGCGCCGGACCTCATGTGGTGTGCCGATTCACCTCACCCAGGCACAGGGCTGCATGCCGCATGTTGTAGATACCCGAAGACCACACCGACAACGCGCTGATCAAGCCGGAGTGACCAGGGAAGCCCATCGCCGCACACGACTACCGAAACCTGCAATCAGCAAGCGGGGAATAGGCATCAGCTTTACCTACATCGCTGACGCAACAAACCGGGCCTGTCGCCAGTAGCGAGGCCCGGGTTTTCACCGATTGATCTTGGAGCAGGGCCAAACGGGAAAACAACCGGAGCACGACCATGAACAAAGAAGAGATTTACGACAGCCAGATCAGCCCGCTCATGCAGCAGATCATCGAGATCTGTCGCGGCAACGGCATTGCGATGATCTCCAGCTTCAGCATCGGCCATGACGGCGAGGGGCCGAACGGCGAAGACTGCTCCAACCTGACCTGCACATCACACCTGCCTGATGGCGATGAGGTGTTTGATGAGCGCTTCAGCAAGTGCGCCGTAACCATTCGGCAGCCTGTCCGTCTCTCGATGGCGATGCATATCACCACCAGCAACCCGGATGGTTCGAAAACTCTGACGGCAATTATCTGAACAACCAGATCCACGACAGCCTGTCGAAAACTGCCCGAGCACCTGGTACTCCCAAGCACCAGGCTGCATCGGAGGTGATCTTTAGTCCCGTGAGGGTCTAAGGGCGTCGAGCTGTAAGGCAATGCCCCACGGCCCGCAAGGGCGACATATGCGGTGGGGTTCCGAGCCCTTAAATGGGCGTGGATAGGAAAGGCAGGCCTGGCCACAGCACTGAAGATCCCCCCCGATGCAGCAACTTCCCCGACCCAACTCGCATGCACTCCCCTCCGCGCCCAACGGCAACCAGCGGAACGGATGAGTGCAGCCGAGTTTTGTTGGGCCAGTACCCGCCACATTGGAGGCAACTATGCATCCCAGCACCCAGCTCCGCCGCAACACGCTTGCCGATATTCGCAAGCGCACCCAGATCGCCACCGCCGAGTTTTATGCGCTGACCGGCATCAAGGCGCCGGTGACCGCATGCCGCTTCAAGGTGGTACCAGCCGGCAACGCCTACCACATCAAGGACAGCGTCACCGGAAAGGTGAAGGGCTTCCGCTTCAACCACAACGCGGCCTGCGCCCTGGCGCGGGATCTCGAGCAATCACAGGAGTAGTCGTGATGACTGATTTCCTCGAAACCCCGGAAGGCCCGGACTGGCTGCACGATGCGATCAACTCGCTGATCTGCGGTGATAACGTGACGGCACCGCGAGCCCACGGAAAGACTGTCGCCCTGGTCACCCCGCAATCGCTGTACGAGGCCCTGGCCGAGCACCTCGGCGCCCAGGAACACATTGCCCCGCTGCTGACCGACAATCGCGAATATCCGATTGAGCAGATGATCTGCGAAGTCATCGCCGACGGCCGCCGGGTGCACGGCAAGGCGTATGACTTGGCCCTTAAAGCACTTGGCGAGCCCAAGAGCGAGCACCATCCCACGGCCCTGCACGATGTCGCCGAAGCGCTGATCCGACCGCACGCCAACGAGTATGGCCGAGCCCGCGCCGAAGAAATTGCCCATGACCTGGCCGCCGATCAGGACGAACAGCAAAAGGCTGATGCCGCGTGATCGGTGAGCGCCTGCTGATCTCTCTCACTGACCGCGTTACTCAATAAGGAATCACCATGCAAATCGATCCTCGGGCCTGCGCCCCCGAGCGTATTGCTGCGCCTGCGCCGCTGCCACACGTCAGCCGTCGCGCACTCAAACGCGTGAAAAACCCAATCCCCGCGCCGACTGAATGCCGCTACTGCGGCGACGAAGTCAACCTGGTGTGCAATTCGGAAATCTACAACGGCCGTAGCTACGGAGATTGGCCATATGCCTACCTTTGCGCAGGCTGCCGGGCCTATGTGGGTCTTCATCCAGACACCGATATTCCTCTTGGCACGCTCGCCGACGACAAGCTGCGTGCCGCGCGCAACGGCAGCAAGGCCGCCTTTCATGACTACATGAAAAAAGCTGGCTTGAGCCGCA
>Ga0302156_10000384_pt1 | contig 42705 bp, 35 predicted proteins | sample I_Bog_N3_2_FD_193503 | JGI IMG/M metagenome (GOLD analysis project Ga0302156, IMG submission 193503) | Peat permafrost microbial communities from Stordalen Mire near Abisko, Sweden - I_Bog_N3_2 | ecosystem: Environmental > Terrestrial > Soil > Wetlands > Peat | place: Sweden: Abisko, Stordalen... | reverse complement strand
TCGGTCGCCCTCATGCAGTTGCGCTTCGCTTCACTCGCTGTGACCTGCTTGTGACGGGACTTGCACCCGTAAGAGTGCGCCCATGCTGGGCGCACCAGATCAGCGCCAGCGGGCGAGGCCGCAGGCGCAATTGCCGGAGCATCAGGCTGTGTCATCGCCGCACTCTGCGTCTGTGCAACGCACAGTTGCGAAACCGATATAAGACAGATGCAAAGAGCAGTTCCCTGGAGTCCAATTGTTCTTCCAATAGCCATCTTCGTCATCCCGCTCCATCTCCTTTCAACATAATGCTTTCGGGCTGTCTAGTTTCATGACGATTTGTTCATAATATTGAGTCCGGCATTAAGGAATGCAAATGTCTAGTGCCATGTGTCCGAGATCCCGCCTTTGCATCTTGGGTTCTGCAATCTTTCCCCTCCGCTCTATGCAGAGAATTATCCTCCGCCGGAGCACCATGGAAGTATTCATGAAAGCGGAGCATTGATGACCACTGTTCACTGTCCACCCTTCGGTGTTCCCTAGCCACTGGTCTCTTTCTATACTGAAAGAATGCCAAAGACCCCGGTTTGCGGATGGACGCTGGAAGAGGCCGCGCGAGGCCGCGGGGCGCTGCGCATTGCCGGTGTGGACGAGGCGGGGCGCGGGCCGCTCTTCGGGCCGGTGGTCGCAGCCGCGGTGATTCTTGCGCCCGGCTTCCAGTTCGACGGCCTGACCGACTCGAAAAAGCTCACCGAAAAGAAGCGCAACGAACTCAACGTCGAGATTCGATCGAACGCCGTCAGTTGGGCCATTGCCGCCGTGGACGCGGAGACCATCGACCGCATCAATATTCGCCAGGCCTCGCTGCTGGCCATGCGCCGCGCCGTCGGGCAACTGCCGCTCAGCCCGGATTTCCTGCTCATCGACGGCCGCGACACCATCGACTGGGAGTGCCCGCAGAGTGCCGCCATCCACGGCGACGGGATCAGTTTTTCTATTGCTGCCGCCAGCGTGCTGGCCAAAGTTCACCGCGACCGGCTGCTGGTGGAGTTCGACCGCGAGTTTCCCGGCTACGGCCTGGCGCGGCACAAGGGCTACGGCTGCCCCGAACATTTAGCCGCCCTTGAACGCCTCGGGCCGACCCCGCTGCACCGCAAGAGCTACCACCCGGTGGCGCAAACTCTGCTGCGCTTCGATTGATTGCTTGCGGTCAGGCAGTGGCCGCGCGCATTTTGCGGCGCTGCATCCACGCCAGCACCGGCCGCGCCGCGAGGAGCACGCCCAGAATCACGGTCATCGTCATCGGCGTTCGCACACCCGGCTTCACCTGCCACCAATAGTGGATTACTCCGCAGACGGCAGCGGCATAAACCAGCTTGTGCAGCCGGTTCCAGCGCTTGCCGCCCAGCTTGCGGATGGCCCAGTTCGTCGAGGTCGCGGCCAGCGGCAGCAGCAGCAGCCACGCAGCCACGCCGACGGTGATAAAGCGGCGCTTGGCTATGTCGGCGGCCATGGTATTCACGTCGAAGCCCGCGTAGAGCGCCACGTAAGTTGCCAGATGCAGCGTCGCGTAGAAGAAGGCGAAGAGGCCCAGCAGCCGGCGGAACTTGATAAGCCAATTCAAGCGCGGCCAGAGGCGGCGCAGGGGCGTGATGGCCAGCGTGATGACGAGCAGGCGCAACGTGGCCAGGCCGGTTGTAAAGGTGATCGTGGCCGTGGGGTCCGGGCCGAGATTGTTGGTTGCGGCGCCCCAGACGAGCCAGCCCAGCGGCCAAAGGCAGGCCAGCCAGGTGAGAGTCTTGAGCGCGATGAGAGTCTGTCTATTCATAGTCTCAGAGTGAGCGGAGCCAGCGGGGTTAGCCGCGCTGCGCGCGTGTTAGCGGAGTTAGCGCGCCATTGAACCTCCAGATGGGTTCGCAGTGCAATTGGGCGATGATGCTAGCTGCGCTAACTCCGCTAACGCCGCTACGCCCTAACTCCGCTTCAGAAATACTTCCGCAAATCCATCCCGTTATACATCGAGGCGACCTGATCCCCATAGCCATTGAACATCAGCGTGGCGCGGCGCTGGGCATAGAAGGGCAGGCCGATGCGGCGCTCGGTCTTCTGGCTCCAGCGGGGATGGTCCACGTTGGGATTGACATTCGAGTAGAAGCCGTACTCGCTGGGCCCCAGGTCGTTCCATGTGGTGTGGGGCTGCTTATCGAGGAAGCGCACGGCCACAATCGACTTGGCGGATTTGAAGCCGTACTTCCACGGCACAACAATGCGCACCGGCGCGCCATCCTGATTGGGCAGCACCTCGCCGTACAAGCCAAAGGTGAGCAGAGCGAGCGGGTTCATCGCCTCATCCATCCTCAGCCCTTCAGAGTAAGGCTGATAGAACGAAGCCTCAGCCGCCCACCTCTCAACCTTCTTATCGAAATAAGAAAGGAACTGAACATATTTCGCGCCGGGCAATGGCTCGCATTGGTTGATGAACTCCGAGAGCGAGTAGCCCACCCACGGAATCACCATGCTCCAGGCCTCGACGCAGCGATGGCGGTAGACTCGATCTTCGAGCGGGCGCAACTTGAGCAGGGCATCGATGTCGAAGGTCTTCGGCTGCTTGACCAACCCTTCAACGCGCACCGTCCAGGGGCGGGTGGGCAGCACGCCGGCATTCTTCGCGGGCTGATCTTTGTCCACGCCAAACTCATAGAAGTTGTTGTAGTGCGTGATGTCCTCGAAGCTGGTGAGTTGTTCGCCCGTGGTGGTGAGCGGGCTCTTCACCGTTTCCAGCTTTGTTCCGGCCAGCGCGGAGTCGCGCGGCGAAAGCACCTCGACAATCCGCTCGGCGCCCAGTGCGGCCGCGCCCGCGGCAACAGCGGCGGAGGCCGCCGCGCGCAGAAAGCGGCGGCGATTCAGGTACCGTTCATACGCGTCCCGGGGCGTGATCTCGGAGGAAGGAATATCGGGCGGCTTGACGATAAGCATGAAGTGGCCTCGCACGGGGAAGTGTCGATTGCACATATTAGACACCAAGGAGGGGCCGATCGTTTCAAAAATCATGGCTGTGGTTCGTGGCATCCCACCCATGCGACAGAAGAAAACCGCATGGATGGGGCGCGAAGGATTTGTGGGCATGCTTACCGCGCAAACGGCCACTGCCCCAGCCGCCCTGCGCGAACCAGATAAATCCCGGTGCCGGAAACAGCAATCCCCGCAGCCACAGCCAGGCCGCCCAGCGCGTGGCTGCGGTTGACCAGCATGAAGACAAATCCGGCCATCGCCAGCAGCGGAGGCAGCGGATAGAGCGGGATTCTGAAGGGCCGCGGCAACTCCGGCCTCTGCGTTCGCAGCAGCATCACTCCGATATGCTGCAAGGAAAACTGCAGCAGGATGCGCGTGACCACCAGCATGGTGATCACCTGCGCAAGCGAAAAGAAACAGAAGCCCGCCGCGACCAGGCCGAGCGCCACAAGCGAGCGGTGGGGAATGCCGTGCTTTGGATGGATAGCGGCGAGAAATCGAAAGTAGTTGCCGTCGCGGGCGGCGGCGTAGGGCACGCGGGAATAACCCAGCAGCAGCGAGAAGACCGAGGCAAAGGCCGTCCAGACGATCAGCGCAGCCATCAGGCGGCCGGCCATGCTGCCAAATGCGGAGCGCGCGATGTCGGCCACCAGTTGCAGGCGAACCGTTGCGCCAGCCGCGACATGCGAAGCGGCATCGCGCATTGCCGGCAGCGCGGCCAGGTTCATCAGCACGTAGAGCGCCGCGACGAAGAGCACCGAAAGCAGAATGGCGCGTGGAATCGTCCGCTCGGGCCGCCGCACCTCGCCGCCCAGAAAGCAGATGTTGTAGTAGCCCCAATAGCAATACGTAGTCAGCAGCGTCGCTTGCGCCAGCCCGCCAAGCGCCGCAGGTAGAGAAAGCGAGGCAACGGGCGGCATCTGCCAGCCACCCGTTGCAGCGGCATGGGCAAAGCCGGAGACGATGACCCCGGCGATCGCCGCCAGAACCCCGGCAAAGAGAATCCAGGCCAGCCGCGTGATGGAACTCAAGTTCCGATAGAGCAGCGCCGTCACCAGCAGGCATGCGGCTGCGGCGGCAAAGTTGGAGTAATGCATCCCGGGCATTGCGGCAACGGGAGCGCCATCCAGCCCCGGCCAGAACCAGGCCAGAAAGCCCGCGAGACCGATGCAGCCCGAGGCAATCGAGAGCGGCGCCGTGAAGCTCACCTGCCAGACGTAGAGAAAGCTGAGCCAGTTGCCGGCGCGCTGGGGGCCGTATATCTCGCGCAGAAAGGCGTAGGAGCCACCGGCGCGCGGAAAGGCCGCGCCCAGCTCGGCCCATACCAGGCCATCGGCGACGGCAATGACCGCGCCCAGCACCCAGGCCCAGACCGAGAGCCGGTAGCCTGCGGCGGCAATCACCAGCGGCAGCGTAATGAACGGGCCGACGCCGATCATCTCCAGCATATTGAAGGCCACGGCCGAGCGAAGGCCGATGCGGCGCTGGAGGGTGGGATCGGAGGTGGGCTGGGGCTGAGCCATGCGGCTGTTTCGCTCCCCGGATTGTACACTGACGGCAGGTATGATTCGAGCCGAGAAAGTCCAACGCGCGTTGTCGGGCGCAGTCCTTGCCGGGCTGATTCTGGCGGGCGTGTCTTGCGTGGAGGCCCAACAGGCAACTCAACAGACAAGGCCCGAAGACCGTAGCCTTGCGGCAATTGCTCTTCCCGAGCCCAGCGTTATTGCTCTGCCGCTTGCCGAAGACCGTGGCGCCGCGGCTCTCGAACAATCGCTCAAGCGCCTCTCGACCACCGCCAGCGTGATGATGATCGTGGCGCATCCGGATGACGAGGATGGCGCGCTGCTGACTTACCTCTCGCGCGACATGGGCGCGCGCGTGATGCTGCTGACGCTGACCCGCGGCGAGGGCGGACAGAACGTGGTGTCGGCAGACGCCGACGATGCGCTCGGCCTGCTCCGCACCAATGAGCTTCTGAAAGCGGATGAATATTACGGAGTCAAGCAACTCTGGGGCACCGAGGCCGACTTCGGCTTCTCGAAGACGCAAGAGGAGGCATTCGCCAAATGGGGCCATGAGCGTGTGCTCTACGACGCCGTGCTCGCCGTGCGCCGCGAGCGTCCGCAGATCATCGTTTCCACCTTCGTCGGTGGCGTCAGCGACGGCCACGGTCACCACCAGGTCTCCGGCGAGATTGCACAGGAGGTCTTCAAGGCGGCTGCCGACCCGAAGGTCTTTCCTGAGCAGTTCAAGGAATATGGAGTTGAGCCTTGGCAGCCGCTGGCCGTTTATTCAATGGTTCCCTTCGCGCCGATTAAAGACGGAAAGATGCTGGACTATGCAACCGGCAAGTGGGCTCCGGCGCGCTTCAAGAACTATGTGACTGGTCAGTGGACTGAGGGTGAGCTTTCGGCGGATGTGACGATTCCGGTGGGCACGCTGGACCCGGTGCTTGGCCGCAGCTATGTGCAGATCGCGCGCGAGGGCTGGGGCCAGCAAAAGACGCAGAACGGCGGCGCGAACCCGGCGCTCAGCGGCCCGGCAACGACCAGCTATCGTCTGTGGGCAGTTGCGCCGGAGGCAGCGACCAAGCCGGGAGCGATTACTGCGAATGATGATCTCTTCCACAACAGCAAGGTCAACATTGATACGAGTTTCTTAGGATTGTCCGGATTAGTGCAAGGCAATTTACCTGGATGGCTCGCTTTGGGCACTGGCCAGATCAAGGCCAGCCTGAGGCAATTCGAGACCGAACGCCAGGGTCAGACCGGGCTCGCGGTAGCCCACAAGTTGGCGCCTATTTATCGGCTCATTCTGAACCTGCGCAAAGGCGTGGATGGAAGCGATCTAGATGCAGAATCCAAGGCTGGCCTCTACCTGGAACTGGACGCAAAAATCAACGAGATTCAATCGGCGCTTGCTAACCTACTCGGCCTTGACCTGATCGCCTTCACCACCAAGGCTGAAGGCGCGCAAGGCTTTGGGGGGAGAGGCGCATCGGCTGACGAGACGCCGCGCAATGTTTCGCCCGGCGAGGGGATCAAGGTTCGTGTACACATAGCTCAGGCCACTTCGGAGACCCGTTTTGAAAAGGAGTGGTTCGAGAGCCGCAGCGGCGACGAGTGGAAGGGCGAGAGTGCTATCGGCACCATTGATCCCGCATCTCCGGCTGCCGACCCCATCTTCCGCGTTCGAGCCGCCGAAAACGCGGAACCTACAGAGCCATACTTCACGCGGCCCTCCATTGAGCAACCGTACTACGATCTGACGAAGCCGGAGTATCGCCTGCGCTCCTTCGCGCCCTATCCGCTCGAAGCCTGGGTGGAGTTCAGCTTTGACGGCCTGCCGATTCGCGTGGGGCAAGTGGTGCAGACAATGGAGCGCGTTCCCGGCGTGGGCGGCGTCTATGAGCCGCTGGTGGTGACCCCCGCTATCGGCGTCCGCATGGAGCCGGAAGCGCGCATTCTGCCTCTCGACGGCTCGGCTCTGCCGGTCAAGGTCACCGTGCATACGGAGGCAGCGGCCGAGGGCACGGTCGCTCTCGAGTTGCCCGAAGGTTGGCGCTCGGAACCGGCCGAGGCAAAGTTTCATCGCGAGAGCGCCGGAGACACTGAGCCGATTCTCTTCTCCGTAACCCCCGCCGCGACCCGCGAAGGCGCATACAGCATCGAGGCCGTTGCCCATTCGGGCAACAAGACGTACACAACCGGCTGGCAGAGCATCGGCTACACCGGCCTGCGCCCCTATAACCTTTACCGGCGGGCGCAATTGAAGACCCGCAAGGTGGATGTGAAGCTGGCGGCGGGGTCGCACATCGGCTACGTGATGGGCCCCGGAGACCAGGTTCCGGAGGCGATCGAAGGCCTGGGCGTTGCGCCGCATCTGCTGACCACAGCGGATCTGAGCGCAGGCGATCTCTCCGCCTGGAATGTGATTGTCATCGGCATTCGCGCCTACTCCACGCGCCCCGATCTCGCCCGCGCGCAGCCGAGGCTGGACGAGTTTGTCCGCCAGGGCGGAACGCTCATCGTGCAGTACCAGAGCAGCAACTTTCCCGCGCCATTTCCGTTGTCGATGGGACGCATGGCTGAGCGGGTGGTGGACGAGACCGCGCCGGTCAAGGTATTGGACCCGGCCAATGCACTGCTCGCCTGGCCCAACGCTATCTCCGCCACGGATTTCGAAGGCTGGATTGAAGAGCGCGGCCATTCCTTCCTTGATAGCTGGGACTCGAATTACACCGCACTCACCGAGACCGCCGATCCGGATCAAGCCCCGCAGAGGGGCGGCCTGCTGGTCGCTCATCACGGCAAGGGAACTTATATCTATGTCGCTTTTGCGCTCTACCGCCAGCTCCCCGAGTTAGTGCCAGGATCTTACCGTTTGCTGGCTAACCTACTGAGCGCGGGCCAGGATAAAGGGACTCATGCGGGTCAAACTCAAGCGCCGCGCCCCTAATCGCTGAACCCAGCCAAACCCCTATCAAATCAGGAGAATCCTCTATATTAAAAGGAGGTTAAATTATCGCGCTGGCCCGAATTGAACATAATGCTAATAATATTGTTAAAATTCTATGAATTAGTCAAATATTCATCAAACTCTGCGAGTCTTGAAATCGGAGGCGGCCGGGACAATCTGCGCTTGCGCGGGTTCAAGTTCCGGGCCGCGGATGTACGCTCCGCACACCTCTGGAGACAAGTTCCGGCTTCATGTTGAAGATCCAAGGGATGCGAGAGTGCAAGGTGCTCGACCAGCAAGGCGAGCGCAGCCATGATTCAATCCGATTTCGAGAGGAAAATGAGAGGCCCCATGAAATTCAGACGCAGTATCGCAGCCGCGGCAATCCTGGCATTCAGTTTTGTTGTTTGCTATGGACAATCAAGCGCAACCAAACCGTCGAAGAGGAAGAGCGTCGAAGCCAGAAAGGTTATGACGCCTGCTTCGCCGACGGTTGAAGAACAGATTCAGGCGTTGCGCGAGGAGATGCAAGGCCAGATCGACAGCCTGAAGACCAACCTGGCCGAAAAGGACGCGCAGTTGAAGATGGCCCAGGAGGCGGCAGCTTCCGCCCAAGCCGCGGCAGCCAAAGCAGAGGCCGCCGCTTCCAGCGAGCAGCAGGCGGTGAGCGACAACGCGACAGCAGTGACCACCCTCCAGAGCAGCGTCACCGACCTGAAGGGCACACAGGCCTCGCTGGCTACCACGATCTCCGATGAGACGGCCGCGATCAAGAAGGAAGTCGCCAGTCCCGAAGCGCTGCGCTACAAGGGCATCACGCTCTCGCCCGCCGGCAGCTTCCTGGCGGCTGAAACCGTGGACCGCACCGCGGCCACCGGCGGCGGACTCAACACGGCCTTCACCGGAGTTCCATTGCAGCATGCGGATGCGGCGCAGATGAGCGAGTTCCAGGGAGCGGGACGCCAGTCGCGCTTGGCCCTCAAGGCCATCGGCAAGCTCGACAACATGACCCTGACCGGCTACTACGAGATGGACTGGCTGGGCACAGGCATCACCTCCAACAACAACCAGTCGAACAGCTACGTCCTGCGCCAGCGGCAACTGTGGGCAGACGCCAAGCTGACCAACGGCTTGGACATCTCCGGCGGGCAGGGATGGTCGCTGGCGGCGGAAACCACCAAGGGCCTCACGCGAGGAACTGAAATCCTGCCGGCAACCATCGATCCGCAGTACGAGGCCGGCTTCGTTTGGACCCGCCAGTACAGCTTCCGCGTCTCCAAGGATATCGACAAGAAATACTTCTTCGGTCTCTCGGCTGAAGGCGCCGAGACCCTGAATCCGGCCGGCAGCAGCCTGCCCACCAACCTTCTGATCGGCTCCGCCGGAGTCGGAGGCGGACTCTACAACTCCACCGCCAACTACTCCTTTAACCTGACGCCGGACTTTGTGGCCAAGGTGGCTGCGGAACCGGGCTGGGGCCACTGGGAACTCTTCGGCATAGCCCGCAGCTTCCGCGACCGGATCTATCCCAATGCCGGCGCAACTCCCGCTTCTTCCGCTGGCGCCTATAACGACACCGAGTGGGGCGGCGGCGTCGGCGGCGGCTTCCGCGGCCCGCTGCTCGACAAGAAGGTCACCGTCGGTCTGAAGGGCCTATGGGGTGCGGGCGTCGGCCGCTACGGCTCGTCCACCATCGCCGACATCACGCTTCGTCCGAGTGGAGCCATCTCGCCTCTGCACGGCTTCTCGGCCCTCAGCACAGTGGAACTGAATCCCACGCCGCGCATGACGGTCTACCTGAACTACGGCGGCGATTATATTGGCCGCGACTACTCGGGCAAGGTCGGATACGGCTCGCCCTTGACCAATATGTCGGGCTGCAACACTGAGGCAGTGACCGGCGGATCTTTCGCTCCCGCCGCTCCGGCCAACTGCGGCGGCAACAACAAGGACGTCCAGGAAGGCACCGTCGGCTACTGGTACAACTTCTACAAAGGCCCCAAGGGCACCCTGCGCCAGGGCCTCCAGTACAGCTACATCCTGCGCAATCTCTGGTCCGGAGCGGGTGGCACGACCAATCCCAGCGGAACCGCCGAGGGCACTGACAATATGATCTTCACCTCATTCCGTTACTATCTGCCGTAATCCGCAAACCTGCGAATCCGGCAGCAATCGAAGAGGCAGCCCGCACCGGGTTGCCTTTTCCGTTTTCCGGGTGAACATGTACATTGTTGCAAGGACGACTTCGGGAACAGAGCGATGAACGGGCCGCGGAAACAAATAGAGCTGGCTGCCGCATTCCTGCGCGAGCAAACGACCTTGTCGCTGGCCACCACCGGCGAACAGAGCGAGGCCTGCGTGGCGCCGCTCTTCTACATTGTCGATAAAGAACTCTCGCTCTACTGGCTCTCTTCCGAGAACAGCCTGCACAGCCAGAACATCGAGAGAGCGCCGCGCGCGGCCGCAACGGTCTACTGCGCAACCGGAAACTGGAAAGAGATTCGCGGCGTGCAGTTGCGCGGAACGGTGAGCAAGGTAACCGATCCCGTGCGCCGCGCAGCATTAATCAAGGTGTACTGCGAGCGATTCAAGATTGGCAGAGTTCTTCGCCTGGCTATTCGCCAGAGCGCCTTGTATGCCTTCCAGCCGGAGTTCCTCCGCTCCATCGACAACGCGAGGGGCTTCGGCTTCAAGTTTGAACTCACCCGCCATCCGGAAGGCTGGAGTCTCACCCGGCCAACGGATTGAGCGCTGAAGCGGAAGGGATTCGTTGCAAGGCTCCCGCGGGCTGGCTCAGCCATTCTTCGTTGCGGAAGATCGATTTAATCCCATCTTAATTGTCTCTTCATCCCATCTGGCAGACGCTTTGTCTATGACTGTCAGTGAGGATGACCCGTGGAAAACAGGGCAAAACTTCGCTTTGACAGTGTGAAAAAAGAGTTGAATCGTCTTCCCGAATTGACCCGCTGGCCGCTGCGTTTCGAAAGTGGAACTCATACCGCGGATTTGATGCATCGGCCATCGGATTTCCCTTCCCTGGTTCCCCTAGACTTACCTCATCCAGCGTTGAACAGCAGGTAAGTATGGTAGTCAAGACACAAAGCAAGGGACGAGGAATCACCGGGCTTCATGTGGGCGCAAACAATGTCCGGCGCTATTTTCCAAAGCAGATATCGAGCATCGACTTGCAGTTGGATCATCTCCAGATTCAGTGCGGCCTGAAGCCCGGCTTTTGGCAGGGCGAGCCGGAGATCTTCGATCCCCGCCTCTGCGCGTGGCTGGAATCCCGGCATATGCATGCGCAACTGGACAGGACATCCATTCCGCTGGCGATGATTCCAGAGGGAAAGAACTCTTTCCGGCTGCAGCCGGTCCGGCCGAACGGTCAGGTCCGCGGCAAATTGCCTCCGGGAGCCGCGATCTGAAGTCGAAGCCCGCCCCGCACTCCCACAGCACACGATCGGTGCGACCGTACCCCCAAGTTCCTATTCCCTGTCGCCTCTTCCCTGTCTGTTGATAGACTCGGTATGCAATGACCATCACCCAACTGCAAGAGACAATTGAGCGATATTTTTCCGCCGGGCCGGAGGCTATCGGGGATGAGTCCGCCATGGCGGCTTTTCTCCTTCTGAGGCAGGTTCTGGAAAACGGCGAAGTGCGCGCCGCCTCGCCCGACCCCGCCTCACCCTCCGGTTGGCGGGTCAACGCCTGGGTCAAGCGGGGCATCCTGCTGGGCTTTCGCCTGGGCGTGCTGGAGGAGTTTCCCGCTTCAGGCCTTTCGTTCGTAGATAAGAGCACCTATCCGGCCCGCCATTTTGGCTCTGCCGAGGGTGTGCGCGTGGTTCCCGGCGGCTCCGCAGTGCGCAGCGGAGCTTATGTTGCCCGCGGCGTTGTCTGCATGCCGCCCATGTACATCAACGCCGGCGCCTGGGTCGATGAGGGCACGATGGTGGATTCGCACGCTCTGGTCGGCTCCTGCGCCCAGATCGGCAAGCGCGTTCACCTGAGCGCCGCGGCGCAGATCGGCGGCGTGCTCGAACCCATCAACGCCAGCCCGGTCATCATCGAGGATGATGTGCTGGTGGGCGGCAACTGCGGCGTCTACGAGGGGACCATTGTGCGCAAGGGCGCGGTGCTGGCCCCCGGAACCATCCTCACGCGCGGAACCCCGGTCTTCGATCTTGTCACGGGCGACGTTCTGCGTGCCACCGCCGAGCTGCCCCTCATCATCCCGGAGAATGCGGTGGTCGTTCCCGGCTCCCGCGCTGTCGGCAAAGGCAAGGGGCACCCCAACGCCGAAGCCTGGGGCCTGAGCCTCTACGCCCCCGTCATCGTGAAATACCGCGACGAAAAGACCGACCTATCCACAGCGTTGGAAGACTTGTTACGCTAACCAGCATGATCTGGGTGCATCAGGAGCACGCGCTTGAGGATTAGAACGCTGATAGGCTTGGCTCTCGCCGCGCTCTCTCTGGCCGCGGCTCCGCCGGCCCCGGCCCAGGAGCCCGGCGTCCTCCGCCTGCCCTGGGACCAATGGCAGATGCATCTCGGCGATGACCCGCAGTGCGCGCAGATCATCGCGCCTACATGCATCGGAAAACCAATGGTCTTCGAGGACTGGGGCCCCTTGAACCACTGGCAGCGGATTGAAGTCGCGCTGCCGGCAGACCTTCAATCGACTCCGCAGCTTGGCCTGCTCGTCCAGGGCGACTACCCCGTCTACGAGGTTTACGTCAACGGTCAGATGATCGGCGGTTCGGGAAGCCTGGCCACGCGACAGGGACCGCAGTGCGCACGCGCTATCTTCAACATTCCTCCCGGCCTCGCGCGCCAGGGCCGCTTGGTCATCGCCATTCACTCGCTTGGCATTCAAACGGCCAACCACATCGATGGATTTGTGCCGACCATTGCGCCGCTGGACCGACTTCAGACGGTGGGCGATCTGGACACGCTCAACTATCTCCGTTCCAGTTGGTTGCACTACCTCTGCTTTGCGGCCATGTTTGGCACGGGCGTTGTCTTCCTGCTGCTGTTCAGTGTGAACACTCGCCTGCACGAGTATTTCTGGCTGGGCGCAAGGCTTTGCATACTTTTCATCTTCCGTGTCTTTGAGCTTGCCGCGGTTGTGGACATGTCAGCGCCCGCATGGCTGGCGATTGCGAATTACTCGTTCTGGAACTCCGTCGGAGCATTGTTCAGCGTGGAGTTTGTCTTTTCGTTTCTCGGGCGGCCGGTCACCAAATTCTTTCGGCTCATCCAAATTTGCTGCGGCTTGCAAATCTTCATATTGGTGGTGCTGCTGCCTTGGCCTGCCTCCTGGTTCTTGCCTGTGGCACACTACAGCGAGAACATCTACCTGCATCATCTTGCGATTGGCGCCGTTCTGCTGTCAGCGCTGAGCTTTCTGCTGCTGGTGCCGGTCTGCTTCAAGAGCAAGTTGCCGGAGATGCGCTGGATTGGCGCTGCGGCGCTGTTTTTCGCCGTCGAAGAATCCAATCGGATGGCGAGATTCATTCACCTGCCGAGCCTTCCGCAGGATTTCTTTTGGCACGGCGTGGACATCGATCTTCGCGGCATTTCAAATCTGCTGTTTGCCATCGTCATGCTCATCGCCATGACCTTCCGCTTGCGGCGCATTCAGAATCGCAACCGCGAGGTCGAGCAGGAGATGGCCGCGGCGCGCAGCGTGCAGCAGATACTCGTACCCGACCAGCTTCCCTCCATCCCCGGCCTGCGCATTGAAAGCGCCTACCTGCCCGCGCAGGAGGTCGGCGGCGATTTCTTCCAGATTCTGCCGATTCCGGAGAGTGCCGACCCGGCGAAACCCTCTGCTTTCATCGTCCTCGGCGATGTCAGCGGCAAGGGCCTCAAGGCCGCCATGACTGTTTCCATGATCGTTGGCTCGTTGCGCGCGTTCGCCGAGACTCATCGAAGCCCCGGCGAACTGCTGGCTGGCCTTAATCGCCGCCTCCACGGCCGGGTCGATGGCTTTGCCACCTGCCTCGTGCTGATGATCGAACCCTCAGGCAAAGTCACGCTGGCCAACGCCGGGCATCCCAACCCCTATTTCAACGGCGTCGAGATTCACACCGAGGCCAATCTTCCGCTGGGACTCGCGCCGGAAATTCGCTATAGCGAGATCACCCTTCAGTTACCACCCGATCAGCTCTGCACGCTGGTCACCGATGGCGTGGTGGAAGCCGCCAGCTTCACCACCCGCGAGCTCTTCGGTTTCGACCGCACCCTGGCCATCAGCACCCAGTCCGCCTCCTCAATCGCCGAAGCCGCCCGCGCCTTTGGTCTCGGCGCGCCCCAGGCCGACGACATCACCGTGCTTACCATCGCCCGCACACCGAACCTCGCGGAGGCCATCGCCTGAAGCCGCGCCGTCTTTCTTGCGCGCAGGACCGAGCCTATGCCGATTCCGAATGAGAGCGTTCAACCGATCCGTTGGGGCGTAGCCGGCCCCGGCCGCGCCGGCGCCCGTTTTGCCGAGGGGCTGCGTGTCGTCGAGGGCGCGGCCCTGACCACCGTCTGGGGCCGCAACGCCGAAAAGGCCCGCGCCTATGCGCTCCGGTTTGGAGTGCCCACGGCGCTCGACTCACTGGAGCAGCTTCTCGCCTCCGATGTGGAAGCGATCTACGTCTCCACTCATCCCGACTCCCATGCGTACCTCTGCATCCAGGCTCTCGAAGCCGGCAAGCACGTCCTCTGCGAGAAGCCCTCCGCCCTGAACCAGCGCCAGGTGGCCGAAGTGCTGGCCGTTGCCCGCCGCTGTGACCGCCTATACATGGAAGCCATGAAGCCGCCCTTCTTTCCGCTCTACCGGCGGCTCCGCGAGCATTTGCTCGCCGACCCCATCGGCCCGGTGGGCTTTGTGCGCGCCGGCCATGCCGACTCCTCCTTGCCCCCGGAGTATCCGCTGCGCTTCGCCGAGTTGGGCGGCGGCGGCATCATGGGCATCGGGCCCTATGAAGCGTTTCTCGCGCTCGACTGGCTGGGCGAACTCAGACAAGTTCAGACCATGGGCCGGGTGGGCGCGGCGGGTGTCGATACGCTGGCGCTCTTCCAGACCGCGCATGAGCGCGGCATGGCTCAACTGCATACCGGCCTCGATCTGCTCAGTTGCGGCGACGCCCTGCTCTCGGCCCCGCGCGGCTACGTAGTGATCCACGCCAACTGGTGGAATCCCACCCGCGCTACCATCCACTACCTCGACGGCAGGGAAGTTGAGCTCGACGAGCCCTTCGAGGCCGGAGGCTTCAACTATGAGACAGCTCATTTCTGCCAGTTGATTCGCGAGGGCCGGCGCGAGAGCCCGGTAATCCCGCACGTTCTCGTCCTCGGAATGGCTCGGCTGCTTGAGGCCGCTCGCACGGCGCTCGGCGTCCGCTTCCCCGGCGAAGCACCTGCGGTGCGGCCAGACGCCTTCGGCACGACCGCGCCAAAAGAAAGCGCGGGGTAAGGGTTCGTCGCGGCTCTACGGCACAGTCACCACCACCTTGCCCACTTGCTGGTTCGACTCCAGGTAGCGATAGGCCTCCACGGTCTGTGCAAACGAAAAGGTCTTGGCAATCTTCGGCAGAAAGCGTCCATCCGTTAGCCGATCGAAGACATAGTTTTTCGCGGCCGCCAGCAGCTTGGGATTCTGCGTAATCTGCATCAGCGTATAGCCGCGCACACTCAGGCCCTTTCCCAGGGCCGCCATCAGCGGAAACGGCGTTGCCGCAAGCGACAGGTTGCCATATTCGAAGAGAATCCCGCCCGGAGCCGCCGCCGCGGCAAGCTTCTCCACAAACGGCCCAGCAACCGGATCGAAGGTCAGCCGCACACCTTGCCCGCCGGTAATCTCCTGCACGCGGGCTGCATAATCCTCCTCCTCGCTGGCGATGACATGGCTCGCCCCGAGAGCCAGCAACTCCGCGCGCTTGGCTGAGGTCCGTGTCAGGGCAATCGCCGTCGCTCCCGCATCCCGCACGATCTGGATGGCCGCCAATCCGACGCTCGATGAGGCCGCGGGAATGGAGACGAAATCGCCTGCCTTCACGCCGCCGATGTGCACCAGCGCACCGTAAGCCGTCAGGTACTGCATCCAGATAGCTGCCGCTTCCATTGGCGTCAGATTGGCCGGATACTCGCCCAGCGCTTCCACGGGCACAATGGCCTCTTCGCCCAACGTGCCGTAGCGGGTCATCGAGAAACTCGGGACGGTAGCAACCGCCTTGCCCACCCAGCCTTTGTCGACGCCCTCGCCCACGGAATCCACAATGCCCGCAGCCTCATAGCCAAGCCGGGATGGAAGCTGCGGTGCTTCAAGATACATGCCGCGATAGAACATGGACTCTGCCCGGTTCAGGCCCGCTGCTTGAACGATCAGCCGGACTTCGCCCTTGCCGGGCTCTTGGGTGGAAATCTCCTCCAGCTTCAGGTTTTCCGGTCCCCCGAGCTGATGAAAGCGAACGACTGTTGGCATAAACCCTCCTGTTGGCGTTGGATGAATTTGAGCCGCCGGAAGGTGCAATTTGAGACTGGCAAAAGTGAGCACTTCGGCTCCGCCCCCAAAGCCCCCAAGTGCTAACATCAGTACTGACAGATGCAGACAAAAAAGCTGAAGATCATTCCCCTGGGTGGGCTGGGCGAGTTCGGCATGAACTGCCTGGCGCTGCGCTGGGAAGACGACATTATCGTGATCGACGCCGGGCTGATGTTCCCGGAGTCGGAGTTGCTGGGAGTGGATATCGTTGTACCCGATATCACCTACCTGGTGGAAAACAAGGCGCATGTCCGCGCCATCATCCTCACCCACGGCCACATGGACCACATCGGCGGCCTCTCCTGGATTCTCTCGGAGATCAAGGTTCCCGTCTACGGCACCGAGTTCACCCTGGCCTACGTCGAGGGCAACCTCGAAGAGAATCAGTTGCTGGACGAGACGACGCTGATTGAGATCGTGCCCAGGGAAAAGTTCACTATCGGCCCCTTCACCATCGAGCCGATCCATGTGACTCACTCGCTGGTGGACGCCGTCTCGCTGGCCATTGAAACTCCGGTCGGCATCGTCATCCACTCCGGCGACTTCAAGATCGACCTCGCGCCGCTCGACGGCAAGCCCTTCGACCTGCACACCTTTGCCGAGTACGGCAAGCGCGGCGTCCTGGCTCTCTTGCAAGATTCGACCAACGTGGACCGCTCCGGCTACACGCCCTCGGAGACGGCTGTTATTCCGCGCCTGGACGAGATATTTTCGCGCACCAAGAAGAAGCTCTTCTTCAGTTGCTTCTCATCGTCGATCTACCGCATCAGAATCGCTCTGGACCTGGCCCGCGCCCACGGCCGCAAGGTGGCCGTCATCGGCCGGTCCATGATGGAATCGACCGAGATTGCGCAGGACCTGGGCTACATCGAGATTCCCCAGGGGCTCATCATCAATCCCGCCCAGATGCGGGACTACGCGCCCGAGCAGTTGATGCTGCTGATCTCGGGCACGCAGGGCGAGCCAATGAGCGCCCTGAGCCGCGCGGCCGTGGACAACCACAAGCACGCCCGCATCGAGCCCGGCGACACCGTGGTGCTCAGCTCGCGCATCATTCCCGGCAATGAAAAGGGAATCTTCCGCGTCATCGACCACCTTTATCGGCGCGACGCCAACGTCATCTACGACAACGGCTCGAACGGCCTGATTCACGTCAGCGGCCACGGCTCTCAGGAAGAGATGCGCCTGCTCATCAACCTGCTGCGCCCCAAATTCTTTATCCCCGTTCACGGCAACTACGGCAACCTGCGCAAGCACGCCCAGATCGCCATGGATACAGGCGCTGTGGAGCATGCCATCGTCATCGAAGACGGCGATGTGCTGGAGTTGGATAAGAAGGACGCCCACAAGAAAGACAAGGTGACGACCGGTCGTGTGCTGATCGACTCCGGCTCGTCAACCGATGTCGTTGAGGATCTGGTCCTCCGCGACCGCCGCATTCTCTCAGAGGACGGCATCGTGATTGCGTTGCTGGCCATCAACAAGCGCACCGGCAAGGTGGAGCAGTCGCCCGAAGTGGTGATGCGCGGCTTCGGCGGCGCGGACATCACCGAGCAAGCCCGCGAGTTGGTCCTCAAAACCCTCGACGGGTTGAGCACCGAACAGAAGGCCGACTACGGCATGGTCAAGGAAAAGGTCCGCGGGGAACTCAAGCGCCTGATCCAGAAAACCACTGGAAGACGGCCGATGATTATGCCGGTGATTCTGGAAATCTGAGGGTGACAAACAATCAGGCGGAAACAGTGACGGCCATTCTTCACTCATTCCCCTGATTGTTATGAAAGAGTCCGTCAAAAGTCTGATTCAAAACTGAGGTTTATGGCTGCCCCGTCACGATGATAATCAGCCAAACATAGCCAATACAAAAGCACGCCAGACCTCCGAATCCGAATGCCTGATTTCTTGAATATTTGAATCGAGTGTACCTATTCTGTTTTGGGTGGTGCCTATAATCTTCGTAGTTGAGCATCATAAATGCCATAAAGAGAACTCCGTAGATAATGCTCAGAGCCAGTAAAAACAATGGTGAAGCGAAGGAAGACGGCAGGTGCCCACCTGCACGGAATGCAGCAGAACCGACTAGCAATACAATTGAGCCTGAAGCAAGACCTAACACGAATTTTGCGACGTCCAGGTAGTTTGAAAGCAGCGGTTCAAATGCGCCCTTTTCTCCCTGGGCGTCAAATTCAAGAGCTGGTCCCTCAGCCATGAGCCATGCTAGCAACCACGCAACAAGGAACAGACAGACTCCAACCACAACTCCATATAATCCTGGAATTCGCGCCAATTCACATATAGCTCTTAATCCCAATTCTCTCCACTTCTACTTCGCTTGTATTGTCCGAGGTACAGCGACGCTGCAACATTGCGCAGCCCATTTCAAGGCACTTCCGGCCAACCCGCCATTTCGCAAACTTCATCCGCTGTCCGGTAAACGTAATCCACGAGGATAACGATGTCGCCGTTTGGAGCCTTGACTGAGGCGGGGCCTATTTCATGCCCTTTGGCCTTCAATATTTCCAGTGCCAGGTCGAGTTTTTCGCTTGTGCTGCTCATGGGTGGAGATTGTAGCCCGCCAGTGCATCAATCGTCCACTTGGGCAATCGAGAACGAAGTCTTTCGGGAGCCCAGGTCTCGAGTTTGAGACCTGTGAGCGGAGCACTTCCACGCTTGCCTTCCATTTCTCACACGATTGAGCCGATAATGGAAGAAGCAGGCAACATGCGATGAAGATGAACCTCGAACTCGGACCAGAAACGGAAGCGCAAATCCGAGCGGCAGCAGCCGCTTTGGGCATCACTGGAGAACAATACGCGTCCGCATTCATCGAGAATTACTTGAAAGCCTCCGAAGCCGGACACCCGCATCCCGGTCTCGAAGCCGACCGTCTGATCCTAGAAGAGTTTTCCAAAAGGTAAGATCCGCGCTAGGATATACCATCTTCGGATCAGCCCTTTTCTGTACAATCCCTCACATGGCCGACCCACTCGTTTCCCTCGCCGAAATTCGCGCAGCCGCCGCGCGCATTACGCACATCGCCGTCAAGACCCCTTTGGTCGAAGCCGCCTTCCCCGGCCTCTCCGGCTACGGAACCGGCAAACAAATCTGGCTCAAGGCCGAGAGTCTCCAGCCCATCGGAGCCTTCAAGATGCGCGGCGCGGCCAACAAGATTCTGCAACTGACGCCGGAAGAAGTTTTTCGCGGCGTCATCACTTACTCCAGCGGCAACCACGCCCAGGCCGTGGCCTGGGTGGCGCGTGCGATAGGAGCCAAAGCCGTCATCGTCATGCCCTCGAACGCTCCGGCCATCAAGCGCGCGGCAACGCTGGCGCTGGGCGCGCAGGTTGTAGACGTGGGCCTAGCTTCGAGCGAGCGGCTGGCCGTGGCCGAGCAGTTGATCCGCGAGCATGGCTATGTGGTCGTGCCGCCCTACGACGACGAGCAGATCATTGCCGGGCAGGCAACCTGCGGCCTGGAGATCGTTGAAGCGCTGCCCGATGTGGACCTTGTGCTCTCGCCGGTCTCCGGCGGCGGCCTGTTGAGCGGCGTAGCGGCAGCCGTCAAGCAACTTCGCCCTCAAGCAAAGGTCTTCGGCGTCGAGCCCGAACTGGCCGGCGACACGGCGGAGAGCTTTCGCACCGGACGGGTCGTCGAGTGGCCGGCCGAATTAACCAGCCGGACGATTGCCGACGGCCTTCGCACCCAAAGCGTAGGCCAGCGCAACTTCGCCCACATTCAGGCCTTTGTGGACGGCATGATCACCGTGACCGAACAGGAGATTCGCGCCGCCATGCGCGCGATTGTCGCCGCCACGCGTCTGGTTCCCGAGCCCAGCGGAGCCGTGGCAACAGCGGCTCTGCTCTTCCACGCAGCCCAGTTGCCCCCCTACGCCAAAGCAGTCGCCGTGGTCAGCGGCGGCAACGTCGCGCCGGAACTGCTGGCCCAAATCCTTACCGAATCCTGACAATTCAGCGTCTAAGCCCTATGAACGGGCGGGGAAGATCTGATCCCTGACCCTTGATCCCTGTTCTATGATTTTCTGTGTGATGAATCCCCGCATCTTCGCTCCGCGCGTCCTCGCGCTTACCCTGGCTCTGCTCTGCGCCGCACTGCCCGCGCACGGCGACAAGAAGCGGCCGCAACTGGAAAAGCCGATGGCCGGACCGCGCGCCACGGTGCTGCGCGTCACCTGGCTCTACATCTCGCCCGACACCAGTTCGCAGAAGGTGGACCGCGTGCAGATTGGCCGCGAGATGGTGGTGGCCGAGCATAGCGGCCCCTGGCTGCGCGTCTACGCCAACACCGACATTTACGAAGCGCGCCTGAATGACGCTCCCGAAATCGGCCACGACGAAGTCCCGCCGCCCATCTCCGGCTGGATGGAGGCCAGGGGGGTGGTGATCGAAGGCGCTTCAGGAGGCGACCTCGTGCTGATGGGCGAAGCGGCCAATCAGGAGTCGCTTGCTTCCGATCCGCGCGGCCCGGTGAACGCCGCACAGAGCGCGCGGCTGCTCTACCGGCGCCTCGCGGAGATCTTCCCCAACTCGCCGCTGGCCCCCGAGGCTGCGTGGCGAGCGGCCGATATCCTCTGGCAGTTGCAGAAAGCCGACGCCGCCTCGCGCCCTTCGGCCCGGGAGCGCGACCCCTATATGCGCGCCCAGATGGACGAAGACGAACTGAAGAAGGTGATCAAGCTCTATTCGCACACTCGCCAGGCCGACCTCGCCGCCTTTGAGCTGATTGAAAACAAGCTCTGCGGCGACTGGCAGGGCTCCGAGAAGTGCCCGGAGAGGGAATCCGAGGAATACGAGAAGTTCGCGGCCGAGCATCCCGACGGCCCGCGGACGGCGCAGGCCCTCTACCAGGCGGTCTACCGGCAAGCGGTGCTCACTGATATGTTCGCCGCCGACGGCAATGACAAAAGAAGCGAGGAGGCCCGCAACCACGCCCGCGAACTTGCCGCAAAGTTGAAAGACAAGTTTCCCCAGACGGATTTTGCGGCTCGAGCCGCGGCGCTCGTGTTCAAATTGGATCAGGGCATTCCCGTCTACGGCATCGACCGTGAGTGAGGGCGCCCTGGAGGCTTCTTGAACGAATTCATTCAGTCTGTTTTGCTGGGCATTGTGGAAGGCCTGACCGAGTTTTTGCCGGTCAGCTCGACGGCGCACCTGCGCATCACCGAAGCGCTCATGCACATTCCGCTCGATGACGCCTACTGGAAGATGTACACCATCGTGATTCAGTTGGGCGCCATCCTGGCGCTGCTGCTGCTCTTCCTCAGCCGCATCGTCGATTTCATGCGGACCTTCCCCAAGGGTGAAAACGGCGACCGCACCTGGCTGAACCACCCCATCTCGCTCACGTTGATTGCCTTTGCCTTCACCTCGGCGCCGGCGCTGCTGCTGCACAAATGGAGCGAGAAGAACCTGGGCAGCCTGAACGCCATGGCCTGGGCGTTGCTCATTGGCGGCATCGTGATGTGGATCATCGATGTCCGGAGCAACCGCTACGAGACCAGCACCAACCACGTAGAGGAGATGACCCTGCCGCAGGCCATCTGGATCGGTCTCTGCCAGACGCTGTCGGCAGTCTTTCCGGGAACCTCACGCTCCATGTCGACTATTGCCGCCGGGCAGTTGGTGGGGATGGACCGTCCAGCGGCGCTCGAATTCAGCTTTCTGCTCTCGATTCCCACCATGATCGCCGCCACCTGCTGGGACCTGAAGAAAGAGGTCTTTCCCAGCCATGGCGTCGTGGCGCACGTGACCATGACCGCCAACAACTGGATTGTGCTCCTGATCGGCACCGGGGTCTCGTTCATCGTGGCCTTGGGCGTCGTCGAGTGGTTCCTCTTCTGGGTGCGCAAGCACGGGTTTACGATGTTCGCCATCTACCGGATACTGCTTGGCGGGGCGCTGCTGATCTGGGGGGCGAAGTATATCGGGGGGTGAACTGCAAGGCTGGGGGTCCACACCAAGGTTCCCCCCTCCATTTCCCCCAAAAAACCGGCCTTTTGCGGCGATAATAAGAACTGCTCTGGGACTCTTCGTACGCTCCATCTGATCGCTCGCGGCAGCTTCTTGAGAGCGCCCGGCGAGAAGGAGTGCCCCGCCATGAAGCCCATTCGCATTGTTCTCGCGCCGACCCGCAGCCGCCCCCTGAATATCCTTCTCGGGATGGTACTGGTGCTGGCCGCGCTTCTCGTCCTCCTCGCGCTGGCCACCTATCACCCCTCCGACCCCTCGTGGAACACGGCCACGGGAGCAGCTAAACCCCAGAACTGGATCGGCCTCTTCGGTTCATACCTCGGCGACCTGCTGCTCCAATCGCTCGGGATTACCGCCTTCTTTCTGCCCTTGTGGGTGGGCGGGCTGGGCTGGACCTGGATGCGTTCTCGTTCCGGCGGGTCGGCGTGGCTGCGCTGGTTGGGAACGGTGCTGGCGCTGGCCTTTGTGCCTGCTGTCCTGGGACTGCTGCCCTGGCATTGGCTGTGGCTCGGCACGATTCCCCTTGCCGGCCAGTCCGGAATGCTGATGGCCGATCTGCTGGTGCGCTACCTGAACATGCAGGGCGCGTGGCTGGTGGCCGGCGTGCTGGCCGCTGCTGGTCTCTACTTTGCCTCGGCTGTCAGCTTCTCAGCCGTCGCCGAAACCGTCCAGACCCGCTGGCTCAACGTCCTCAGCCTGCATGACCGCTGGCGTAACTGGCGCGAGGAACGCGCGGAACTCAAGGAAGAGAGGATGGCCGAACGCGAGCCGATCCGCGAACTGGAGAGCCGGCCTGACCAAACGCGCCAGCCACTTCCTGGCGCCATGATGGATGCGGATGCCGAGGCGTCGTCCGCTGCGCGCCCCGGCTTCTTTGCCCGTCTCTTCCGCCGCCAGCGCGCGCCCGAGACTGACCCGGAAGACATCCCGGCCTTTCAACGCGGAATCCCGATGACGGGAGCGGAAGACGCGAACGCCGCTCCCGCACGCGGGCGCAGTATTTGGGACCGCGCCGTGGCAGAGGCCGCGCCAACTGAGCATGAAGCGGTACAGGCCCCGATTCCGGTCGTGGCAGCTTCGGTCGTGGAGAATGGGATCGCCCCGCAACCCGCACCTGCTCCGTACCAATCCGTTCGGCCTCTCACTGCGGATCCGCGTCCTGCCTCCGCCCGGTTCGAGCCGGCAGCAGTCCGCCCTGCGTTTGAGCCAGCCATAGAGGCCCCGCTCAGCGATGAAATCACCATTCACGAGCGCGCCGATGCCGAGCCTCACACTTCCACCTTCGCGCCTAAGCATGTGAGCGGCTTCAAGCTGCCGCCCAGCACTCTGCTCAACTCCGGCGACGGTCCGCAGGCTGTCCGCGAGGATGAGTTGCGCGAAGAGGCGCGGGTTCTGGTGGAAAAATGCGCCGAGTTCGACGTCACGGGCCAAGTGGTTCAGATCAATCCCGGACCCATGGTGACAACGTATGAGTTCAAGCCCGAGGCTGGCGTGAAGTACTCGCGCGTCACTGGCCTCGCCGACGATCTCTGCCTGGCGATGCGCGCCGAGAGCATTCTCATCGAACGCATGGCTGGCAAAAACACGGTCGGCATCCAGGTGCCTAACCACCGCCGCGAGACCATCAACCTGCGCGACTGCATCGAGTCGGAAGAGTTCAACAAGGCCAAATCGCGGCTGACCATCGCCATGGGCAAGGACATCAACGGCCTCATCCGCACCGCCGATCTGGCCGAGATGCCCCACGTGCTCATCGCCGGCTCCACCGGCTCAGGCAAGTCAGTGGCCATCAACGCCATGATTATGAGCCTGCTCTACCGCACCACGCCCGCGCAGGTACGGCTCATTCTCGTCGATCCCAAGCGCGTCGAACTCGGCATGTACGAGGGCGTCCCGCATCTCTTCACGCCCATCATCACCGAGCCCAAGCTAGCGGCCAACGCCCTGCGCAACGCGGTGCGCGAGATGGAGCGCCGCTACAAGGTGCTCGCTTCGCGCAGCGTGCGCAATATCGACCAGTACAACAAGCTCTTCGAGGGCTTCATGCCCTCGCTCTTCGCCGACGCCGAAGACGAGCAGCCGCTCCCCTTCATTGTCATCATCATCGATGAACTGGCTGACCTGATGATGCTCGATCGCGCCAACGTCGAAGAGTCCATCACGCGGCTGGCGCAGATGTCCCGCGCCGTCGGCATTCATCTCGTCCTGGCCACACAGCGGCCGTCGGTCGATGTCATCACCGGCCTCATCAAGGCCAACATCCCCACCCGCATCAGCTTCCGCCTGGCGACCAAGGTTGACTCGCGCACCATCCTCGACACCAACGGCGCCGAGGCTTTGCTGGGCCGCGGCGATATGCTCTTTCTGCCTCCGCGGACCAGCCGCCTGATGCGCCTGCATGCGCCCTTTGTCAGTGAAAAGGAGACGGCGGCGGTGGTCAACTTCTGGAAGGAGCAGGGACAGGCCGAGTACGTCGAAGGCTTCCTCGAATCGCCCAAGGACGAACGTGGGCAAGTGGACGGCTCCAACCCCGACCCCGACGAAAACGATCCCCTCTTCGACGACGCGGTCCGCCTGGTCTTCGAGTTCGGCAAAGCCTCCACTTCGCTGCTCCAGCGCCGCCTCAGAATCGGCTACGGCCGCGCCGCGCATCTGATCGATCTGATGGAGCGTGACGGCCTGGTAGGCGGCGCCGACGGCTCCAAGCCCCGTGAACTCCTCAAAGCCCCGGGCTGGCTGCATGAGGTCAGCGTGACGGCAAACGAGTAATCAGGCCGAGGAATAGCTCGCAGCGAGGCAAGACTTCAGACTCCATCGCTGCGGCGGCTGTGGTATCGTGCCGGTATGCGAATAACAGCCTTGGTTGGAACGTTTTCTTGCCGCATCGGCTTCTTATCTCTTGCCGCGGTTGGGATGATCTGCCTGCCAGCGTTTGCTCAGGATTCACCCTCGGCGCCCGCCCCTGTCGCGGCCCCAGCCAAGGAAGCTCCCGCCGCTACGATGCCCAGCGACCCAAAGGAATTGATGCGGCTGGCGGCAAAAAGCAACGGCCTGACCGGGGATGGCGTGCAGCCCTGGCACGTAAAGGCTACCTATCAACTGCTCGACGACCAGGGCAACGTCAAAGATCAAGGGACCTATGAAGAGTTCTGGGCCGGTCCGGCAAAATACAAACGCACCTTTACAGGAAAGGCATTCTCGCGGACCGACTATGTAACTAAGAACGGCGTCTTGGTTTCGGGTGATCAGGATTCTCAATACACGCAGGCATACGAGATTCGAAGCGGGTTTTTCTCTCCGATGCCCAGCCCTGAGTCGATCGAAAAGAACAGTTACGTTCTTCAGCAACGGGAATCGGGCGGCGTCAAGCTTGACTGCCTGAACTTCAAGGACGCGCTCGGAAATCCATTCGGTCCCACCTGGTGCCTGTCTGCGGGTAAGCCCATTCTGCGGTTCAGCGCGCCCTTTCAAGGGCGCCAGATCCTTTACAACCGCATCCTTCGCTTCGAGGGACGATTCATCGCCGGAGACCTGGAGTTTATTCAACAGGGAAAGACGACCCTGACCGCCCATATCGATACGATCGAAACGCTTGATCCCATCGACGAAGCCATCTTTCTTCCGCCCGCCGACGCGGCCCCGCAGAAGCCGAGAAAGATCACCATCTCCGGCGGCGTGGCCGCGGGGAATCTCATCAAGAGGGTCACTCCCGAATATCCACCCATCGCACAGGCCGCTCACGTCCAGGGAACCGTTGTTGTGCAGGCCAGAATCAGCAAGGAAGGCCGCATCGTAGACCTGCATGTAGTCAGCGGCCCGGCTATGCTTCAGCAGGCCGCTCTGGACGCGGTCAAGCAATGGGTTTACAGGCCCTATCTGCTGGTTGGCGAACCAGTAGAAGTGAACACCACTATCAACGTAGTCTTCACGCTCTCGAATCAATGGGGCAAGCACTATTGATTGAAGGATGAAGCCGGGGTGGGCGACCATCCATCACTCACTGCGGTAGCATTCTCTGCTGCGAGTTTGGTTTCGTAGTATCCCACCTTTTCGCAAAGGACGTGAAAAAGGATAGGGCACCCGGCATTGCACTACCTCAGAGAATCAGAATTCCGGTCAGACGGGGCCACATGCCCCTCGTCTCAATCCTTCTGAAGGCGCTCATGGAACTTGATCCCGTCAGGAAGCAACAGGTAGCATGTGGCAACGGGGCTCAAGGCCGAAGAACGATTCGGGCCCGGAGCGATCATTCCCAGCGCTTCGAGTCTCGAGAAGGACCCAATGAAACGCGAGCCTTCCAATCCGCGGTACTTCTTCTGGTTTTGGTCCCAATACTTCTGCCAGTAGGCCGCCAAGATATTCCACTTCTCTCCAATGTCTTTGGCGGCCCAATGATCCGCGAGAATCAAAGGGATCTGCATCGCGTAAACATCGGCGAGCAGATCGAGATCATATTGCTTCAGTTCAACCGCAGCCCGCATCAGTGTGTCAAGTGACTCCTCGCCCAGATCACCCTCCAAAACGGAATTCACTGTCACAATCGCCAAGCGCGTGTGTTTCGCCCGATCAGAGCTCTTCAGCCCGTGGAAGCATTCGTTTAACATGGCAAGCTGTCCCTCGCTGCTATTCAGCCGCGCTTCAAACTCGCTCTGACGCTCGGTGTCCTTATCCAACCGACTCCAAATTCGTCTGATTTGGTTAACCGTGTCCGATTCAAGGTCTTCAACCATTTTCTTTGCGGTTGGCTTTCCCAGGCGTAAAGCCCTACTAAACGCACCGAGGGCGGATGCTGCTATTCCGACAGGGACTAGCGCTACCCCAAGAGGAGGAACCAGAGCCGAACCTACAGCAGCCGCTACTCCTGTCGCATCCGCGGCATCGACAATGCGGTCGGTAACCGGTGACTCCTGCAAGCTCTCCATCAAACGTCGATTTTGGCGCGCGGCAAATTCATCATCAAATTGATTCATTGGAGACCTATCTCATTGCTCCACAACTATACATAGGGGCGGAGCCGAGGCCCCACCCCTTTGCTCGTCTGCCGGAACGGCGAGTTTGCCGCACCGCAGGTGCCTACTTCTTCTCGTCCACGTCCACGTATTCCGCGTCGATCACGCCTTCGTCTTTCTTGTGTTCGGCTGCGGGTTCGGCTCCTGGCGCTGCGCCGCCGGCCGCGGCCTGCGCCGAAGTTGCCTTGTAGACAATCTCGGCCAGTTTGTGGCTGGCTTGGGTCAGCCGCTCGTGCTGGTCCTTCAGCTCTTTCGAGGTCGGCGTGCCTTCGAGCAGCTTCTTGCTCTCGGCCAGCACCGTCTCGACCTCGGCCTTCACCGGGCCCGCTTCCGCGCCCTGCATCTTGTCGCCCGACTCCTTCAGCATCTTGTCGATGTTATAAACCATGCCGTCGAGCGTGTTCCGCGCGTCGATCTCCTCCCGCTTCTCCTTGTCCTCGGAGGAGTGGGCTTCGGCCTCCTTGGCCATCTTCTCCACCTCGTCCTTGCTGAGGCCGGAACTCGAAGTGATCGTAATGCGCGTGTCCTTGCCGGTGGCGTTGTCCTTGGCGGTCACGTTGAGAATGCCGTTGGCGTCGATGTCGAATGTCACCTCGATCTGCGGCATTCCACGCGGGGCGGGCATGATGCCGCCCAGCTTGAACTTGCCCAGGGTGCGGTTCTGCGCCGACATGGGCCGCTCGCCCTGCAGCACATGCACCTCGACCTCGGTCTGGTTATCCGCGGCCGTCGAAAAGGTCTCGGTCTTCTTGGTCGGGATGGTGGTGTTGCGCGGAATCATCGAAGTGGCCACGCCGCCCAGCGTCTCGATGGACAGCGTCAGCGGGGTCACGTCAAGCAGCAGCAGGTCCTTGACCTCGCCGCCCAGCACGCCTGCCTGCACCGCCGCGCCGATGGCCACCACTTCGTCGGGGTTGACCCCGCGATGGGGCTCGCGGCCAAAGAGTTTCTTCACCAGCTCCTGAATTTTGGGCATGCGCGTCTGGCCGCCCACCAGAACCACCTCGTCGATCTTGTCCACGCTGATGCCGGCGTCAGAGATCGCCTGCTTGCAGGGGCCGATCGACTTCTCGACCAGATCCCCAACCAACTGTTCCAGCTTGGCCCGCGTCAGCTTGCGGACAAGGTGCTTCGGTCCGGTGGCGTCGGCCGTCACAAAGGGCAGATTGATCTCCGTCTCGATGGTTGTCGAAAGCTCGATCTTGGCCTTCTCGGCGGCGTCCTTGAGCCGCTGCAGGGCCATCTCGTTCCCCTTCGAGCTGAGGTCGAGCCCCTGCTCCTGTTTGAACTCGGCAATGAGCCAGTCGACAATCCGCTGGTCCAGGTTGTCGCCGCCCAGGTGCGTGTCGCCGTTGGTGGACTTGACCTCGATGACGCCCTCGCCCACTTCAAGAATAGAAATATCGAAGGTGCCGCCGCCAAAGTCGTAGACGGCGATCGTCTCGTCCTTCTTCTTGTCCAGCCCATAGGCCAGCGCCGCCGCGGTCGGCTCGTTGACGATGCGCTTCACGTCCAGCCCGGCAATCTTGCCCGCATCCTTGGTGGCCTGGCGCTGCGCGTCGTTGAAGTAGGCCGGAACCGTAATCACCGCCTCAGTGACCGTCTCGCCCAGGTAGGCCTCGGCGCTCTTCTTCAGCTTCTGCAGAATCATCGCCGCGATCTCCGGCGGCGTGTACTCCTTGCCCTGGGCCAGAATGCCCACGTGATCGCCCTGCGAGACCACCTTGAAAGGCACCATCTTCATCTCGTCGTTCACTTCGTTGTAGCGCCGGCCCATGAAGCGCTTGATGGAGAAGATGGTGTTCTCCGGGTTGGTGATGGCCTGCCGCTTCGCGACCTGTCCCACCAGCCGTTCACCACTTTTTGAAAAGGCGACAACGGAGGGCGTGGTGCGCGCACCCTCTTCATTTGCAATCACTTTGGGCTCGCCGCCCTCCAGGACTGCGACGCATGAGTTCGTGGTGCCGAGATCGATTCCGATAATCTTTGCCATGGTTGGTTTCCTGCCTGCTGAATAGAATTTCCGACCCTTTCAGGGTGTCATATTGAGTGAGATATTGTCAAGTTTATTTGATGCAATCATTATAAACATTATTTGAGGCCGAAAATACACCCTCACCACAGCAATATCTCTTTCTTTTTCAATTGCATATTGTCTGTTTCTATGCCACTGTTGTGTACCGTTTTGCTCACTGTCAAGCCGTTCATCCAGAGCAAGTCAAGGGCGGTCCTGGTGCCCCTGGCCAGCTCCCGGTGAACAACTTGCTCCTTCAGCCGAACTCTCAACGACCACCGGAATCCTGGCACAAGAAAGAAGAAAGGTGATTATGAAAAGAGCTGCAACGCTTCTGGCCCTCGCCGTCCTCCTTGCCTTCTCTGCCAAGCAGATGGCCGCCTCCACGGGTACAACGCAACCCCTCAAGGCTGCTTCGGCTGACAATCTCAAGCCAGTTCCTGCCGTCCCCGCCGCTCCCCCCAACACCGTATTGAACTTCACGGTGACCGATGTGCATGGCGTCCTGTTGACCTGCGCCAAACAGCAGGTCGATACCGACACCCTCAGCGGCTGCACGCTTGCGCCGGGCCGGACCCTCGACGATCTGATGACCTCCATTGTCCAGACAATCCGCGCCCAGCAGAAGCAAGCCAACGCCGAAGAGAAGTAGGGCGCCTTTTTGGCGTGGCATCCTCGCGCCAGCGGAGCCAGCAGAAGCAGCACAAGAAGCTGGGGGAAAGCCCTGCGCTTCAAGCCGGTTGATTTGCAAATAATATCCGACTGATTTAGTCTTATATCTTAATAGGCGACTAATTCAGTCGTATTTCCCGGAGGATTCAGTCTTGCTTTCAATATCGCCCTGGAGGCTCTTCAGCCCCGGCTTTTGCGTGGCTCTTTGCCTTCCACTCCTCCTCGCAGCGCCAGCCGCGGCGCAGGACAAGCCCTATTTCGTCACCTACTCTCACGACCTGGAGGAGCCCGGCAACCTGGAAATCGAAACCAAGACAGCCCTCGCCCGCCCACTAGGCGGTGGCCGCTACGGCGCCACGGCGATGGAGCTGGAATATGGCACCCGCGCCTGGTGGACAACCGAACTCTATCTCGACGGACAGGCTACCGGCGGCGATTCGACCCTCTATACAGGCTGGCGGCTGGAGAATCGCCTTCGCCCGCTCATGCGCGATCATGCCGTCAATCCTGTCTTTTACGTGGAGTACGAAAACACCTCCGGCGCCGACAAAACCATCCTGGAGATCGTCGGCCACGACGCTCAGACCGATCTCGCGGCGCCCAACGGCCTCTCCCGCCGCGAGCGCCAGCATGAGGCCGAGTTGAAGCTGATTCTCTCCTCTAACCTCCGCAACTGGAACCTCAGCGAGAACTTCATCTCGGAGAAGGATCTCAGCCACGCCCCTTGGGAGTTCGGCTACGCGGTTGGCCTCACGCGCGCGCTGCGTAGCGCGGCTGGGCTCCGGGAATGCGCCTTCTGCGCGGAGAAGTTCATCTTGGGAGCCGAAGGCTACGGGGGCCTCGGCGACACCTTTTCTCTTACCATGCGCGACACCTCGCACTACCTCGCCCCGCTCGCCGGCTGGCAGTTGCCCAAAGGTCTCCGCCTGAGCTTCTCTCCCGGCTTCGGACTCACCGGCTCCAGCCTCAAGCGGGTCTACCGCATAGGCCTGGCCTGTGAATTCGAGCAGATCGGCCAGTGGTTCCATTCCGCCAACGGGGGGGATCAATGATGCGCCACAGCCTGGCAATTCTTTTGTTTTCGCTCGGTGCGGCCATGGCCGTCGCCGCCGTTGACAGCTCTCGTTGGGAGCAGGTCCCGCCCAAAGATCACGCCCGCGCCAACCCCTTCACCGCTCAGCCCGAGGCCGCAGCGGCCGGGGCGCTGGTCTACCGCGAGCACTGCCAGCAGTGCCACAAAGCCAACGCGCAAGGCGACGGCCACCGCCGCCCCTCTCTGCGTAGCGAGCGCCTCCGCTCGGCCACTGACGGCGACATCGAGTGGTTCCTGCGCCAGGGCGACCTGGCTCACGGCATGCCCTCCTGGTCCAGCCTCCCCCCGGCCCAGCGCTGGCAACTCGTCGCTTACCTGAGGTCTATTCAGTGAGCAACCGCGGCAGAGCCGGTGGCTTTACCGTTGGTGGCCCCTCAAAGGGGGCCTGTGTAGAAGCGCTCCATGCCGGCAGCAACTCGTCGCCCGCGCCGTAGGCGCAATGGTTGTTAACTTCGCGCTTCAGCGTGGGGTGGGGTGGGGTTGGCGAAACCAACAATTCATCCGGAGTCCCGCAGGGCCAGCGCTCATGCTCCGCAACCTTCTAACGATTCTTGCGAGAAGGATCGAACCGTCCGAAAATGGCGCAGCGCACTCCGGGGAACGCGGACCCGATGAAACCAGCATCGGGAAGGGCGGGGCAACCCCGGACAGTCTCCCAATCGCTCTCCATGCAATTGCTTTCTTTCCTTATGCGATCCTTATTTCATGCTCAGAGTGCTCGTGCTATGATTCCTGCAATTCCCTAGAAAACTTGAAGGAGCACTGCCTCATGACAACCCGCCCGATTGCCTTTTCCGGCGTAGTTTCTATTCTTCTTGCTCTTCTAGCCTGCTTCTGCACACCTGCCGCCGTGGCGCAAACCTTCCGGGGAAGCATTCAAGGCACCATTACGGATAGCGCGGGAGCGGATGTGGCGGGAGCGCAGATCAAAGTCTCCAGTCCCGCGACTGGCCTGACGCGCACCGCAACCGCCAACGACCAGGGTGAGTATGTAGTTTCAGAGCTGCCGCTCGGCATCTACAGCGTAACGGTTGAAAAGCAGGGCTTCCGCACTACCACGCTGACGCAGATTCAGGTCAGCGTGGGCTCGCCGACCCGTGCCAACGCCAGACTTGCCACTGGGACAGTGGAGGAGGTCGTGGAGGTCACTGCCGAGGCGCCGCTCGTCGAAACCAGTTCCAACACAACCGGCGGGATGATCGAGGCCGACCAGGCCGCCGAACTGCCGGTGAACGGGCGGGACTATACCAAGCTCCTGGAACTGGTTCCCGGCTCATCCAGCGATCCCGTCGGATCGACCGAATCGGCCGGCTCGTACGGGCTCTTCAGCTTGAACGGCAATCGCGGCCGCTCCAACAACTATCTGCTCGATGGCACGGACATGAATGATGGCTACCGCAACCTCCCGTCTGTGAACCAGGCGGGCGTGTGGGGCTGCCCCTCGACGATTCTTCCCGTCGACGCGCTGGCCGAGATTCCCGTCACGGGCAACCCGGAGGCCGAGTTTGGGCGCAGTTCCGGCGCCACCGTCAACATCGTCACCAAGAGCGGCACCAATCGCTTCCGCGGCAGCGCATTTGAGTACTTCCGCGACGGCGCGATGAGCGCGCGCAACTTCTTTAACACCGATGCCCAGCCGAAGAACTCCTTCACCAACCATCAGTTTGGCGGCTCGGCCGATGGCCCCATTGTGCGCGACAAGTCCTTCTGGTTTGTCGCCTATGAGGGGCAAAGAGAGAACGGCGGCTTGCCCCAGTTGGGCACGGTGCCCGCACAGGGGGACATCAGCGCCTATCAAACCGGCGGCGGAGTCATCAATCCGGTAATACAAAAACTTCTCAACAGCAACCCGTGGGGAACATTACCCCAGACCGGCGGCAGCGAGACCTTCACCACGCCATTCACCAACAATAGCGACAACATCATCGCAAAAGCCGATCAGCATCTCCACCTGTTCAGCGCCGGCGACCTGTTGACCGGGCGCTACTACTTTAGCCACGGCACGCAGAGCTTTCCCTTGGGTATGCTCTATACGGGCTCGAGCGCGCCGGGCTACAACACCTCCACGCCGACGCATGTAAACATCGTTTCGCTCTCCTACACTTCCGTTCCGAAATCAAACCTGATCTTCGAGATTCGTGGCGGGTACAACCGGTTCCTGCAGCAATTCATCCCCCAGGACAGCAGCCTGAATCCGAACGATGCCTTTGGTCTGAACACTCTGCCGCCGGACTTCACAACGCGCGACCTGGGATTGCCGACCATCGACGTGGGCTCCTACAGCCCCATCGGCGCCACCTCCAGCGACTCGCGCGGCCGCGTGGACACCAATTATCAGCTCTTCGGAAACGTCTCCCTGATCAAGGGCAAGCATAGTTACAAAGCTGGGTACGAGTGGCGGCGGACTTTCATCAACAGCTTCATCGATTCAGGACATCGCGGCAAGCTAGTCTTCGACAGCCTCGCGGATTTTCTGTCAGGCGCTATCGATGGCGGCGCCTCGGCCGACGGCGACGGCACGCGCTACTCGTTCCAGAACAACAGCGGGGTCTACTTCCTGGATTCCTGGCGCCTGACCAACCGCATCACGCTCAACTATGGCTTGCGCTGGGATTACTTCGGCGTGATTGGCGCCAATAACCACGCGTTCAGCATCTTCGACGCAAAGACCGGCGGACTGGAGACAATAGGAGACTCTGGCGAGCCCGCCTCGTTATATCCCAAGGACTGGAAGAACCTGGCGCCGCGCATCAGCCTGGCCGACGATCTGACAGGCGACGGCAAGTTAGTAATACGAGCCGGCGGCGGCATTTACTACGATGGCCCGTCGCAGGACTTCTTTGTCGGCAACCAGGCTTACAACACCAATGCCGGCGAGGCCGGGCCGGCCTTCAACGGCATCGGCTTTGCATCCCCGGTCGTCTCGACCATTACCGCGAACACACCGATCTTTGGCTCCTATTCGCCGAGCAGCGTCTTCACCGTCGACCAGAAACTGGTAACGCCGCGGTATGCCTCTTACAACCTCAACATCGAATCGCAGCTCGCCAAGAAAGTCGCCATCCAGATCGGATATGTTGGATCGCAGGGCCGCCACCTCTTCCACTTCCGCGACCTCAATCAGTTCAATAACGTCGCCGGCAGCATAGACAGTTGCGGAAACGGCCAGACGATCACCTATGGCAACCAATGCTTCCCCACTTACTCGGTCGGCTCCTATGTAGACATTCCTCTTTACTACATCAATCAGATCGAGACCAGCGCGTTTTCCAACTATAACTCCGCGCAAGCCACCTTGAAGGTGCAGAATTGGCGCGGTGTCACCTCCACGCTGAACTACACTTGGTCGCATTCCATCGACGACGCCAGCGACGGTCTGGACTTCGTTCCCAACGCATCGCAGCCCGACAACAGCTTCAATCCCCGCGGCGACCGCGCCAGCTCCAACTTCGACGTGCGCCATCGCCTCCAGTGGTTCTGGACTTACAATCTTCCCAAGTCCAGCCACGCCGCATGGGCCGCCAGCGGCTGGGCCCTCGACGGCATGTTCAACTATGCCACCGGCCAGCCCTACACCGTCAGTTATCTCTTTGAGGGCGATTACAACGGCGGCGGCGAGTACTTTGGTCGCCCGGACATCATCGGCAATCCCTACGCCGGCAGAAGCGGCACCAACCTGCTGAATGAAGCCGCCTTCGCCGCGCCCTGCACCGTGGACACCGACCCCACGAGCGCAACCTACGGCAATTGCATCAACGGCCATCCCGGCAGCGAGGGCCGCAATGCCTTCAACGCTCCCAATTACGCCAACTTCGATTTCTCGTTGACCAAGACCACGCACCTCACTGAAACGGCCACTGTGGAACTGCGCATCGACACCTTCAACATCTTCAATCATCCCAACCTCAGCAACCCGCTGCTGCCGGGATTTGGCGTTGACGTCTTCGGGAGCAGCCACACCGTGGGAGATCGCCTGGTGGCTGGCTCCGACCCAACCGCAAACGGACCGCAGTTTATGTCCACGACGGCCACGCCGGACGTGGGCAGCGGAAATCCATACCTCGGTGGCGGAGGCCCGCGCAGCGCCCAGTTAGCCGTTCACTTCATCTTTTAGCGATCTCAACTCCCGCTGCCTGTGATCGTTCAATACGTTGTTCCTTTGTTCAGGTGTAGTTTTGAAAGGGCACGGCTTTAGCCGTGCCGCAAAGACGCCCTAAAAGCGCCCTAAAACACGCATTTTTGGCATATTCTCCACCAGATTTGCTGTGCCTGGAGGTACACACTTAACCTCGCCCAAAGCCATCCGTCCTCCCGCGGAGTGCCTCTGGAACGCCACCCCGCCCTGATCGTTTAATCTCAAAGCGTCGCCCTCTCCGATGCCCGACGCCGCCGCCCAAGCCCGCTACCCACTGACCCAAGGCGTGAACCCGTGGCTGGTGACGGCCTCGGTGATGCTGCCCACCTTCATGGAGGTGCTGGACACCGCCATCGCCTCGGTGGCGCTGCCGTACATCGCCGGCTCGCTCTCGGCCTCCAATTCCGAGGCCACCTGGGTCCTCACCAGTTACCTTGTCGCCAACGCCGTCATCCTGCCCGCCTCCAACTGGTTCGCCCGCCGCTGGGGCCGCAAGCGCTTCCTGCTCATCTGCGTCTCCATCTTCACCGTCGCCTCCTTCTTCTGCGGCGCGGCGCCCTCGCTGGGTGTCATTCTGCTGGCTCGTGTCCTCCAGGGAGCCGGCGGCGGCGCGCTCCAACCGCTCTCGCAATCCATTCTCCTGGAAAGCTTTCCCATCCAGAAGCGCTCCATGTCCATGGCCGCCTACGGCCTGGGCATCGTCGTTGCCCCGGTGATCGGCCCCACGCTCGGCGGCTGGCTGACAGATACCTTCAGTTGGCGCTACGCCTTCTACATCAACATCCCCGTCGGCATTCTGGCCGTCTTCATGATCACCCGCTTCGTCCACGACCCGCCCTACATCAAGAACGCCAAGGTCGGCGCCTTCGACAACATCGGCTTCGGCCTGCTGATGGTCTGGACCGGCGCATTGCAGATTGTGTTGGACAAGGGCCAGGAGGACGACTGGTTCGGCGCCGCCTGGGTCCGCTGGGCCGTCGCGGCGATGCTGACGGCGCTGGTGCTCTGGATATGGCGCTCCTGGGCCAATCCCAAAGGCCTCGTCGATCTGCACGCTTTGAAGGACCGCAACTTCCGCACCGGCTGTATCTTGATCACCATGTTGGGAATGTGTATCTACATCACCATCGCAATCCTGCCGCTCTACTATCAGGAGGTGATGGGCTACACGGCCTTTACCGCCGGGCTGGTCGTCTTTCCGCGCGGCGTCGGCTCGTTTATCGGCTCGCCGGTGGTGGGTGTGCTTGGCTCGCGCATCGACAATCGCAAGCTGCTCTGCGCCGGCTTTCTCGGCTTTGGCATCTGCGCGCTTTCCTTCGGCATGGTGAACCTGGATATCGGTCCCTATACGCTGTTGATTCCCATCACCCTGACCGGCTTTGCGCTCAGCTTTGTCTTTGTTCCGCTGGCCACCATGGCCACCTCCACCATTTCCCGGGAGGAGATGGGCAACGCCACTGGAATCTTCAATATGCTGCGCAACATCGGCGGCTCGGTGGGCATATCGATGGCCACCACGGCCTTGATTCGCCGCGCCGCGCTGCACCAGACGGAGATCGGCGCCAACCTCGACCCCTCGAACATGGTCTTGCAGCAGAAGACCCGCGCCATTGCCGGCTATCTCGGCCACCGTTTGGGCCCGCCCGGCGCCGGCCATGGCTCCATGGGGCTTGTCTACGGCCTGATGGAGCAGCAATCGGCGCTGATGGCTTATGTGGATGTCTTCCGCTGGACGGCGCTGCTGGCCTTCTTCTGCGCCGCGGCGGCGTGGATGTTCAAGAAGCCGAAGAAGCTGGGAGGGTAGCCGGCGGGGGTGCATTGAGAGCTTCCATGCTATAGTCATTGCGCATTGGAAACTGGAATGAAAATCGCTCTCTGCACACTCCTTCTGATCCTTACCGCGTCGTTTGCCTGCAGCCAATCGAACAAAGACTCCGCCCAACCCGACCTCAGCAGGTTCTCGTCGGAGCAACTCAAAGCCTGCTTCAACGACAAGACGATCTGTGGTACCGATAACATCTACGCAATCACAGACGAACTCGTAAGTCGGCTTTACACATTACAAACAGAGCAACTGGTCAACTGTTTTGCCGATTGGAAGATATGTGGCGGGGAGAACGATCGGGAGACGGGATGGGCGGTTTCAGCAGAAGTCGCTCACCGTGGTAATCCACATAAGCTTTTGGTTCGATATTGGACTGAACCGGACGAAGGTATCCGCGACGGAATCATCCACGTCGCCTACCACTTCAAGACGCCTGAAGTAGCGGACTTCATGAAAAAGGTACTCGCCGCAGGGAAGGGCGACGAGGACGCTCTCTATTGGCCTGCGGATTATCTGGCGAAGGGATGTGATTCCGATGCTCTCAATTGGCTCAGTTCGCGCCACGGGCGCCCGGAGGGCTGCCTCCTCTGGGCACCAACGGTCAGGTTGATTGGAAAATGTAGCTACCGTCCAGCAATACCGTACCTGATTAACGCCTCTCTCGATGACGCATGCTTGAACATCGTAGACGAAGCAGAAACCGATCTCCGCGCGATGTTTCCTCACAGTCCTAGGGAATTCAGAAGCATCGATGAGATGCAGAAGTATTACTGTGCCCGCGCCAAGCAGGAAGGCTTCAAAGTAGACTGCAAATCGAAGTAGTCTGCGATCAGCCTACACCGCATCCCCAAAAACCCGCACGCCGGCGGCCCTCGTGGCGGCGGCCAGCTTGCGGTCGAAGGTTGCCAGCGTTCCGGCGTGGCGCATGGCCAGCTCCAGGTAGGTTGCGTCATAGGCGGTCAGCTCGTATACGCGGCCGAGATGAGTTACCTGCGCCTGACACAAGGCCGGATGAACTGAATCCTGCACAATCTCCCAGATCGACAGACTGGAGAGATAACTTGCGGATTCATCAGGCCTAATCACGCGCTGGCGCTCTGCCAGCAAGAGAACGTTCACCACTTCCGAATACCAAAGAGCCGGGACCATTGCGCCGGAAGCGCGCACGACAGACATCGCTTCTCCCGACTGAGCAGCTTCAACTGGGTCATTCCGCTTCAAGAGCCAGGAGAGCGCCATCGACGCATCAAGAACCAGAATCAAGGACGGCCCTCCTCAATCCACGCCCGGATTGTTTCGTGAGAGATGCCCGAAATGCTGGGGTTCCTAAGGCGCTGATAGGCAGCTTCGATCTCTTCGGGCGTATGAACCGGGCAGGGCGCTGGAACCGGAACCAACTGGGCCTTGGCCTCTCCCCGTACAGTAATGGTAAAACGCTCTCCCGCTTCAACTTGCCGCACTAGATCGGAGAGCTTTGTCTTTGCTTCGAAGATCCCAATCGCAGCCATGGTTTTCTCCATTCGCCGTCTACGCAAACTAACTAGCTTACAAACTAGTTTACACCAACTTGCACGAGATTCGACCGAAACTTCCATCCAAAAGATTTCCTGTTAACCGTTGATGGCTCCGCTCCGTATTACCGGTGAAGTTCAATCTCGAGTCTGGGAGGCAAGTATGGCGGAGATATTGGTTCCAATCGCGGTATTCACAATGATCGGGTGGATTGTGTGGGTCACCTTCTCGTCCGTGCGGCGCATCAAGACGGCCAGGGTGCAGGGCGAGGTGGCCGAAGCGCTGCTGGCCCGCTTTGACTCGGCGCAGGCGATGCTGGCTTACGTGGAAACTGACGCCGGCAAAAGGTTTCTTTCCTCTCTGGCGCAGGAGTCGGGAACCCCGTACGGCGGTATCCTTGACTGTATACGGTGGGGGCTGATCTTCCTCATCGTGGGCGGTACGCTTTTCTGGATGCACGCGGCCGGGGCAGTTGACCACGATGCGCAGGTGATGGGGATCCTGGCGGTGGCGCTCGGGGCGGCGCTGGAAGCGGCGGCGGCGGTCACCTACCTTGCTTCACGCGCGCTGGGACTGGTCGGTCCGGCGCCGAAGGCTTGATCGCGGGCGAGAGAGATGGAAGATGCACGCACGATTGCGGCCTGGATCATGCCGGGGCGCGAGCAGACAGCAGCGGGCGAGGAAGGCTTCAGGCGGCTCTATGAAGCAACTTCCCGCCCGCTGTGGGGCTATCTGCAACATGCCAGCGGACGCCCCGACGTGGCCGACGACCTGCTCCAGGAGACCTACTGTAAGTTCCTCTTGCGCAAGGCGCCGGCGATGGATGAGGCGCAGACCCGCTCCTATCTCTTCCGCATCGCCACCAACCTGCTGCACGACAGGTATCGCAGCCGCGACGATGCAGCCCTCGAAGAGCCTGCCGAATGCGGCGTGGAAACTGACCAAGAGGCGCGGTTGGATGTGCAGGCGGCGATGCGGCAACTGAAGCCGCGCGAGCGGGAGCTGCTATGGTTGGCCTACGTTGAAGGGATGAGCCACGCGGAGATTGCGGCCGCTACGGGCCTGGGTGCAATGAGCATACGGATTCTGCTCTACCGCGCGCGGCAAAAGGCCAGCGAGTTTCTGCGTCCACAGAGGATGAAATCATGAAGCGAATGAGCTGCGAGCACGAGACTGAAGTCATCCGGGCCCTGCACTCGGGCGAGTGGACTGAGGAGCTGCGCCGGCATATGGCGAATTGCGAGGATTGCAGCCAGGCGCTGCATCTGGCCGAGGCGCTGCGCGAAGAGGCCAGCCGCGCGGAGATCGACTGCAATCCGCCCGATCCGCATTGGATTCTGCAGCGGTCGCGCCGGATGGCCCGCGAGATCGCCCTGCGGCGCATGGCCATGCTGCTGGCAGCCATGCGCGCTCTGGCGGCGGTCTACGTGGTCGCGGCGGCCGGGTGGCTTTTACACGGCTATGCGGAGCTTCAGTACCGCGAAGTCGCCTCGACAATGAACGGAGCGTCCGCAGGGTTTGCACTGATGGGAGCAATGGTTGCCGCTGTGTGTGTGGTTGCCGGCCTGTTTCCGATTCTCCGCGAGGGCGGCAAGAGTTTGGTCCTCTATCCGAGCAGGGGCAAGAACCGGTGAATCCCCTCGTCATACTGCTCGATGCACCCAGTGAGAATGTCATAGTACCAGCCATGCACCGTCAGCCGCCCCGCATCGAAGGCCCGCGCCACCGAGGGCTGTGCCTTCAGATTCATTAGTTGCGCCACCACATTTCCTCGAATCAGCGAGGCCAACTCGGCGCTCTCGCCGTCGGCCGGATTAAGCGGCTGGCGGTGCGAGAAGGCCGCCTCCACATGATGCAGCCAGCGCCGCGCCTTGGGCAGGCTCTCCAGGCTCTTCGAGTCCAGGGCCGCCTTGAGCGCTCCGCAGTCGGAGTGGCCGCAGAGAATGGCCTGCTTCACCTTGAGCACCTCGACGGCGTACTCGATCGTCGCCGTGCAGCCGTCCACATCGTTGCCGGTGACGGGCACAACATTGCCGGCGTTGCGGGTGATGAACAGATCGCCGGGGCCTGTGCCGAGGAAGAGATCCGGAACCACGCGCGAGTCCGAGCAGGTGATGAAGAGCCACTCCGGCGCCTGCATCTCGGCCAGCAGGTGAAACTGGCTCCGCCTGCCGGGAAAGACCTCCGCCAGAAACCGCTTGTGCCCCGCGATCAACCGCTCCATAGGTTCCCGCTCGCTCCTTCGCCTGGAATTAACTCCCTCTTAGCACAAGCCTATCGCATCATTGTTGCGATATAGTTAGCTGGATGCTTCCCCGCGTCTTTCGACCGCTCATTCTTTTGCTCTTCGCCGCAGCCTGCGTACCATTCGCGGGCGCGCAGAACGCTGGGCACGGGCCAACACCGGAGCAACTGAGTCCGCGCCACTTCGACGCCTTCAGGCTGGGAATGAGGGTAAGTCTCGGCCCCGACTGGCTCTTTGCGCCGGACGACAATCCCGCCTACGCCGCGCCGGGCTACAACGATAGCGTGTGGAAGACGGTCTCCACGAGCAAGCAGTTGACCGACTACGGCATCCACGATATTCCGTATGCCTGGTATCGCATCCACGTTCACGTAAATCCCAGATGGCACGACCTGGCGGTCGAGGTCCAGTACATCACCGGCAGCTATGAGCTCTATGTCAATGGCGTGCGCATCGGCGCGAATGGCAAGATGGTTGGGATGCTGAAGTCCGAACAGGACTACTTGACTGCTTACGAGATTCCCGACAGCATGATTGCCCCCAATGGCGATCTGGTCATTGCCATTCGCTTCGCCATGAACAAGGCCGATGGGAATGGCCTAGTGGGCGCCAGCACACCCCTCACCTCTGATTGCATCTTCCTGGCCAGTCGAGATGCTGGGGCGCGCGACGCTGGCTATGACGCCGCAACTCAAACCACAACCTACTTCATCCTGTTTGGCCTCAACCTTGTGGTGGGCATTGTTGCCCTGGCGCTTTACCTGGCCATGCGCAGCCAGCCGGAGTATCTGGCCATCTCCATCGCGCTGCTTGCCACCAGCCTTCAGTCGGCCGTGGCTATTTGGGATCACCTCCATGCTGCGACTACCACCGATGACTTTCTGGGCTGGGTTGCGATTGGCATTGTGGGAGTTGCGAACATTGAGTTCGTTCGCCTGATTGCTCATTTGCGGCGCACGCGCTGGCTGCTGGCGATGGAAATCATATTGTTCCTGAGCGACTTTGTTCCACCCCTGAACTACTCCGCCTTCTGGACGGGATCTTCGGCTCTCGTTTCGTTTTTTGTTCCCTCGTTGATCAACGCCGCGCTGTTACCCGCGCTGCTGATCTGGAGCGCGCGGCAGGGCAATCGCGATGCGCGCTTTTTTATTCCCCCATTCGCTTTGATTGGCTTTCTCAACGCCTGGAACTCCCTGAGGGTGCTTTTCTACGCCCTTCATTTATCACTAAATATCCCTTTCCTGCCCTACTTCCATCTGGCCGGTTATGGATTCAGCCTCTGGGATGTGTGGGGCGTTATCTACGGCGTGACCATGCTGCTCTTCCTGGTGCTGCGGACCATCGGCATTGCCCGCGAACGCGCCCAGGCCGCGGCGGAGCTTGAGGCGGCGCGGACGGTGCAGCAGGTGCTGATCCCGGATGAGACTCCGTCGGTTCCGGGCTTTACGATTCACAGTGTCTACAAGCCTGCCGGGCAGGTAGGCGGGGATTTCTTTCAGATATTGCCACTAAGCGGCGGTGGAGTGCTTGTGGTGATTGGCGATGTGAGCGGCAAGGGGATGCCAGCGGCGATGACCGTTTCGCTGCTAGTTGGCACGGTGCGCACACTGGCCCATTACACACAAAGCCCCGGCGAGATCCTCGCTGCAATGAACCAGCGCATGATGGCCCGCAGCGGCGGCGGCTTTACTACTTGCCTGGTGCTGCGCGCCGATGCGGACGGCAAACTCACCATCGCCAATGCCGGCCATTGCTCGCCTTATCTCAACGGCAAGGAACTTGCGCTGAGCAACAGTCTGCCCCTCGGCCTTGCCGCCAGCACAACCTATGCTGAATCCACCTTCCAACTGGCCCCGGATCAGCAGCTCACCCTGCTCACCGATGGCGTGGTCGAGGCCCGCGACAAGGCTGGCGCGCTGTATGGCTTTGAACGCACCGCAGCAATAAGCTATCAATCGGCCGACCAAATCGCTCACACAGCGGAGCTGTTTGGCCAGGATGACGACATCACGGTGTTGACGCTGCAAAGGATGGTACCCGCATGACGGCCCTTTGTTTTCTGGGCGCGGGAGTGCCGCTCCTCGATCAGCTCTTTCCGCCTGTGCCGCTTGCTGAGCAGCTGCAGCAGACACCGCTCCTGATTATCTCGGTGCTCATGTGCTGCCTTGCCGCAGCGTACCTGGCGCTATGGCGAACCGCGCCGGATTTTCGGGCCTTTCGCAGCCTGGGTA